>AUXO012240040.1_pt1 | contig 18296 bp, 19 predicted proteins | sample 768731 | NCBI WGS metagenome assembly AUXO01 (sample SAMN02715735, study PRJNA202380) | gut metagenome | biome: sheep rumen | host: Ovis aries | place: New Zealand: Palmerston North
ATTCTCTAACCCCCTGTAATAAAAGGGGTAGGAATCCGTTGGGTGCTTACCAGTAAACTTTTGTTAGGGGATATCCGTGTTGTAGACCATGGCTTTTGGATGAATTTATATAAAAGTGGGGGAATTGGGCCTGGTAGCTATTATCCATGGGTATATATTCAATTTGCTTTTTTTTCTTTCTTCTTTTTGAAATTGACAAAATGTTTGTCTTTGGTTAGCAAATTTTGTATTTTATTAATTTTGAGCATTATATTGGAAAGTATCTATGTAATAACTGGGGGGGTGCTTTTTGTGGCGTCTTCTCATGATTAGATATTTATTTTTATTGTTTGGTGGAATCTATTTATGTGAGAAGGGGATTGTATTGACGATGAATAGCGTGATTCTCTCTGTTGTTAGTATAATTGCTATTTTTCTATTTGAATATACTACGATTTTGGATGGTTCATCATTTTTTTTATGGCTAGTCCTTCTTGGAAAGCAACACATTGGGTATCTTATTTTTACACAATGTTTATGTTTATGTATATTTTAAGAAAAGGATATGAATTGACCCCTTATTGGTTAAAAAATCTTTTGTCGTTATTTGGTAAAGCTTCGTATGAAATTTTTCTATCGCAGATGTTTATAATATCCGTGGTAGCGGAACACATTAATAAAATGTTTAGTGTTAGGGGGAGTATTCTTATTGCTTATCTTCTATTTATATGGTTGTTGTCGATAGGAGGTGGCTTGTTATTTTATAAAATTAAAAATTATGGGAAGTAGTTATTTTGCACCAGTTGTTTTTTTTGTGTATAATCGATTAGAGCATAGCATTAAAACTATAGATGCTCTGAAACAGAATCCCGAAGCTAAGGATAGTATATTGTATATTTTTTCAGATGGGCCAAAAGAAGATGCTTCTGATGAACAGCAAGCTAAGATACAAGCTGTTAGAAACTATATCCATTCGATAACTGGTTTTAAGAAAATAATTATTGAAGAAGCACCCCAAAATAAGGGGCTGGCAAAATCGACAATTGAAGGCATTACGAAAGTTGTAAATGCATATGGAAAGGTTATTGTACTAGAAGATGATGATGTTCCCTCACCTTATTTCTTGGCATACGAAAATGAATGCTTGAATAAGTTTGAATATGATGAAAGATATTGGATGGTTAGTGGCTATGTTGACAATAAAATTGTTGATCCTCTTGAACAAGAGGATGTCTATGCCGTATTTCGAAATTCTAGTTGGGGGTTCGGAACTTGGGCTAGAAGTTGGAATAAAGTGATTTGGGATATAAATGAGCTACGGAAAGTATTTAGTTATAAAACTATGTCTAATTTTGCAAACGCTGGAGGTTACGATCTCCCCGTTATCATGGTTGGTTTATTCTATGGTTATAATAACTCATGGAGTGTAAGATTTGAGTTTTCTCGCTTTTTAAATGATGGCTTAACAATATTCCCTTCTTATTCTTTAATTAAAAATACTGGGCTTGATGGGTCTGGTACACATTGTAGCGCAATAGAGATTAATGAGGTTACATATATGAGTCACAAAGTGATGGTACCAGAAGAAATTAAATTTGATGCGAAAAGAAATAATCAGCTGAAATCATCATTTACACCAAGAAATATTTGGGGATTCTTATTTGAACTTGGCATTTATTTTGAACCAAGGACTTTTTTGTTAATGCATGGTTGTTATGAACCGCTTAAAAAATTGTTGAAGAGGTTAAGAGGAAAATGAAGAATGAGAATGGAACATTTAATTTAGTAAGAGATAGTAATTTTGAATTATTAAGACTTTTTGCAATATTCTCAGTCTTGATGTATCATTTTATCTCTTATTATACAATTAATTTTTCGCCAGATAATAAACTGGGCTATATTTCATGGTTACCTTTTAGGACAGCAGTAACATTGTTTGTTTTTGTAAGTGGATATTATCATATTCGCTTCTCAGTTAAAGGTTTAACACGACTAGTCTCAAAAACAGTTTTAATTTACATACCAATTGAAATAATTGCCTTTTTTTGTTTAGATTATGGAGAAGACAGGACACTATTTAAGGCTATGGCAGAAAGTCTTATGCCCTTGGCAAAAGGTCCGTATTGGTATATAGTTAATTATTTGTGTTTGTATCTTTTATCACCTGTAATTAATAAATATCTTAAAGATATAACCTTTTACCAAAGATTATATCTCCTTCTGGTTCTATCGTTTATTTCTATATACCTTGGATTGCCTGGCTGTGTGGATGAACTGCAAGACGGGAAAAATTTGGCTCATTTCATTCTTTTGTATTTATTAGGAGACAGTCTTAAAGTTTATGAACCAACAATTAAGAAAGTTAAAACATTATATTTTGTAAGTTCATTTCTGTTAATAAATATTGGACAATTATTCTTTTTTTATACTTATTATGACACTGCTTTACTTTCTTTTTGGTTTTTAGTTGATCGCAACAATGGCCCCATTTTGATATTGAATGCTATTTTAACATTTATACTTTTCTCACGCATCCATATAAAAAATAAGTATATAAATCTAATTGCATCATCTGTTTTAGTTATGTACATTGTGCAACAAGAACCTTTTTTGCGTTCTTTTTTATCTTCGGTATATGAAAGGATTTGGTGTCCTGATTACGCGTACAATTTTATGGGATATGAAGCGACATTGAAATTAATTGTTTATTTGGCTGTACGAGCATTATTCTTCATGACAGTGGCATTTTGTATTGATAGATTACTTCTGCCACTATGGAGATTCACAGAACAATTCGCAGATAAGAAATTTGGGAAACTTAATAATTTAGTTTCGGATTAAATCGTTTAATGTAAGTCAACATGAATAAGGCTGTTTTTTTGGACAGAGACGGTACTATTAATGTAGAAAAAAATTATCTCTACAAAATTGAAGAGTTCGAGTTCCTTCCTGGAGTTCTCGATGCTTTAAAAAAATTGCAACAAGCAGGTTTTTTGCTTGTAATTGTCACTAATCAATCTGGCATTGGTCGTGGCTACTATACAGAAGAAGACTTCCATCACCTGAATGATTGGATGATACAAACTTTAAAAAAGAATGGAGTTTCTATAAGTGATGTCTATTATTGTCCCCACCTACCAGATGCAAAGGTGGAGAAATATCGTAAAGATTGTGAATGTAGAAAGCCTAAATTGGGAATGTATAGACAAGCTGTGATTGACCATAATATTGATTTCAGTATTAGTTATGCTGTAGGTGACAAATTAAGAGATTGCTCAATATGTAAGACAACAGCCTGCAAAGGTTTCTTAATTGGCGAAAATGAAGAAGAGAAGATAATCGATAAGGTGAAAAAAGGGTTAATTAGGAATGTCTTTTATTCCAAAGATCTTTTATCTTTCTCTAAAATAGTGATAAAAGAACAATAATATGAATCAGCGAATAGAATATATAGATACTCTTAAAGGAATTGCTATTATTTTAGTAGTAATGGGTCATGTTATTCAATTTCTATGGGGCGATAGGTATGGTTCTGATAATGTCTTGTTTGTTATTATTTATTCCTTTCACATGCCTTTATTTTTCTTTTTGTCAGGTTTTTGTACAAAGGTTGTAGATCAGAATGGGGGAATCTCTTTGAAAAAAAAGATGAAAACATTATTTTATCCATTTTTGTTGTGGAATCTCATCGTTTATGCTCAGCATATACAGGTTGAACCTGGTAGTATAAGGTTGATCCGACATGCAGGATATTGGTTTTTAATTTGTTTGTTTTATATGAATTGTACCTCTAAAATGGCTCAATTATTTGAGGTAAGAATTAATAAAGATGGGAAGTTATTAGTTGATATCATTATACATGTCATTTTATATTTGATTGTTCTTTTTATTTGTAAATATTCAGAAGGTAGTAAAATATTTGAATTACTTTGTTTACAATTTATGCCATTCAATATGCCCTTCTTTATTTTGGGATATTTATTTAAGAAACATAAAGCGTTAGAGGATTTTTGCTCAACAGAAAAGGCAGGCTTTTATGCATTTTTAGCATATTGTTGTTTTATATATTTTAGAATATATCAATTCGAGAATATTCATCATAAATTATTTCCGTCAATTTTATTGGCTCTTACTGCAATTATTGCAATTAATTCCTTATTTAAGGATAGAAAACTCAATGGTAGATTACAGTTCGTGAACAAGATTGGTCAACGGTCATTGGAAATATATTTAATTCATCCTCTTATGTTTGTGGGATTAGGTCTTTTGGCAAATTATCTTGCGGTTTTTAAATGTAATATATTGCTGGTTCTTTTGGTAGCATCTTTGTTTTCAGCATTATGTATTTCATATTGTATGATTATTACGGAGTTGTTATGGAGAAATCGGTACGTTGTGTTGTTCTTATTTGGAAGGCAAAAATAAATATTTTTTAGTATGATTATTGTAACAGGAGGTGCCGGTTTTATTGGCAGTTGCGTGGTTCGGACACTGAACGACGCGGGGAGAGATGACATCATCATCGTAGATAATATCGCAGAAACGGATAAGTGGATGAACATGCGTAACAAGCGATATATCAAGTATGTACATAAGTCGGAATTCTTACAGGAGTTGCCTACTTACGAGAAAGTGGAGGCTATCATCCACATGGGAGCACAGTCTTCTACTACGGAACGAAACTTCGACTATCTTTGGAATAACAACTTCAAATACACTATAGCCTTATGGAACTATTGTGCAGAGAAGCAGATCAGTTTTATCTATGCCAGCAGTGCCGCGACCTATGGTGATGGGGCACTGGGCTTCGATGACAGGATGGACATTGACCAACTGCGTCCACTGAACGGATATGGATATTCTAAACAGCTGTTCGACCAGTGGGTGAAGCACCAGGCAAAGGTATTCCCAAAGCAGCATGTGGGTCTTAAGTTCTTCAATGTCTATGGACCGAATGAGTATTTCAAGGGTTCGATGGCCTCGATGGTGTTCCATGGGTTCAACCAGATTAAAAGTGAGGGTGAGATAAGGCTATTCAAATCATGCAATCCTGATTATGATGATGGTGGTCAGCTAAGGGATTTTGTTTATGTGAAGGATATCTGTTCGGTCATTCTGTGGCTGTTGGAGCATCCGAAGGTAAGTGGACTCTTCAATGTTGGTACTGGTTGTGCCCAGAGTTTCCGTGAGTTGGCAGAGGAAACCTTTCATGCACTTAATTTGAAACCCAATATCCGTTATATTGATATGCCTGAGAAGTTGAGAGGCAAGTACCAGTATTATACCCAGGCTGATATGCAAAAACTGGAGAGTAGAGGCTACGATAAGCCTTTTGCAGATTTGGAGAAGGGGGTAAGGGACTATGTTCAGAATCATTTGGCAAAAGATTTTTTAATATATTAATGTTCATATGAGCATCCGGAAAATACGCCTTAAGTTATTGCTATTGTTTGGGTTGTTTTTGCATTGGATACCCTCCAAGCGTAGCAGACTCTACAACATGGTGATAGTGCGGGTAGATGCTATCGGCGACTATGTGCTTTTTATGAATGCTTTGCTTGCGTACAAAAAGAAGTTTGAGGGTAAAAAGGTGTTGCTTATATGTGCAGATATGGTAAAGCCACTTGCAGAAGGAGAATCACTGTACACAGATATCATGGCATTTAACCGCAATAGGTTTGCCTTCAGTTTTTTATATAATTTAAAATTTTTGAGAAAAGTTCGTCTCATCAAGGCAGACGAAGTGGTCTATCCCCTAAGAGAAAGACATTCTACAGGAGATATTATAGTCGCAAATATAAAGTCAGCACAGAAATATGCTATCAGGAATGATGAGAAGTCGGGTATAGGCGGCATGCTTAATTCCCTATATACCCGACTGGTAGAAATACCAGCTTATAGTAGTGAAATTGATTCTGTTGAACTATTTACAAAGGAGATACTTAGTTCTTCATATCATTACAAACTGAACAAAATAACACTTTCATATGATAAAATATTTTCTTTTGTTTTACCATCTAACTTTGCAGTAATAGCAGTATCTTCTTCTGCAAATGTGAAAACTTGGCCAGCAGAAAGGTTCGCAGAATTGATAGATATGATACCTTCGGATTATGATATAATACTTAGTGGATCAGGGGAAGCAGACGTAATAAGGGCACGAGCGATTCTTGATATAGTAAAAGATAAAACGAGGCTTTGTAATATGGTTAACAAAACCTCAGTTAATGATATGTTTGTTTTGATTTCACATGCACGATTTGTGATAGGAAATGACAGTGCGGCTGTACATATTGCTGCTGCGTCACATGTTCCGTCTATCTGCTTGTTTCACGGTGCTCACTTTGGGAGATTTTTGCCGTATCCAAAATCAATTGGCAACATAAAATACCATCCAAGAATTGTCTATTATAAAATGGATTGCTATAACTGTAATTTTAAGTGTAAATGGCCAAATGCAGTTCCTTTCCCTTGTCTAGACAAAGTGTCTGTTGATATGGCCGCTGAAGAGTTGTCGAAGCTATTAATTGAATTGAAAGAAAATGAGAGAGAAAATTGAAGCGTCTGTTCGCGATAGTATCTTACAGAAAGAACGGGTGTTGACAGATGGGCAAGGTGTGACTTTTATCGAGACAGTGTCAAAAACCATTATAGAGTGCATTCGCAGAGGCGGCAAACTCCTGATTTGTGGAAATGGAGGAAGTGCTGCTGATTCGCAGCATTTTGCAGCAGAGTTGGTGGGGCGTTTTATGATAGATAGGAGGGCTTTACCTGCTATCGCTCTAACCACAGATACTTCCATATTGACAGCAGTGGGCAACGACTATGGTTATGATGATGTGTTTGTACGTCAAATAGATGCCATATGTAATCCTGGGGATGTGGTGGTAGGCATCTCAACAAGTGGTAACTCTGTCAATGTTGTGAAGGCTGTTGCAAGAGCAAAAGAAATGGGAGCAGTAACAGTGTGCCTATTAGGAAATAAGGGAGGATACCTGAAAAGTGCAGCCAAGTTTGCCTATGTTGTAAATTCAACGGAGTCTGCCCGTATTCAGGAGGTACACATAATGATAGAACATATTATCTGCCAAATAGTAGAATCAGAACTGTTTAAGAAATGAAATTAGAAAATCTGAAAGACAAGCGTGTGCTGGTGGTAGGTGACCTGATAGTTGATACATACCATACAGGGGCTGTTTCGCGTATCTCCCCAGAGGCACCTATACCAGTGGTTAGGGTTTCAAAGAGTTTTAGTGTATTAGGAGGTGCTGCCAATGTGGCAAGAAACCTTAAGACACTTCACTGTCTACCAGTGGTAATAGGTGTCAGAGGAAAAGATGCTAATGGAGATTTGCTGGAACGGCTTTTTAGTGATAGCAGCATTGAAAACCATGTTGTATGTAGTGAGTATCCTACTATCACCAAGACGCGAATTGTAGGGAACCGACAACAGATTGTTAGGGTCGATTTCGAAACAGAAAAGATGAAACTGTCCGCTGAGGTGTATCAACAGGTGTTTTCGGAGATAGAGAGGACGTTGCCTATTGTAGATGTTATTGTTCTGTCAGACTATGGTAAAGGCTTTTGTAATGATTCCCTTTGCCGTTATATTATTGAAAAAGCCATTGAATGCAGGAAACCTATTATCGTAGATCCTAAAGGTAATGACTGGTATAAATATAGCCATGCAACATTTATTACTCCTAATGTGAAGGAATTGTCGGACGTGGCAGGCGAGTATGTAGAAAACATAGACGAGAGAGTTATCACTGTTGGCAGAAAACTACAACGTCAATACAAAATAAAACACTTATTAGTTACAAGATCGGAAAAGGGCATGACTCTTATAGAGAATAATAAAACGTACAATTTGCCTACTGTGGCACGAGAGGTGTTTGATGTGTCTGGAGCCGGTGATACTGTTGTTGCAACATTAGCAGCCTCACTTGCAGGAGGATTCCAACTGAAGCAAGCCCTTACTATTGCCAATCAGGCTGCAGGTATCGTTGTGGGTAAATCAGGCACCCAACCCATTCATCTTGAGGAATTGACTATCTCCGACGCTAATTTAAGTGACAATAAACTCTTGGCGAGGGGACAATTAGCAGATCTGTTGCTGATGTTACGTGAGAAACGACTAAAAATTGTTTTCACAAATGGTTGTTTTGACGTGATTCACATGGGACATGTATCTTATCTAAAGGAGGCTCGGAACTTGGGCGATGTGCTTATACTCGGTCTAAACTCCGATGCCTCTGTCAAGCGCATAAAGGGTGAAAACCGTCCTGTTAACAATGAATTGGCTCGGATCACAGTGCTTTCGGCTATGAGCTGTGTAGACTATATAGTTGTGTTTGATGACGACACCCCCTATGACCTGATTAAAGCTATTAGACCTGATTTTTTAGTCAAGGGAGGTGACTATCAAATTGAAAATGTCATTGGGAGAGAATTTGCTGGTGAAGTAAAACTGATAAATTTTGTTGAAGGTTATTCCAGCAGCAAGATAATAGAACTTATGAATCAATAGGGGTAAAAATGATATATAACTCCTTTAATTTTCTTGTCGTCTTCCCCATATTATTCCTATTGTTTTACCTGATTCCTGCAGGTAAAATGAAGTGGAGGAATGGCTACTTACTATTGGTAAGTTATCTACTCTATGCCAATTGGAAGCCTGTATATGCTTTAATACTGATGGGTGTAACATTCGTAACGTATTTTTTTGCAAGGCTGTTAGAATCTGATAATGATAGAAAGACAAAAAATGTAGTGGGGGGGGCATTTTTGGCTTTGTTGCCACTCATCCTGTTTAAGTACTATAATTTCATCAATGATAGTGTTTTTGGGATGTTGTCTGTTTTTGGACTTAGGTTTCAATTACCAGGCTTGAATTGGGCAATACCTATGGGAATCTCGTTCTTTACCTTTCAGGCATTAGGATATCTCCTTGATGTATATTATAAACGGATTTCGGCTGAGAAGGATTTCCTTACATATGCATTGTTTGTATCTTTTTTCCCCTCGATAGTTGCTGGTCCAATAAATAAGGCATCATTAGTTATACCACAATTGAAGGCTATGAGGCCTTACTTCGATTATCCTAAGGCAGTCAAGGGGCTGAAGATGCTGTTATGGGGTATGTTTATGAAGGTAGTAGTGGCGGATAGAGTTGCATTATATGTGGATACGGTATTCCCTAATTATATGAATTATACCGGTGTGACCTGTTTCTTTGCAAGTATTCTCTATACAATCCAGATATATGCTGATTTTGCAGGATATTCCCTCATGGCAATTGGAGTTGGAAAGATGTTGGGCTTTGAATTGACAGAAAACTTTCGAAGGCCATACTTTGCCGTAAGTGTTACGGATTTCTGGCGTAGGTGGCATATTTCGCTATCCACATGGTTGAAAGACTATGTATATATTCCGATGGGAGGCAGTAGGTGCTCGGAATTACGCAACTATTGGAATATTTTTGCTACGTTCTTAGTGAGTGGTATTTGGCATGGTGCTAACTGGACATTCGTAGTATGGGGAATATGGCATGGTATGACTCAAATTATAGAAAAGGCAATTGGTCAACAGAAATGCGAATATGGTATGATAGGACGAAGCTTTAAGATTGTGTTAACATTCTTGGCTGTTAACTTTGCATGGATTTTCTTCCGTATGCCTACGCTCTCTGATGCTGTTTGCCTAATTGCGAGGATATTCGATCCATCGCTTCCTATGACAATTTTTATTGGCAATGATGGGAAAACTGGTTTAGTGTTGTATATATTGGGTATCGGCATGTTGTTCGTAAAAGACTTTATGGACGAGTATTATCCCAATCGATTTCTTCTCTTTGACAGTCAAAAGAGGTTAATAAGATGGTGCTCTTATGCTGTTGTGACAACCATTATCTTTTTGGCAGGAGTGTTTGGGGCTGATCAGTTCATTTACGTTAATTTTTGATTGACATGAAGTTATTTCTCGTAAAGATATTCGTATTCTTTGTCATTGTCTTAAGTATAGATGCCGCAGTAGGCGGTACTCTGTCACATATGGTTTCTCAAACAAAGGGTGGTGAGAATGGTCGAAACAACTATATTTGTGATGAGGTGAATGCAGACATTCTTATCTTCGGTTCATCACGGGCCATTCATCATTATAATCCTGTCATTTTGAGTGATTCTTTAGGGATGACATGTTACAATTGTGGCATGGATGGAAATGGAATCATTCTGAACTATGGTCGATATCAAATGATTTGCCAACGTTATCTTCCAAAGGTGGTTATATACGACGTGATGCCGGGGTTTGACTTACTTACAGGTGACGACAATCACAAATACCTTGGCTGGTTGAAGGCTTATTATGACAGACCAGGTGTGGCTAATATCTTTGAAGAGGTGGATCCTACAGAGAAGTACAAAATGATGTGCCGTATGTATCGGTATTATACCAAATTCATTCAGGTGGTATCAGATTATATTCATCCCATCCAAAACGGGGGCGTTAATGGATACAGGCCCAATGAGGGTGAACTGGATATGATGAAGATAGGCAAAAAGAAAGAAATGGAAAGTTTTGAATATGATTCATTGAAGATAGCATATTTAAAAAAAATGGTGGAAATGTCACCTTCTACACGATTTGTCTTTGTGCTGTCTCCTCATTGGTATGGTATGGATAATAGTCAGTTGGGGCCTATTAGGGAAATATGCCAAAAATATGGCTTCAAACTATTCGATTATTCTAATAATCCCAAATATAATGGGAATAAATCTTTTTTTAAGGACGGAAGTCACCTTAATAGTAGAGGGGCTGATGAATTTACAAAAGACTTGGCAAGCGATATCAAGCAAGCCATGAAAAACCATTTGTGGCGAGAATTATGAGAAAAAGAGACAATTTGGAGTTTATAAGAGAAAAGGGGCTATTTGTTTTGATACTGTTTAGTCTCTTGGAATGCTTTTTCTTCTTTGATTGGGCTAATGTGCTTGGATGTGGTGTGTTCATTTATGGATGGCTATTGATGAGCAAGTTTGTTCTTAGAAGGAAAAATCTTCAGCGGTTTCTACTCCCGACATTAGCGGTGACAGGCTATGTCGTATGCTATTATTTCCTACCTCTTATTGTAACTTTCATAGAATTTAAACCAATCACTTTCAATTTTGAAGTCCCATATCTTACATTTTCAAATAACTTTATCAATGTCAGTGTAATGGTGTTTGCTTACAGTATTGCGAAACATTATTATTCTGATAAGAATGTTTTAAGAAAGGTTTGGGATAAGTGTGGATATTTCCATCAGTTTACAGAGAGGCAAATATGGATTATTGGCTTCATTGGCCTTTTTTGCTGGATCTGCTATGCTGCGTTCTTCCTAAAGTACAATCAATCTATTTCCGAGATCTCGGAAGGTGGTGAAGGTGGCTTTGTAAGTGATTTCCTAAAAATGGTAGGTGGATTTGCTGCATTCCCGATGATACTTTTAAATTCTAAATTAGCGGGATTTACTACAAAAACTCCGAAGAAATTGATATATTTGTATCTGCTACTTTTCTTACTAGCGACAATGGCATCCGGAAGGCGAAGTGCAATGCTGTTTCCTATAATTTCTTATTTCTTATTATTAGTTTTATTGGCTATTAAAGAAGGTCGTTTTTTATTTTATGGTAAAAAAGCAGGTATATATTTGATTTTGTTTTTTATCTTATCAGGTCCTGTTTCTGATATAGCATTTGCAATGGCCTTAAATCGTGTCGCAAATAAAAATATTTTCGAAGGTATCTGGGATACAATATCGGATAGAGAAAAGTTAGCAAAGTTAAAATCATTGGCATTGGTAGCAATAGATAACAGTAGCGGATGGAATGAATATTATGTTGATAACACCATACTGGACCGATTTTGTAATCTTCGTGTTCAAGATGCAACTTTATTTTATGCTAAAGAATTGGGATTTGATGATAAAGGAATGAAAGAGTTTGTAAATCAATATCTTTTGAATGAGGTTCCAACCTTTATCATTCGAAGCTTTGGCGAAAAAAAAATTCTTCTAAATTCTCCTGCTGATTATATTGCCAGTAGATATTTTAGTGATGAATGGTATTCGTTTGGAAATAGGGTTTCTGGTGATACAGGTACAGGGCTTTTTTGGTTGGGTTATTCTTATTATCCAGTCGCTCTGATAATCTATATCCTTTTTTTCTATTACTTAGGTTCTCTTGTCAAATATAAAAATGGTATGTTAGGGATCCCCTTGCCAATAAAGTGCTTGATTATGACTTATTTTTCAACCTTTATTAATGGACAAGGTATTTTGTTTTGTATCCACACACTTGTGCGAGGAGGATATCTTGGCATCTTCATATTTTGTTTTATTGCCTTTATAGCCCGTACCATCAGTGGCGGTAGAAGCATTGGCTTATATAGAAATAAACTTAAAATAGTTCAAAATGGTTGAAAATCCCAGTATCAGTGTTGTGGTTGTTACATATAATTGTGGCAATATAGTGAGAGAAACGATAGAGTCTTTTGCCAATCAGACATATAGGAACAAAGAACTAGTAATTATTGATGGGGCAAGTGATAAGGATACGTTGTCTATTTTAAATGATTACAAAGATGTTATAGACGTTTTCATTTCGGAGCCAGATAAGGGTATCTATGATGCTATGAATAAAGGATTGAAGTGTGCAAGTGGCGACTTTCTCATTTTTATGGGCTCCGATGACCATTTTGTGTCGTATGACACATTGGAGCGTGTAGTTAGTCATATAAAGGATGTAAGCACTGTTTATTATGGTGACATTTGGCGGCCTTTGAATAATGATATTTATTGTGGGAAATTTTATAAATACAAATTGGCTGTGAAGAATATTTCTCATCAGGCCATTTTTTATCCCAAAACAGTGTATAAAGAAAAAGAATATAATGTAGAGTACAAACTTAATGCGGACTATGTTTATAATTTAGAACTTTGGCCTAATGTTGAGTTTAAATATATAAATGAGCCGATCTCTTTTATTACCCAAAAAGGGGCTTCTTCAAATGGAGAAGAAGAGCTGTTTTTGAAGAATAAGTATAGTATTATTTGTAAGAACCTGGGACTTCTTCCAAAAATATATGCGCTGTCATATCACTTTTTGAGAGATTTGATAAAAGGAAAATAGTAGAGAATATGTTAAGTGTCTGTATGGCCACCTATAATGGTGGGAGATTTCTTCATGAACAATTGGAGTCTATATTATCCCAACTTGAAGAAAATGATGAATTGATAATTTCTGATGATGGAAGTACAGATAATACAGTGTCCATTGTAGAGTCTTTCCATGATCCTCGTATAAGGTTGTTGTTTAATGAAAAGCATGGCGTAAATAATAACTTTGAAAATGCACTCAGTCATTCGAAGGGGGATATTATCTGTCTTTCGGATCAGGATGATGTATGGCGTAAAAGGAAAGTAGAATTCGTAAAAAAGACATTGCAGAATTATGATCTGTTGGTACACAATGCCGAAATAGTGGACAGTAACGGAAAGAGTATGGGCTACGACTACTTTTCATTAATGCCAAAAAGTGTTGGATTTTGGGGGAATTTGTGGAAATCAAGATTCTTGGGATGTTGTATGGCTTTTAATAGAAAACTGTTGAATGACGCATTACCATTTCCAAAGCATGCTGTAGGACATGACTACTGGATTGGCATGTTGGGAGCTGCGAAGTATAATGTGTTATTTGACAAACAGATATTTCTTTCCTACAGACGACACGGGGATAATACTTCGACATCGGCAGAACCTTCTGATACATCCTGGTATTATAGAGTCTTTGAAAAGAGACTAGGAATCCTTTGCTGTGTAGCGTCGCGATATTTCAAGAAATAAATACTAAAAGATATGAAGACCGTATTGTTAGCAGGTGGTTTTGGCACTCGCATCAGTGAGGAGAGCCAATTCAAGCCAAAACCGATGATTGAGATCGGTGGTATGCCGATACTTTGGCATATCATGAAGGAGTATGCCTATTATGGGCATTCGGAGTTTATAATCTGTGCAGGCTATCGTCAAGACTATATAAAGGATTGGTTTGCGAACTATTTCCTGCATAATTCTGATGTGAGCTTTGATTTTCGTAATGGCAAGAATGAGATGATTATCCATCATAGCACTTTGGAACCATGGAAAGTGACTGTTGTGGATACGGGTTATGACACAATGACGGGGGGGCGTATCAAGCGCATCCAAAAGTATGTGGGCGATGAACCTTTCTTCATGACTTATGGTGACGGTGTTTGTGATGTTAACATCAACAAACTATTGGAATTCCATAAGTCGCATGGGAAGCAGGCAACACTGACAGCTGTGAAGCAGGCTCAGGAGAAGGGCGTGCTCGATATTGGCGGTGATAATGCCGTGAAGTCGTTCCGTGAGAAGAATATCAGCGACGGTGCTCCGATCAATGCCGGATATATGGTGCTGGAACCTCAGGTGTTTGACCTGCTGACTGGTGATGACTGCATCTTTGAGAAAGGCCCGTTGGTGCAGTTGGCTGAGCAAGGACAGTTGATGTCTTATATCCATGAAGGCTTCTGGCAGTGTATGGACAACGTGCGTGAGCGCGATATGCTTGACAAACTACTCCAGGCAGGAAAGGCTCCCTGGAAGAAATGGGAACGTGCTGTGCCTAAGAAGAAGTATTGATTTATATGGTAGATTTATTTAATGGTTGTTACAAGGGCAAGAAGGTCCTTGTAACGGGACATACTGGGTTTAAAGGGTCATGGCTTAGTATCTGGCTCCATGAGATGGGGGCAGAAGTTATTGGCGTAGGTTTGGAGCCTTATTCCGAGAAAGATAACTTTGTGCTGTCTGGCGTAAGCAAGAAGATCATGGCAGACATCCGTGCTGATATCCGAGATGGACAGCGGATGAAGGAGATCTTTGCTGAATACCAGCCAGAGATAGTATTCCATCTGGCTGCTCAGCCTTTGGTGCGTCTCAGCTATGAGATTCCCGTTGAGACTTACGAGACGAATGTGATGGGTAGCATCAACATCATGGAGGCTGCCCGCGTTACGGATAGCGTGAAGGTGGTGGTAATGATAACTACCGACAAGTGCTACGAGAACAAGGAGCAGATATGGGGTTATCGTGAGAATGAGCCGATGGGAGGCTACGACCCCTATTCGTCTTCGAAGGGTGCGGCGGAAATTGCTATCAGCAGCTGGCGGAGGAGTTTCTTCAATCCTGCTGACTATGGAAAGAAGCATCATGTGTCGATTGCCAGTGTGCGAGCAGGTAATGTAATCGGTGGCGGCGACTGGGCTAAAGACCGCATCGTTCCTGACTGCATCCAGGCTTTGGAGGCTGATAAGCCTATAGAGATTCGTTCGCCAAAGGCCATCCGCCCCTGGCAACATGTACTGGAACCGCTGAGCGGCTATCTGCTTCTTGCATCAAAGATGCTGCAAGAACCTTTAAATTACTGTGAGGGTTGGAACTTTGGACCCCGTACGGAGAGTATCACGTCTGTATGGGATGTGGCTACGATGCTGACTAAATACTATGGTAAAGGTGAAATGAAGGATGTCTCTGATCCTAATGCTTTGCATGAGGCCAACCTTCTGATGCTTGACATCTCGAAAGCCAAGTTCCGCTTAGGATGGGAACCAAGGACTAACATCGACCAGTGCTGTCTATTGACTGCTGATTGGTACAAACGGTATCAGAATGAGAATGTGTATAAAATTAGTGTAGAACAGATAGTAAAGTTCTGTAATGAATACTAAAGTAAAACTGCTTGATGCAACCCTCCGTGATGGGGGGCAGGGACTGGATGACTTGTATAATAACGGGTTTTCAGAAAAATACTTTACTGAAGAGAATAAGCACAAGATAATCGACCTGCTCGGCCAGTCGGATGTTGAAATGATCGAGCTTGGTGCCATGGGTCCATCGGTAGATGACAAAAGCAAGTTTGCCATCTATCAGAACGTGGAGGATCTGTCACGGTATTTGCCTGCTGAAAGGGATTCGAAGAAGATGTATATTGGACTCTATATCGGTCCAGATACCGATATAGACAAAATCCCCGATTGGAATCCCTCGTTGGTAAAAGGTATAAGGGTTATCCTGCGCTATTCTGAACTGAAGAAATCTTTGGATTATTGTGCAGCGTTAGCAAAGAAAGGTTATACGATGTTCGTGCAGCCGATGCTGACTATGCGCTATACCGATGAGGAACTGGACTTGGTGCTTGGCATGACAAACGACATGGGCGCATACGCATGCTACTTTGTAGACAGTTATGGCTACATGGAACCGAAAGACATTGACAGGCTCTTCCACTACTTTGATGCCCGTCTTAACAAAGATGTTAAAATAGGCTTCCATGCCCACAACAATATGAATCTGGCCTATTCGAATGTCATCTCGTTCTTGAAAACAGAAACAGAACGAGAATTGATTATCGATGCTTGTGCAACAGGAATGGGGCAGGGAGCAGGAAACTTACAGACAGAATTAATTGTTCCCTATCTGAATGAACATTTCGGAAAAAAATACAAGTACGAGCCCATATTGGAGGTGTGTGACATTCTTGATATTGAAATGATTCCCGCTAACCTCTGGGGATACAGCGTGACAAGACTGTTGCCTGCTGTCTATAAGACAGCCTACAAATATGCTCTCGTGATGCGTAATAAATATCTTCTTTCATTTAAGCAGATGAACCAGATTCTCCGTGATATGCCTGACGATATGAGGAACAGGTACACTAAGGAGAATCTGGGACAACTCCTTACTACAATTAAATAAGGTGACCGGAGCACAATATATAGTAGACAGCCTTATTCGCAAAGGTGTTACAGATGCTTTTGGAATTCCAGGTAGTGTGGTGCTTGACTTGCTCTATGCAATGGATACCGATGAGGGGTTTACACCCCATCTGAGTTACCATGAGCAGGCGGCAGGTTTTGCTGCCATTGGCTATGCTCAAGCATGTGGGCGGATTGGTGTTGCTTATGCTACTAGAGGGCCTGGTTTTACAAATCTACTTACCTCAATAGCTGAAGCATATAGTGAATCTTTACCAGTGATATTCTTCACCGGACATGTTACATCAGCAATGAATGATAAAATGCGGGTTGTGACTGATCAGGAATTAGATACTTGTGCTATAGTAAAGACTATTACCAAGTATGCATATAGGGTTGAGAATGCAGCAGAACTGCCAGTCGTTCTGGAAAAAGCATACACAGAAGCGATGACAGGCAGGAAAGGGCCAGTTATGCTCGATATAGCAACTAAGGTTTTTGTTGATGAGGTAAGCTTGATGCCTGTAGAAGGGCTTTCACAAAATAGTTCTTTTGAGGATGTTGCTTTTATAGCTGATGCTATAATGAATGCCAAAAGGCCTGTCTTGCTTATTGGAGACGGAGTGAATCTGACTCAAAGTCAAAATAAGGTTCGACGATTAGCAGATAGAATGCAAATACCGGTTTTGTCGAGCCGTTTCTCGCATGATGTCCTTTGTGATAACGCCTTGTATTTCGGTTATGTGGGCAGTCATGGCATTAGATATGCCAACTTTGTTTTGTCGAAAGCCGACTTGATAGTAACGTTGGGTAACCGATTGCATTTCCCTGTGAAGTCTGCAAGTTATAAGCAGGTGACTGACAGAGCGAAAATTATACGTATAGACATAGACCAAACAGAATTTGAGCGTAAAGTTCCCAATAGCCAAAATATAGAAGCAGATTTAAGTTTGATAGTTGAAGGACTGCTGAAAACTGAGACCGATTTCGGAAATCATCAGGAGTGGTTGATGGTTTGCAAGACTCTAAGGACAGAATTGAATGAAGAAGATTTAAATCCCTCAACAAGACAGATAGAAGATGTGTTGGCTATGATACATAATGATATAATGGTTGTAGCAGATGTAGGTAATAATGAATTCTGGTTGTCAAGAGCTTGCGTGCATTCAAAATACCAAGGGAGAGTGCTGTATTCCAAATCGTTTGGTAGTTTAGGCTGTAGTATCTGCAAAGCTATCGGAGCATATTATGCAACTAAGAAGCCAGTAATATGTTTCGCAGGTGATCAAGGATTTCAGATGAATATACAAGAACTGCAGTTCATCGCTCAGCACCATTTACCCATTCTAATAGTTCTGATGAATAACAATGCTTCTGGTATGATTAAAGACAGGGAGCAAGTAAAATATGGCAGGTTTGTTCATACAACTGAGAGTAGCGGGTACGGTAATCCTGATTTTCGGTCATTAGCAGCTGCATATGGTCTACAATATATTAAGAATGTG
>AUXO013907357.1_pt1 | contig 18292 bp, 19 predicted proteins | sample 768731 | NCBI WGS metagenome assembly AUXO01 (sample SAMN02715735, study PRJNA202380) | gut metagenome | biome: sheep rumen | host: Ovis aries | place: New Zealand: Palmerston North
TTTGTGAATCTCTTTTTTCTGTTTTGCCATGATAAAAGGCCTCCTATGATTTATTTATATTTTATCATAGAAGACCTTATGATTCGATATGATATCAATTTACAGAGATTTTTTCATACTCTCTGATTATTAACTATTAATAATCACCTTTTCTTTACATTATAACTTATATACATTTAATCCATAATGGTTTGGGTGTCCATATTTTGCTGCGTCATATCCATAACAAACATAATATTTGCCTGGGCCTACAGCGATTTCTCTTTTTTCACCTCTTCGCATTGCATGTCCCATACTTTGCATTGAAACACTCATATACATTTGGTCACAACCGTCTAAAGCACTAGCTAAAACCGCACAAGCATATTTACCACCCCAAGCTTCGCTTTTCGGCGTGAGTGTTGAAATTCCAACAGGATAACCATCACTATTACAGATAAAAGTAATAGAAACATCTAAATTAGGATTTGTTACCATGTAATATTGAACTGGTTCACCTGATAATTGTCCATCCCCGACATGCTCTAATTTATAATTTTTAAAATTATATTCAGGCATATCTTGAATAATCTGCCAAGCGCCTTTCTTGGATATAACGAGCGCACCCGCATTACAAGATAAACTTGGCAAGAGTATTGCAAGAAATGTAAATAAAATAGTTATGATTTTTACATTTTTAATAAACATATTCAATTCCTCCATTTCGTTAATTTTATATCCGAGGAGCGAGCGCAGAAATCATCTTTTTTGCGTCTGCTTCTTCTTGTCCACCTTGATGCAAGTCAACTACATTATAAAAATCTACACGTGCAGATTGCGTGTTATTACTTCTTAAATTGAAAACTGCTCTATAATAATAAAGAGTAGCATCTGTATTTTTTAGTGATTTACTTGGCTCTTTTGCTTCGATTTTTATACCTTCTGTTAATATATTTATTGCTTCATCATAATTTTTATTTTCTTCCATGCAAGCCATTGCATAAGCTATATACCCTTGACTATATTTTGGTAATCTATTAATAGAATTTCTTGCAACTTGTTTCGCTTCAGCATATTTACGCTTGTCGATTAAATCGTATACTCTATTTACTTCTTTTTGTTCACGCTGGCAGAGTGCTTTAAAATTTGTCGCCCGCTTTTCATTTTGTTGATATTCTTTATCAACTCTTTGCTTCGTTTCTTCCATGAGATTATAAAATTGTGCTAAGAAAGAATCATTAGCAATGAAATCTTGTCTTAATATTCGACCACCTTCAGTTACGCTAATATAGCGACCATATATCCCTTTGGGGTCACGGAAATATCTAAACATAACTTCTGTAATATTACCATTACTTCTATTTTTTGCTTTAGCCCAGACTTGTTTCATTTCAAGACTGTTTTTACTATATTGACGCCATTTTAAGTGGGTCCATTTATCTTGAAAATAGTAGTCGTAATTTCCAACTGTCGCTACATAGTAATCAGTTGCTGAAGCAGAACCATTAAAAATAAAGAGAGAGAGAAAACAAGTTACTATAAACATTGAAATTTTTTTACACATAGACCGATTCCCCCATTCTTTAACATCCAACTACTTAATCAATCCGCATTACTTTAGTTAGTTGGTTTATGTATTCATAATGTAAATTCCAACCTCCTTCTCCCAATCTTCCAACAGGATAATCTAAAGATACTGCCATAGTATCACCAGAAAACAAATCTTTACTGTTATTTTCATAAATTGGATTATCTATAGTATCTGAAAAGCCTCCACCTCTATGATTTGGTTTAATGGCATTAGAGCCTGGTTTTCTTAAAACGAAACTATCCATTGATAAATAAACGGTTCTCGATGAATTGTTTGTAACATTGAATTTCAATCTTAATGTCTTTAGAGCGCCTTCTCCATAATATTCGAATCTACCATCGCTAACTTCTATAGGAATATTTGATTGGATGGATTCTCTTTGTGGGGGAGGGGAACTCTTCTGAGCTTCTTCTTTCTCTGCTGCTTTTTTCTGTTCTTCTAATTCTTTCTTTTGTTTTTCTAGTTCTTGTTTTTCTTTCTCGATTCTTTTCTTTTCATCTTCAAGAGAAGATTTTTGTTTATCTTCATTATTAGTTACAGAAGTTTCTACAGGCGTATTTTTATTAGCGGTTTTACTAGATGAATTGAACATACTAAATAATTGTGATGTACAAAATATACTTAAAACGAAAGCAACTACAAGAAAAAGATAATAAGGGGCTGGAGTGAATTTATTTTTTTTATCTTGTGTCGCTTGACTATATTCTTCAAAACTAGTGTATTTGGATTTATAAAACATATTGTATATTTTTTTATCTAATAAATGGATGATAATACCCCAGAAGATAAATGTTAATATTCCAACCGCGATAATTGCTATTATCTTTCCCATGTCTTTTTCCTCCTTGAATAAAACATAATTAAAATAAATATTTTCTTGTATATACGATAACCTTTTTATATTGTAAAACTCTCTTTTAGTATATATCGAATAATTTTAAAAAAAGATAAGTAGTTTTTTTAAATAAAGTTTCTATTCTTAAAACGAGAAAATATTTATTGCAATATATATTTTGTACAAATGATTAAATACTACAAAGCTTTATACAATGAGGTGGAAAAAATGAGATATAATTTAACGAATGAATTCACACAGATAAATGAATCTTCAGCTGTATTCTATAATTTTGGCTCTAATCCAATTGAAATTTCTTCTTCTCAAGTAAACAATTCAGGATTTATTTTATTAAGTGGTCAGAAACAACAAATTAAATCCGATTCTAATATCTATGCAAGAAGCTTAGAAGCAATTGGAAAACTTAATGTGGTTTCTTTATTGTAAGGGAGGGATAAACTATGATTTATGTATTAAATAATGAATATATCCCTTTAGAAGAAACTTCTGGAACGATAATGAATGTTGGAAACACAGTAATTGAAATAAATACGACTACAAATAAGAACGAAGGAATTTTATTAATTCCAGGTGAATATCAATGTTTTACTAAATCTCCAGTGTATGTTCGATCGGTCGAATCTTATGGAAAAATTACTGTAAATGATTTTATTGAAGATGAATCATCATCAGAAATGACATTAGAAGATATTATCGTTAAATCTTCTAATACAGAACAAACTATTCAGCCTTCTGCTGGATATGATGCTATTTCTCAAGTTACTGTTGAACCATTAGTACTGGAAGATGTTACAGTTTCTTCTCTACAATCAACGAATAAAACAATTACAGCTTCAGCTGGAAATGATGCATTAAATTCTGTCACTATTGATACAGACGCTTATAATTTTCTGCTGACATTAACGTTATAAGAAGGTGAACAATATGATTATACATGGTAATTCTTATAATAAAATGTCAGTTGATGAATTAAGAGAAAAAATAAAGATTGTTTATTATAATGAAACTATAGATGAAGAAGGAAATATTATAAAATCCAAAGAGCCGATTTTAAGATGGGAAGGTTTTGCAAAAGTTTATCCAATTAAATCAACGATAACGAATAGTAAAAATGAAATTGTAAATCAAGTTGATTATAGAATCACTATTCGTTATAGAAATGATATTTCTTTCACCGATACAGTTATTTATAGAAATAAAAAATTGGAAATGTTGAATGTGCCTTTCGATTTGGATAATGATAAAAGATGGCTGCAAATGGATTGCAAGGAATTATATGAAAAATGAAAAACGATAGATTAAATAAACAATTATTCGCCCAGCTTTCAGATAAGATTGTGGCTGAAGTTAAAAAAGAACTTGCAAAAGGTGCAGATAAAATTGTTACTGATGCTAAAGCAAAATGTCCTGTTAAAACTGGAAACTTACATGATTCAATTCATGCAGAGTCGAAGAATGACGGATTAAAATATAATATAGTTGCCGATGCAAAATCGAAATCAGGATATTATTACGGCCGGATAGTTGAATTCTCACCGAAAATAAATAAACCTTATTTATATCCCGCCATGGACGCGAATAAAAAACCAATACTTGATAGTATTGCGAAAGTAATTGAAAAAATATGCGAAAAAGAGAAAAAGTGAGGTGATAATAATGAATTTAATGCAACAATTACAAACACAGAATAATAATATATTGGCAGTAACAATGCAAGCGTTAAAAGAAAATACAGAATTATGCGAAATGCTGGCTGAAGGAAATAAGTCAATTTATCATATCCAGTCTCCAGATTCGGGTAGTTATCCAATTTTAGTAGTTAGTATTCCTTCTGATGTTCCAGAGATACAATCTGATAATTATGAAACATTGCACCGAGTTTCGATACGAATTCATATTATTACTGAAGACGGCGCCACAACAGACATTTATAATAAAATAAATGATATTATGACTAAAGAAATTGGCTATAATAGAAAACAAATGATAGAGTTCATAGAAGATGGATTATTTATAAAGATGGTAGATTATAGTTTGATATTGGATATAAATTAATTAATATATTAATCTTTATATTTTATTTTTAAGATGAAAGCTATTAAATAAAGTGAATAAAAAATAAAGTGAACAATTTTAAATTATTAAATAAAATAGGAGGATTAAAATAATGCCTATTACTAATAACACAGGTGCACATGCAATCGGTTTATCTAATTTGCATTTTGCTAAAATCACTAAAGATGATGCAACGGGAGTAACTTATGATGAAGTTATTTCTGTACCAGAAATTATCAGTGTGAATATCGAACCGCAGACAAACGAGGCTTCCTTATATGCCGATAATATGAGTGTCGATGTTGCTTCCACAACGCCAGAATATAATATTTCTATAGAGATGGCTGGTTTATCTTTGGAAGTACGTGCTTTCCTGTTAGGCCACACCTACACAGATGGAAAAATTGTTGTAAATAGTGAAGACACTGCTCCTTTCGTTGGAATGGCTTTTGAATCTCTTACTTCCAAAGGCACGAAACGATATAGCAAGTTCTTGAAAGTAAAATTTACCCAGCCAAATGAAAATCCGCAAACGAAAGGCGAGAACGTGGAATTCCAGACCGCAACTATTGAAGGGAAGGCTATTTTCAGAACTTACGATAGCCAATCTTATGAAGCAGCCGATGAATCTGAGGGATTTAGCGGAGGGGCTACATGGTATACCTTCGCAAGTCTCCCTTAATACATCAAATAAGAAGAGTAGAGATATTATTTCTCTATTCTTTTTTTATATATTTATATCTTTCAGTAGAAAATCCATTCTTATAGTAGAAATAATAAAATAAGAAATGAGGAAATTTATTATGTTAGAAAAAAATGAAATCCCATCTATAAAAATTGGTAATGAAGTTATCTATGCCGATGAAAATATAAAAATGAAAGTTTGGAGGAAGTACCTTAAAGCAACAACAGAAAATAATTCTGATTCTATTGCTGACCTAATTCTTAATGCTATTGATATTATTGTTATTGTATTTAATAATGATAAAGTAACAAAAGAAACTATTGATGAATATGTATCTGTTGATGAAATCATTCCGTTATTTAAAAAGTGTAATGAATTTATGCAGAAACTTACTTTCGCTAAATTGAATGATAACCCAAAAAACGGAGAACAGGATTAAGTAAAATAAAGCTTAATCCTTATGAACAACTATTGGATTTATATCTTAAATTACAAGAGAATTATTCTTGTTTACCTTCTCAAATCGATGAACAATATGTGGATATTATTATAGACCAATTAAATTTGATGATTAAAAAAGATATTCAAGAAAATACTCGTTACATTGATGAAATAATCCCTTAAATTATTTAAGAAAGAGGTGATTAATCTTGGCAAAAGAAATAGATAAACTTTATGTTTCAATTGGAGTAAATACTGATGATTTGAAAGTAGGCTTTGAAAAATCTGACCAAACTATTAATCAGTATGTTTCCAAGCTTAATCAGCAATCGAAAAACATAAAGTTAAAGATGGATATTGATTTATCTAAGTTGGAATTATCAGGTTCCGAATTAGATAAATTGAAAGTAAAAGCAAAGGCTCTTCAAGACCAATTAGATATTGCAAAACAGAAACAGAGTATATCAGCACAAACATTATCTTTAAATACACAAAAATATGGTGCAGACTCGGCCATCACCCGTAAATCTCAAACGATTGATTTATATAGACAAAAAGATGTAGCAAATTTAGAAAATGAATTAGCAAAAGTAAATAAAGAATTAGATAAACTTACTCCGAAATCACAATCTGCATTTAATAAACTAGGAACGAGTGCTAAACAAGCTGCCGGTTCTATGAGTGGATTAACAGCTAGTATTACATCATTAAATGCAAAATGGACCGCTGCTTTAGCAGTAATTGGAACAGGTGCTGGATTTTTAAATCTTACAGAGTCCGCAATGAAAGCAGGCGAACAGCTTTATCAGATTCAAAATAGATTGAAAATCACAGCACAAGAAGCTGGACAGTTGAAAAAACTTTTCTCTATGTCTGATTCAGATATTATGACTCTGCCGTCATTCCTTGCGAGATTAGATAAATCATACACTCAAGCAGGAGAATCTGGAAAAGCTTTTCGAGAAACGTTAGATGCTTATGGTATTAAACTTACAGATTCCAACGGAAAATTATTAGGTACAACTCAACAATTAGAACAATTAGCAATTGGATTAGAAAATGCTCGTAAAACTGGTGATGAAGAATCATTTTCCATGGATGTGCTTGGTGCTCGTGGTCAGCAATTAATTCCAGTTCTTGACCAAATGGCCACGAAAATGGATTTAATAAAGAAAACAGGAAGTACTGGATTATTAAATGCTCAAGAAGCCCATGATTTATATTTAAGATTTCAACAGTTACAATTACAAGTTGGAGATTTAAAAGGGGCCATTGGCAAGGCATTACTCCCCATTGCAGAAGAAATGATGCCTAGTTTGATTGAAGTTACGAAAGAATTTTGTAATGTTATTAAAGATAATAAAGATAGTATTCGTGACGCGATTCAAGGCTGGGGAAGCGTTTTTGGAACTCTAACTGAAACAATCGGAGGAGCAGCTAAAGCCATTGGTGAACTGATTAAAGCATATAATGATTTAGATTTTATCAAATCCAGTAAAATGGATGAAGAAATCCTCAAACGCATTTATAAAGATGAAAATCATGACAAAGCTCGTGATTGGAATACACTTATTGGCGGTGCTGTTGGTGGATTTGTAGGAGGACGTTTTGGCGGTACAAAAGGTGCCGCTGTTGGTGCTGGAATTGGCTCATGGGCAATGAATAAAGGCTATACATGGGCTGGTAAATTGTTCACTAGTGATGAAGAGTGGAATTATTATAAACAACAAATTGAACTTGAACAAAAAGAAGCCGAACAAAAAAAGAAAACTCAAAAAGCTATTGATGATAAGAAAAAAGCTGAGAAAGAAGCTACAGATGCCACAAAAGCCAATACTGATTCTACAAAAGCAAATACTGATGCTCATAAAGACTCTGCTAGTGCAATAACAGCAAGAAGAGCCGCTACAAGAGAATTAAGGAAAGAACTTACAGAATTAACGAATTCTGATTATGATAATAAGTTAGCTGTATTAAATAAAAAAGTTGAGGAATTTAAAGAAAAAGGTGTCGATGATAAATTATTATCAGATTATTATAATGCTTCATTAGCACGCCTCAACGAAGACATTACAGAATCTGTTCTTAATCCTATTTCTAGTGCTTTTAAATCTGATTTTCAGAACCAATTAGATGAAATAGACGCACAAGCACGACGCTATAAAAAGCAAGCAGGAAGTGCATTATCTGATAATACTTTAAATTCATGGATTCAAAGAAGAAAATCAGAAATTACTTCTGACTGGGATAAACAAGTAGCTGAGCAAATTGACTCTGTTTGGAAAACTGAATTAGATAATCAATTATCCAGAATTGAAAGAGAAAAACAAGCTTGGATTAAGAAAGGTTTGGACGAGGTTAAAGCCACTCAATGGGCCGAACAACAAAAACGGCAAGCTGTAAATGATTCAGTGAAAAATATGTTTACTTCACAAAAGAAATATTTACAGTTGTATAGAAATGCTATGGCCGGACAAGTTTCTGCTGAAGGCGGAATGTATGATTTCACTCAATCCCAAGGTGATAGACAACAAAATGCTATTAAAGCAATTCGCCGCTTAATGATGCAGGAAGCTGGAGTTTCACCAAATGAAAAAACTTCTATGGCTGAGATTCAAGGTTTCCAAGAGGTTATGAAAGCTGCGAATATGTGGGGAGCTTCATTAGTGAGAGACAGTGATGGAAATGCATATAATTTCTCTGATTTAGCTTCAACAATTACAGAATCCGGCAGTCAAACTAATTCGATATTATCTCAAATTAATTCAGAAGTTCCACAAATCAATTCGAATTTATTAAATGTACGAGATGCTGTTTCTAATATATCTATTAATCCTGGATTTACCATTAAAGATGTTACAGATTTATATAAAAATTCAGCAGAACAAAAGACTGAACAAAAAGAAACTGATGTATCTGTTAAAACTGATTCCACAGAATTAATAAATAAATTAACGGAAATTACGAATACAATTAATAATGAAATTCCTTCTATCAGTTCTAATATTGCATCATTAAAAACTTCATTAGATAATTTTATTATTCAGCCTGCTACTGATAATAATTCAATCAGAATTGTCGAATTAATGGAAAACCAGAATTCATTATTAATGCAACAAAATGTTGATATTCCATCGATTAATACAAACTTAATGAATTTATTAAACGCAGTACAAAATAATTCTACAGCGAATAATTCTACAGGATTAAATGAATTATCTAATAATTTTTCACAATATAGCTCTAATATTTCTCGTGTATTAGAAAGTATTAATGATTCTATTCCAAGCATTAATGTTAATTTATCTGGAATATTAGAAAGAATGAATCAGAATCGGCAAGTTCAGCCACCACAAATTAATGTAAGTCCTAATATTAATGTAAACCTCGGTGGAGCATATGTATTTGATAATGCAATGAAACAACAATTAACTGATGATATAACTAGAGAAGTTGCAAACGGTGTTACACAAGCTGTCAATGAAGCTACTTCTCAAATTCAAACTGGATTTGCATCTTGAGTGAGGTGAAAAACCTTGGCAAAAATAAAAATAAATAATATTGAATCTTTTCGAACACCAGAATCTTGCATGATTACCGTTGATGATAGAATTGAGAAAATCCAGTTGATTAATGGAAATACAGTACAAGATTATGGGCATATTGAAAGCGGAGATACATTTACTATTTCCGCTTTATTTAAAAAATCTGATTTCAATTCTATAATGACTTTGTGGAATAATCGTTCACTTGTATCATTTACTGATGAATCAGGTGAAGTTTATACCAATTGTAGAATTGTAGTTAAGTCGTATAAATATGAGACAAAATTTCCTGATTATATAATGTTAGAATTCGAGATTTGGAGAATATAAAATTCGAAATTTGGAGGGTTTAAAAAATGTCTAATCCATATATTAATTTATACAAAGATACTGTTACTGGAGATGACTATTCTGGTACAGTTGTGTCTACTGGAGGTGCGATGACTGCACCTGTATCTTGTACATTAGATGCTTCACAAGCTTCCAGTGAAATTATTAAGCTCGCAGTAAGATGTGAATCTGGATATGAAGTAAACGGCGCTTGCACTATTAGTATCGTTGATGATTTAGATAATCATTGGAAATTAGATACTTCCAGTTCTGGTAGTTTCAATTCAACTTCCATTACATTAAATGGAGTCGAAGACTGGAATAGAATTTTCTTTGCAAAAGCTTCTTCAAATTATTCAGAAGACCCAGGACAATATACTAGAGCTAAAATAAGAGTTTCTGCACTCATTCAAGCCGCAACGTCCGACGACGAAGAAGGTTAATCATATAATTATCTTGGAGAAGTCTAAGTAGACTTAAAAAAAGAGGAAGGTGATTATATGAAATCAGAAGGGCTGAAAAGTTGGTTGAGATTCGATACAGATTTGAATGATTATATCGTTTCTAATACTGTAACTTCTGTTGGAACTACTCCAACTGTTTCTTCAACCAATGCTTTTAATAATAATGCGCTTCAATTAGATGGAACTGGATGTATTTATGTTGATAGTTTTATGCTTGGTGGTCAAGATTTTACAGTTGATTTCTGGGCTTATCTTGACTCATCTATGGTTGAAAATGATAGCGTATTTTCTATCAGAAATAAATCCACCGGATATTTGATGTGTATTTTATGTAAAACTTCAACTAGTAATCAGCTACAATTATGGTATAATTCTTATTCTGATATGTCGCAAGACAATGGTGCGAATAAAGTTTATTCTAATAGTTCCTTGTTTGGAAATCTTCATCATTTTGCTATCGTATATCAACATAAAGCAAGTTCTTCAGTTTATCAAGCTACTTTTCGTGTGTACATCGATGGTGTACAAAGAATGATTACTGGAACTGCTGCGGTACCTTATAATAGAGTGGAATGCAGAATTGAAATTGGTGGATTAGCTGGTGGAACTCAAATTATGAAAGGTTCCATTGATGAATTCCGTGTTTATGATGGTGTAAGACTTTGGACTACAGGTTTTACACCACCTACAGCAACTGAATATCAATCATTATATGATGATTATGATACGAATATAATGGTTAGAAATCCACCTTTAGAATGGCGATATACTAATGCTGGTTATACAAATCAATTAACTACTACAGGAGCTACACAATACACTAATCAAGTAGATTCAATTTCCATAACTGGTGTTGCATTTAACCAGCCGAATAGAACTCCATGTTTTGGAATTGCTTCAGCTAAAGAAATTTGGTTGAGATGTGATTTATATTGTTCTAATTATAAAGCTGGAAGTACAAATCGTTGGAGAATTTATGATGATTCATCAGACGGGGCAAACGGCATTACTTCTTATATAAATACAGCGAATTATCCAGATATTCATATTTGGGCAAATAATGCAGATGTAAAGACTAAAACAACTGCAATAACAAATAGCTATAGATATTCTATATGGCTCCACATGCGTTCGGATTCTACAAATGGCGTCATAGAATATAATGTTTATCATCCCTGGTACGGCTTTAGATTTTCAGAAAGTTATCGTGGAAATGTTCATAACGGTACAGCATTTAGTCAGTTATATATTCAAAATGACGGCGATGTAAAAATTTCTAATATCGTAATTTCTAATGCTCCGCTTAGTGTGAATGAAGGCTGGGCAGCGAATAGAAATGATACACAAATAAATTTTGAATTTACTGATCCAATCGTTCAGGATTTCGATACATTAATTCAACCATTAATTCCCGTTACATTAGATAATGATGTATATTTAAATGTATGTCAGGGAACTCAAGAAGATTATGATACATCAGTAAAGATTGAAAAAACGATTATAACAGATAATGATACAAACTTAAAATTCCCACATGAAGTCTACGATACAAGTAGCGGCTTACAGAATATTACTATATCATTATCAGAACAACAGCTTACAGATAATATTACTTTCACGCTAGATGACGGGATGTATACAAGTTCTGTTGATATATTAGATGCAATTGATATTCGAGCGTGGGATTATCAAAATGCTTGTAGAATAGAACAGATTTCTAAGAAAGGTATTTTAGCAAATTGTAAGTGTACAACCGATATTGATGAAATTTTATATCAACAGTTAAAATATGCAATACCTGAGTATAATTATGAATGGACCTATGAGTATAATGATGCTTATACAACTTATGTTACAGAGCATCAAGATAATCAAATTCAGAAAATGCCTTCAGCTAAAGCTTCAACTCATATTCAAACGATAGCAGCTGTATTAGAAAAAACTCCTGTACTAAGATTCAACGATTATATTTCTACAATGTCAACTGAATCAAAGAGTGGAAAAAATTATTCATCATTAATCAGTGAATTATTTGGTTGGACTAGTAGATTGCCACAAATTATGATAAATGTTTATATTCGTGGCAGTAATTTATATGTAATTCAACGCGGATATGAACAGAATACAGTAAATTTAGACGAAGCCGGTATAAAGTTAACGGTACACACAAAAGATAAAAAATTAGTGAGGACCATGTGGGGAACTGATCCAAATACACAAACTGAAGTTGAACCGTTGTATGATTCATGGGCTAGTGAAAATCTTACACCATACCCCGATAAAGAAAACCCAGAATCTCCATTTCCAAGCGGTTCTTCTGTAAATAATGATACAAATCTTGTTGAAGAAACGGAAGTAATTCACGGTGAAGAACGAGTAATAACGACATACCATTATATTGATATGGGAAACGGTAAACAATTTTTAGACCAAGAAACTACAACAACATACGTCGGTGGAAGTAAGGTTGATGAAGTAACGACTTATCATAAACCCGTTTCATACGGTCAAGCACAAGTTTATTCAGTCGATGAAGATGGAGTACTGGGAACTGTAGTTTCACCTTCGGATTTTGATGAACGAGTTACACCTTATCAGTATAATGAACTTACTTCCGGGGGATATACAGACGCATTTGTTTCTGGAGCTCATGACGAATATGGAAATTATTATCCAGCGGTGAGAAATAGCGCAGGTGATAGATTTTTAGTAACAGGTCATACAGCACATAAAAAACAAATCGGTACTAGAACGAGATTGAATGCAAATGCATTGCTAGATACAACATTCCCAGTCGATGGTCATGATATGCTTGAATATTTAACTCAGCAAATTGAGTGGCTGAATAGAAAAACAGAAGAAACGATTACAGTAGATTTATATGATTATTCTCACCTTATTGATTTCAATGATAAAGTCGTTTTCCATGGGAACACTTATTATTTAAAATCAAATGTTGCAACGATAACTGAAAAAATAGTGAATAGACAAACACTTACTTTAGTAAGATGGTATTAAAGCATAAGATTAAATCGTAGATTACGTATGTAAAGAGGTGAGATTATTATGGTAGATTTAACACCTATGAAAAATGCAGTAGCGAATATGGTTGCGAATACTATTTATAAGGTTACAGAAAATCAAAAAGCAAAACGAGGAACAATATCCGGTGGAAGTGTTGTAATAGGAAATAGAGTTTTACCTTGGGTTCCTGCGGTAGATATGTATTTTTCTTCTGGAGATAATGTTTGGTGTATAATTTCTGATAGCGGTGTCGCTGTCGTAGTTGGGAAATAACTATATATATTCACAAAAAGGATGTGATTTTTTGAATAAAATTCAATATTTATATCCCGTTGTTGTTGAATCTGTTGGAAATGGATGTATTACAGCCGATGGAAAAACATTGGGATTGATTGGAAATTTACCTTTATCACCTGGACAAGTTGTATATACAGATGGAAGAATTGTATACGGACATGTTCCAGTTAGAGCACAAGTTAATTTACCGTCTGGACAAAAAGGCATTTCAACGATTGGATACAATACGAGTACTTCATCTTATAATACCGCTTATAATCCAACATCTGGTGAAAAAATACAAAAAATCACTAATCAAACTTATCCACAGTTTAGAAATCATACAATTAATTGGATGTATACAACTCCTTCTAATATTTATACGTATACTAAAGATACAGCAAATCCGAATTCTCAACGATTCGATTCTGATGATAGTGCATTTTATTTAGATATGCATGTTACAGATAATGCTGTATATACTGCGGAATTTACAAATACTCACTATCCATGGCAAGGGAAATCTCCTCGTAGTCAATATGCATCCTGGTCAGACCCAACTTTCTTCTGTGCTAACTGTTACCTTAGCGAATCAAGTGGATATAACCCAGCGACAAATCCTGAATTTGATTTCAACTGGTTTGATTCAGACTATCCAAAAGTTGGAGATGGTGGAAGAGTATATTCAAACGTAGGTATAAGAATCAGAAAAAATGGTCGTCAAGTACAATTAATAAAATTAAGTGATTTTCAATATGCTTTACAAAAATTAATAGATTTTTATGTTCAAGGTGATGAATTAGACCCTGAAATTCAAAAACGTTATCATTGGAAAGGCTATGTTCCTCATGACGGTGATAGAATTTATACAAATGTAGATATTTTCATTGCATATCTCTTAACGCAATGTTTACATTTTCATTTTACTGATGATAATGGAAACTGGGAAGCAATAATATTCAGTATGTGCGAAGGTTGTTGTTCACCACATACGATTGATGATGAGACAAATGAGGAAACAGGTGAATTAGAAGATGTTCATTCATACTATAATTTTCCAGTTCCCGTTTGTTATTTTGTAGCAAGAGTAAATTCGCAAGGTGAGGTTCACCAATTACAGCATCATTTCGTAGTGAAAAAATGGACGAATAATCAGGTTGATAAAACTACTTGGACGAATGCGAGAGCGCATAGCGTTCCGACTTGTAATGATAAGTCTACACCAAAGTTCTGGATAAACTGGGCAGATATGGCTTATCAAACAGATTTAAGGCTTATCTATCAAATGACTTATAATAATATGTCTTTTGATTTATCCACGAGTTATATGAACCCTCGGATGTTTAAACGTTTAATAATCACTAACTATAATGCGGCTTCTGAACCTGGTGGGGCAACGAATTCGTTTTTATCATTGGATTTAAGAAATGGGGATGAACCTTATGTAATGAGTCAAGCACCAATTCATTTTGGATTTGTAAGTGGAACTGGTATGCTCGCTTATGCTGTAATGCAAGATACTAGTATTGGGATGACTTATATAACGAATGATGGGAATTCTTATTTGGGAAAATTAGTAGGATTTCACTATGGTAATAAATATTATGTCGCATTATGGGGACATCAATTTTATGTATTTGACGAAAATGGAAATAAATTAGATGAAAGTATTCCCTTCACGTACAATATGAATGTAAACATGCTAAGAGATATTCGAAAATTAAAACATCCTAAGAATATAAATGATTTGGTAGCTTACATTACAAGTAGAAATACAAATTGAAGATATGTAAAAAGAGAGGACTTAGTATTAATTACTAAATCCTCTTTTTTATTTATACATTACATATAATAGAGCAGTGATTTTAAGTAATAGGCAGATTCTATATCATATATATCAAACTATAGGAATTTAGCATTTCGTTTTTCATTGGCAATACGATAATATAATTATAGAGGTTGTTCCAATTGAATATTAGAAAGGATGATTATGATGACTGCGAAAAAAACTGAAGTGAAGGAAACTACTAAAAGAAATGAATCAATGAAGGTTCCTAAAGAAACTCTGAAAGAAATTACTAAAGTTCCGAAGGCAACTACTCAAGTTCCTCCGAAAAAAGAAACTCCAAAAGAAACTATCAACGCTACTAAAGAAGTGAAGGAAGTAAAGAAAACTGAAGTGAAAGAACTCAAAGAAATTGAAAAAGTAGCACCACTTAAAGCAACCCCGAAGAAATCTGAAGAAATTTCTAAAAACGATGTGAAAAGCAACGCTACCCAAGAGATAAAGAAGACAAGAAACGAATCTATGAAGGTTCCAAAAGAAACCACCAAAGTTACCAAAGAAAAAACTTTTGAAAAACGTCCCTCAGCTGGAAAACAAATCCGTACATTATTTGAGACTATAATTCCCAAACTTAAAGATGAACATTTAGAAATGCTTACTTCAGCTGAAAAAACAAAAGAAGTGTTAAAAATTAGGTATGCTTTCTTAAAACTTTCTACGGAAAACAAAGAAGACCGCAAAATCAATGGAAACGCAAGATATGGTTCTAAAACGATTACTATCAATGATAAATCCTATTGGATAACGAATGATTTATACGAACGCAATATAGAAGTATTTAAGGCATGGATTGAAACTATTAAGTAAAAAATAAGTGAATAAAAAATTAGAGGGTAGATTAAGTTCTATCCTCTTTTTACATGAAATCTTTTGATATACTTTTTCATTTCGCTTCCTTATTATAAGACATATATAATAAGGAGACGATTTTAAGTATGTAAAAAATATTTCCTTATATGAAAATTTGTGCTATAATAAATATTTACCGTATTAAAAAACGGAATAAATGATAAAAAACAATAAAACTTCCCTGTGGGGAGGGCTTGTTTTCGTTTATTCAGCAATAAACGGCAGTATTCCATGATTAATTAAAACTTTAAAAATTACATATTGTGTATGTATAAATTTATCCGTGTATATGTACGCGGATTTTTTATTACGTTATATTAAAATAAAGGAGTGTGATTAATCATGGAAATTAAAAAAATCTCTAAAGGAACTATTTCAAAAAGGAAAGACGGAAAATGGATTGGACAATGTATAATTAGTTATGATGATAATTCTAAAAAAAGAATTTCAGTATCTGCAAAAACAGAATTAGAATGCAGTAGAAAATTATCTATAAAAAAGAATGAATATATTTATTTAGCGGAAAATGAATCTGCTTCGAATGAACAAGAGAATTCTAAGACAACTTATATAAAGTATTTATTGACAGAATGGTTATCTGAAAAAGAAAAAGAGAGAATCTCGCCAAAAACGTTATCTAGTTATAAATATATCATAGCAAAACATTTTAAGCATTTTGACGAATTATCACCTGATGAAATAACAACTAGTCATATTTTAGAATTTCGAAATTATTGCCTAGAAAAATTAAATTTATCGACTGGAACATATAAAAAAATACATTCTATTATAAATGATTCTTTCAAAAAACTAATCAGAACACATATAGTAGAGACAAATCCATGTGAGTATATTAAATCTGTGGAAGTTGAAGAAAAAGAAAAAGAAATATTTACAGAAAAAGAAATAAATATCATTTTAAATGAAGCAAAAATACATGATAAAAAATCTAAACGTTGTAAATTTATGTATCCCTATATTTTATTTGCATTAATGACTGGAGCAAGACGAGCTGAAATATGTGCATTAAAATGGGACGATATTAATATTAAGAAAATGACTTGTTCTATAAATAAATCAGTAGTCGTTTTAACAGGGCATGAATATATTTCTACAACAAAAACAAAAAAATCGAGAGTGGTTCCAATAAATCAAAAATTATTAGATGAACTATTGAAATTGAAAGAGTATAAATCTGAATTTGTATTTCCTGATTATCGTGATAAACATAAATTTATTTCACCACGAACAATAAGTAATACATATATAGCACTCCAAAAGCGAATTGGTATAAAAAAGGGGATTCATGTATTCAGACATACGTTTATAAGTAATGCCCTGGAAAAAGGATTATCGTTAAAACTGATAATGCAAATTGTGGGTCATACTAATTTATCGACAACTCAACGATATTGGCATCCAGAAAGCGATAAATTCGATGCTGTGAGAAATCTGTATATCGAATCCTGACGTACCTACGGCGTCCGTAGGTGTGTTTTATTGAGTAAGCTATACATCTATATACCTATACTCAAAAGAAAACGTTTACTTAGCTATATAAAAAATGCTATAGTAAAAAACTATGTTATTTTTTATTTTCCAATCAAAATGAAAAACATTTTAAAAAATTTTAAGCGCATACATCAATGGCTAGCACTTTCCAACTGGTTCTACACGTAAACATTTGCTATTGCTGTCCACGAAGGTTTTGTGCTAGTATAGCTTTGTCAGCTGAAATAAGCAGTGAATAATATATAATAATATGATTCGCGATAGTATTGTTATGTACATTACTTATTGACGCTGGAAGTGGTGGCTGCCCATCTTTATTAGTTCCTTGAAAATTGAATAAAGAGGTGAGATTCAATGATTGAAGCAGTTAAAGCTGATATAAATCAAGCGGTGATACCAAATCAAGCAGTAATAAACGGATTTCCGGCTGAAAAAGTACAACGATTGAATGATTTAATTGTTGAGTATTACTTATGCCCAGATGTCAGATTATTGGCTAGAAATGTTTTGAATGAAAAAATGGCTGAACTTTTCAGCATTACTTCAGATGTTGTTACAGATAAGTTTGAAATTCTGCAACTAGATGATAAGCTGAGAATTTATCATGAAGCAATTACTACAGCTGTGAAACTGTATCATCTTTGTAAAGTCGAAGAAGAACTTTTATCTGCCGTAGCAAATAAATAATCTTGTATAGATAATCTTGTATAAAAAACCACTTAGAAGATGTGATGAATTTAAATTTCATATCTTCTAAGTGGTTTTATTTTTGTGCGAATATATAAACTTATTTAAATAGATATAATTCAAGGTGCGAATATATAAATAACATTATTTTT
>AUXO012815739.1_pt1 | contig 18283 bp, 15 predicted proteins | sample 768731 | NCBI WGS metagenome assembly AUXO01 (sample SAMN02715735, study PRJNA202380) | gut metagenome | biome: sheep rumen | host: Ovis aries | place: New Zealand: Palmerston North
TGGTTCATTAAGAAACTATTAATCAATTATATAATATTTATTTGTATAAACACTAAGGTTTATATATAATCTTTTTAAAATCTGAAAGGAGTAATGTTTATGTTTTTTGGAAAAAACAATAACAACGGGGGAGTAAATGTTAACACATCATTTTATACCTCGTATAGTAATGAGTCATTACTTACCGTGGGTGGATGGAACCGAAATCTGTCAATAAAGCTTGCACCCTCAACAGGTAAAGATTCAAATGGTCTGACACAGTATACTCAGGACCAGAATCAAATAATTAACACGAGTATACGTGAAGAAAATGCGATAGCTCTTCTTGAGGGCTATAAGGAAGTAATTCTTCCTGCTATTAAAGAGAAGAAAGACGCTAAGATCACTATTTCAATAGGAAGTGGTGATACTAAAAAAGCACTTTCCATTATGTATAAGGATGGTAACGCAATCCTTGAACTGGCTACAAATATCAACGAGTCAGGTGTAACTGACGAAAGTCATGTTTATACACACACCTTTAATAAAAAGGGGTATGCTGTTGATTATAAATGGGAAGATGGAACAGCAGAAGTAGTAGATACCGAAGCAGACCTTATTAACTTTATGAAGAAGATAGAGAAGCTGCAGGATTTAGTACCTACAACTGCCCATAGTATCAAGTATTCGGAGGCAAATAAGGCAGCATACAAAAATAATAATCAGAATAACAGTGATTATCAATCAAACTATTCAGCACCGTCAAATACATTTAACGGTTCTGATATGGGCGATTTCCTGCCTTATTCGTAAATAAAAACCAAACGAGTGAAATTTAATATTAAATTTCACTCGTTTTTTTTTGTAATAGAAAGGGGTTGATTAGTTGTGTCTGAACGTCATATATATGTTACATCTGATACCATATTCACAAATTCTCAATGTCTGTTTGTTGAATATAATGACGTTATTAAAATGCCAATGTTTGTGCTCTTGTTAATTTTAAAAAATAATGAGAGTATGAAAAATATATTTGATATGAGAGAAATTGACTATCTTTCACTTCCCGAGTTATATGAATGGTATACCACACGGAAACATATAAATTTTTTAGAAGATTTACCATTAAAAGTAAGTAATCTACCAGATAATTTTTTTGATGAAACAATGAATGATTTAATGCTTAAATCAAAAGATTTATATAATAACATCGGTGAATTAAGTTTTGCTGATGTAATACGTATGGTGATTGCTCAAGAAAAATTAGTTAAACGAATAGTAATTTATAATAAGGAAAATAATGATTTTATTCGTAATGATGTATATGAAATGTACGGCGATCATGTTGAATTTATATATGGAGATTTTCGAGAGGTTATTGAAAATATTCCTAATGATTCAACATATGTATTTTCAGATATAAATAAAATCAATATATTAGCAGAAATGGAAAGATTAAATTTCGCATCTATTCTGATACCGCATGGATATAGATATAATTCAATAGATAGTGAAACTTATAAAGTAAATTTCGAAGAATTACTTTCAAAGTTTACATTTAAATATGAGTTTTTTAATCCAATTACTATCAATTGATTTATAATAATCTAGAATACAATTTTTATAACAAGTTTTTTTGAGAGGAGTAGATTAAATATGAATAACTACGAAATTGATAAAAATATCAAGGAAGCTACTGTTGGAGTTGATATGAGCTCTGACGACGGTAGACGCTTTAAAAAAGAACCTAGGATAAATGTAATATCAAAAGAAGAATTTGAAGAAAGAACTCAACAGGTATTTCATCTCCTGTGGAAGCATCTTTCGAAGTCGTTTGGCCCATATGGTGCTCCGACTTTAATAAATAATTATCCTTACAGACACGTAACAAAAGATGGATATACAATAATGAAGCATCTTTCTATGGATTGCTCAGAAACTCTGGTTGACCAGGCTATTGCTGATATGGCGGCAGATATATGTGGTAGACTCAACTATTCAGTTGGTGATGGAACTACATCTGCAGTTATTGCGACAAATAGTATTTTCCAGAATTATTGTAATTCTAAAAAGTGGTTTAAGGATAACTATATTCTTCCTCGTGACATACTTCAAAAGTATGCCATTATTAAAGAAGAACTTATTAAGCGTCTTCATGAAAAATCAAGACCAGTAACTAAAGAGAATTTATATCAGATAATTCATGATGTTGTCTATATATCAAGTAATGGTGATGAACAGATAACTGATTATATATCTGATTTATATAGAGAACTTGGTTGTCCTGCTATTTCTTGTGCACTTTCTCCCGATGGTGTGACAAGAAAGACTTTGATAAGCGGTTATAAATTCGAAGCAACGCTTACTGATAAGCTTTATATTAATTCGGATGATAATACATTAAAGTTAAATGAAGCTGATATTGTTATCTTTGAAACAAAGATAACACGTGAAACTTACGAAACGATTCTCATGCCTCTTAATAATAATTGCAGAGCTAGAGGAAGACATCTTATAGTTATGGCACCTTATTATGATGAGATTGCTCTTAAACAGGTTATTGCCCGTGATTTGAATAATGAGTATTCCAAGAATAAGGATATTAATATGATTCTTATGACATATCGTGCAACATCAGCACATGCTAAGAGAATCATAAATGATTTTGCAGTTCTTGCAAATACATTTATAATTGATAGAGCTATAGAAAGGTCTATTAAGGACGATATTGCAGGTGGTAGACAAGTATTTGAGATATTTAATATTGATAATAGAGATATACCGTCTATAAATAATATAGCGTTTCCTATTGATAATTCTGGTGATGATGCTCATATTGTATATGACAATCCCATTATTTTTACAGGTATAAATGAAGTTCCTGAAGGATTTTCTATTCCTACTCTTATAGATAATCCAATAAGGCTGGGATATGCAGGGGATATTTCTCTTGGTCTTGATTCTTCCGTATTTGGTAAGTTCTTCTATGATGAACATCGTTTTGATACGATATATCATGATGCAAAGGATATACTCGAAGCGACTGAGAAGAAGTATCAAAAGCTTGGAACATTCAATTACGAAGTTTCTCAGGCACAGGAAAGATTCTATTCATTGAATCTTAAGATGGGACTCATTGAAGTTGGTGCGGATAGTGAACTTTCACAGAAGTTGTTAAAAGATGCTGTAGATGATGCTATTAAGGCAGCAGCAAGTGCTTTTAATTTTGGAGTAATTAATGGATGCAATGTTGATCTTATATCATGTATTGAAGAATCATTGCAGAGTAAACTTCATGAGAATACCACTGATAATACTGACATAGTATTATATCAGATTCTCAGAGGTGGATTTAGAGATGTATATAAGACAATACTTGATAGTGCTATAGGAAATTTTGAGATCGAAATCAATAAGTGCCCTAATGGTTTTCCTAAGGAACTTTATATTGGTATGATTAAAAATATATTCCCTGATTATGATAAATTCAATGAACTTATTATGTCATTACTTGGTAAGGAAGATTCGTCTACGGGTGAAGAAGTACACATCAAAACCTCTTTAATTGATCTTATTATAGACTATTCTGTTAAATATGGTCTTGTGTTCGATGTAGCATCTAAGACTTTTACTAATAGAGTAATCAATTCTTGTAGAACTGATGAAGAGATTCTTAAGGCAACGATTGATTTGATTTCATTGTTAATTACAGGAAATCAGATGGTTGTTACACAGAAACATAATTTCTAAGAGATTGAGAGGGGATTTTTAAATAATGGCAAAATCCAAATATCAATCCATTGGCGAATTTATGCATTCCCCTTTTGGTCTTAATTCGTCAATGGAAAAAAATAATAAATACGAAAGCTTGTATAATACATTCGTTCAATCAAATAAGATATACATTGCTGGATATACTAATATTGAGGACTCGTATTACGTTCACGTTAAAATTCCATCAGAATCTCAGAAAGATGGAAAATATGAGTATGATGTAGTAATAAGATTTTTCACAGATAAACCTGAACTTAGACGTGTTAATAGTTTAAGAGCATATTATATGCAATTTTTCAGTAATAGTCCTAGTTTTATATATAAGTATGCTGCTTTATATAAAAAAGAAGACTATTTAATCAAAGTTTTATACGATAAACTTGATCCTGAATATAGCAATGTGATGCCCACTAAAACTAACGCAGATATGGAATTATCATATGATAAATCTATTTATTTTGCTTGTAAATTTTTATCAGACGGACGATTCAGATATTTAAACAAAGTTGGTCTTTTACTTCAAAAAAAGAAGACACCTGCTAAGTTTTTCTCAGATATCTCTGATTTCCAGTCAATTAAGTTTGACCGTGAATTAATGGATGTTGAGAAAAAACTCAAGAAAGATATTCAAAATAAACGAACAACAGAGGAACATAAAGATCGAAAAAAACTTAATGATTTAAATAAAATACAGGCAGGTTCATCAACATTGAAAGACAAGACACATACCTCTATATCTCGTAAACCTAAAATTACGGGTAATTCACATAAAAGAACAAAAATAATTGCAAGAAAAACTACTAAAAAGAGTTAGTTATACATTATTTTTTTGTAATTAATTATGTTTTAGAGAGGGGCATATTCACATGGCAAAAAAGAAAAAAAATAGCGACGGAATCAATGGCTGGAAACCAACAAAAGAAAGTCAAATGATAGTCGCTCAGGATGGTAAACTTTTTGTCTGCAATTTTGACAAAGTCTTTGGTTATCCAAACTTAGAAGTTTATAATCGTTTTATTATAAACAGACAGGCATATAAAAATCAGTTACCGGTAATCATTAATTATATCAATTATTTTATTAATTTTTATGATACTGATCACGAGCTTGTACTCGGATATTTGAAAGTCAAATACGCACTGGACAAAAATAAGGAATTTAATCAGGACAATATGAAAGCATATATAGCTTTTTTATATGAAGTTATATTAACACCGACTATTGTTGATAAGATAATTAGACTCACAGAGGATAATTATCATGAAGACATTGAAGCTGAAAGTGATGATAAGAAGAAATATCAGAAAAACAAGAAAAAATACCTTGAAAGTCTGGAATTCACTAATCAGCATGTTAAGATATTACTTTCAATATCATTAGCAATGAGAATTCTTTGTCCGGTGATTTTTCATTATTTCAGTATTAATAATATTAATGCTGGTAAAGATGATAACGAGTTATTTGATTTTTATCTTGGATTATTTAAGCTATTCGGTTATGGTACAACTTTTGAGCTATATGATTCTGATAATAATCTTTTGAAGTCCGACATCGATAGAAGTGTAATAGACGAAGCTCTCAAAAACGGTGAAATCTATTTCGATTCAACACTTAATAATCGTGAAGGATATAGAATAAAGGATAGTAATAACTATTATGCTCTTACACGAATTGATATGTATAATAAACTTTTCGTATATGTAAAAGCCAAAGTTCTTGAAAGCTACAGTAATAACTCGATAATTTTTGACCAGAGAGAAATAATGGGAAAAGACATATATTGGGTTATTAATAACTTCACAAAAAATATGTTAGTAAGTTCTATCATTGTCAAATATAAATTTGGCAGTAAGGAAGAAAAAACAAATATAATCGGTCTCAATAAGACTGTTTTAAAGTATCAACTCAATTACTATCTCAAGGAACAATATAAGAAAACAATGATTGAGGTTACCGATACAAAGAATTCTGATGAATTATCTGGTGCGGATAAGATGCTTATGAATCTTACTAAACTTGATGAAGGAATTATGGTCTATGCTGATATAAATATTGACTCTACAGTCAATATGATAAAGAAGTTAATAGACATTCCAATATCAGATGAAGAAATAAACTACTATATGAAACATCATGTACCTTCTAAAATACAGATACAATTGGTGTATTCATATTATACAAAATATTTTCACTCGTATAGAGATTTAAACCTTTTAACACGACGTGATTATATAACTTTACTGTTATTATTGAAGAAAAAGTTACTTATTGAGTTAGGATATGAGGAAGAAGACGGCACAATTCATCAAGCTGCATTACCTTATATTCTCACAGGTAATCTGGAGGATAAATTAAACACAAGGATTATACGAAATAATAAGTTTATCTCCAAAGTAGAAGAGTCATATCTCTATAAGAACTTGGTTGAAACTAAGTTTTTCTTGTTACAACAGATAAAACCTGATTATGTTTTATCTCTTCTGAGCAGTATTATCAATTCTAAATTCACATACATTGTGTATGAAAGACCTGATTTATTAGGTCATGAGATAAGCTATTCTGAAGATAAAATAAGTGATGAACTTTTATTCTTCTTAAACAGTATATAAAATATATAAAGAGTGTATAGAAATTTTTCTATACACTCTTTATTTTTATATTATTAATTACATCATCATAACTTTATATACACAAGGAGGAAATATACAAAAATGCCCATAGAAAAACGAAATGAATATATAAGTTGGCATGAATATTTTATGCTATTAGCTCAAGTGTCAGCTTTAAGAAGTAAAGACCCTAGATGTCAGGTTGGTTGTTGTATCGTAGACCCAAATAATAATAAAGTTATTTCTCTTGGATACAATGGTTTCCCAAGAGGAATTAACGATGATATATTTCCATGGTCTAAAAATTCAAATAAATATAGCGAACAAAAATTTGCATATGTAGTTCATGCTGAACTTAATGCGATACTGAATGCTGGTAAAGCATTGAATGGTACACATATATATGTAACTCACTTTCCATGTAATGAGTGTTGTAAAGCAATCATTCAGGCAGGGATAACCGATATATTTTATTTAAATGAATATGATAAAGGAAGTGAGTCTACGACTGCATCAATTAATATGATGAATGCAGTTAAAATGAATATACATCAGATTAAAAAATCTGATTTTGATTTAGTTGATTATATGGATAAATATAGTAAAGATAGAAATATTTAATTTATATTATTCATATAAAAATAATTGATACTTTAAACCAAGATAATACTTGATGTAACGATATACATCAAGTATTATTTTTTTATTTGTTCTTTAATTAAGAATTTCTTTTTATAAAATTAAATAAAAAATGGAGAATTACATTTATTTAATCCATTTCAGAAAGGAAGAATTAAAATATGACAATTACTGTTTATAGTACTGGCTGTCCTAAATGTAAAGTACTTGAAACAAAATTAAAGCAAAAAAATATTAAATATACTATAAATAATGACATTGAAGTGATGAAATCACTTGGATTTTCAACAGTACCGATGATGGTTGTTGAATACGTTGACCGAGATACCGAAACACTTGATTTTAAAGGAGCCGTTGAATGGGTTAATTCTATGGATTATCAAGTTGAATAAATTTTTTTTTAGAAAGGATTTGAATATATCATGGATATTCGGTTAAATACTGGTAGAGATTTTGATTTTGCTATTGATAATTTACGAAGAAAGTATGGAGAGAGTTTTGAATATCTTAATGGACTTCACCCAACACAATTAAACTTTTCCAACTTTATTGATGCTTTTATTGATAAAAACGTTGCTGATGTTACTATAGACGGAAATGCAAATGCACATCATAAAGATGTTGTTTCATTAGAAGCTGAAAAAGATAAGTCTATAGATAAGCTTTTTGCAGCAAATAAAATTTTTTATGAGATGGAAAAGAAGTACGGACAACAAACTGCCAGAGAATGGCTTGAAACCGAATGGACTGGGGGATTTTATTTACATGATTTCCCATCAGCTACATTAAAGCCTTATTGCTATGCATATGATTTAGACAGACTCGCAAGAGAAGGTTTATTCTTTATTGAAAATTATAATTATAAACCAGCACAGCATTTAACTACATGGTTTGATGATGTAATAGAATATATTTCATACATGTCAAACAGAACTTCTGGTGCTGTAGGCTTGCCTAATGTACTGATATGGGCATTTTATTTCTGGAAAAAAGATACCGAAACTGGATACTGTATTAAGAATCCTGAATATCATATAAGACAAAATTTCCAGAAATTTATCCATAGACTGAATCAGCCGTTTATGCGTGTTGACCAGAGCGCGTTTACGAATGTATCAATTTTCGATAGGTATTACCTAGAAGAATTATTTGGTGGACTTGAGTTTCCCGATGGTTCTATGGCAATTGATTATATTGATGAGATACTTAACCTTGAGAAAATCTATATGGAAGTAACATCTGAAGTTCGTAATGAAAATATGTTTACATTTCCTGTATTAACTTATTCTCTTTTATATGATTACAAAAATGAAAAATTTGCAGATGAAGAATTTGCAAGGTGGTGCTCTGATCACAATTGTCAATGGAATGATAGTAACTTCTTCATTTCAGATAATGTTGGTGTACTGAGTAATTGCTGTAGACTTCTTAGTGATACATCTAAACTGGATGCATTTATTAATTCTATTGGTGGCACAGCATTGTCAATAGGTAGTGTTAAGGTTAACACTATTAATCTTATGCATATATTCTATGAACTTAATGGTAATATTGATAAGGCAGCTTATCTTAAAATACTTAAGGACCGAGTTATTCTTTGCTGTAAAACACTTGATAGAGTACGCCACATAATTAAAAGAAACCATGAAAAGGGCATATTACCCAACTATGTTGAAGGCGGAATTGAGATGAGCAAACAGTATTGCACTGTTGGTATGCTTGGTCTTTATGAAGTAATTAAATCTTTTGGTTTTACATCTGAAGATGAGTTTGGAAACATTTCATATACTGATGAGGGAATACAGTTTGCTGAAGAGATTTTTAGTGTTATAAACACTACAAAGGATAACTTTACTGACGAATATTCATTTAACCTTGAGTCAGTACCTGCTGAAAGAGCAGCTGTTATTCTTTGTGCAAAAGATAACTTACTGTTTAATAGAGACAGTGATACATTTATATACTCTAATCAATGGATTCCTCTTACTGCTAAGTGTACAATTCAAGAGAAGATAAGGTTATCATCAATTCTTGATAAAAAATGTGGTGGTGGCGCAATCGCTCACATTAATATAGAAAATAATTTTCCAAATACGGATATGGCTTGGGATATGCTTAATGAAATTGCAAGAAAAGGCGTTATGTACTTTGCATTCAACACAAGAATAAATGTGTGTGAAAATCACCATGGCTTTGTTGGAACAAATATATGTCCAACTTGTGGAAAACCTGTATATGATACGTATCAGCGCATAGTTGGGTTCCTTGTTCCTTCAAAAGCATATTCTAAAGAAAGGTTTAAAGAGTTTAATGCAAGACAATGGTACTCATTTGCACAACTCAGGAATGAAGGATGAGAATTAGATACATTCGTGATGAAGATTTTTCAAATTATAAAAAAATCTCCATGTTAATAGGAATGGGAGTATGTGATTGGAAATGTTGTGAAGAAGCCAATATGCCCGTATCTGTATGTCAAAATTCAGAACTTGCTAGAGTTCCTGAATTAGATTATCCTATTGAGGAAATTTTTAAACGTTATATAAATAATCATATAACAAAATCAATTGTACTCGGTGGTCTTGAGCCATTACTCAGAAAAGATGATGTACTTGAATTAATTAAATATTTTAGAGATAATCAATGTGAAGATGATATAGTTATATACACGGGTTACTACCAAACAGAGGTGGAAACATTCATCGCTGATTTACTGAATTTACATGTAAAAAATATTTATATTAAATTTGGTAGATATGTGCCAGAACTCCCATCTCATAAAGATGATATACTGGGTGTTCAATTGATAAGTAGTAATCAGTATGGAATTCAAATATGTTAGTATAAACAATACATTATTATAACTATTCCTTTCATTTTTTTATTACTCCTATATATGACGAAGAGACTATGTGCGAAGGTCTCTTCGTCATTATCCCTTTATATATCTTTAAAAAACAATCCATTAAATAATGATATTGTTACAAATATAACATAGAAAGGAATGATTTATAATGGCTATGGCTAAAGGATATGTTAGTACTACATACCAAATTACAAGTACAACACAACTTTCACCATCTATTGGTTATGATGGTGATGTAGCGTTTTTAGTTGATGATAGAAATAAGAGAGCAATTGCTCAATTTTTTAAAAGAGATGGAATATGGCAGCGAGTTAATAATAACGCTACTGCTAAAGAAATAGATGCCACCGAATTATATGAGATGATTCTGGAAAATGGTCAACGTATAACTGATTTAAATCGTGGTATGCAAAATTATGAAGAAACAACTGACGGCACTTTAAACAATCATACTGCAACATTAGTCAATCATACAGCATCAATAAACGAACATGAAAATGAAATTACAGAAATACAGGAGATCATTGAACATTTAGACCCCAGTGGTGGTGGCGTTGGTAAAAGCACTACTGGTGTAGAATATGATGTTGATGGAACTTCTTATACTGGAGATGTTGGTGCTGAAGTTTTTAATGATTATGAAGATAATAAAGGTATTGGAAAATATTCACATACTGAAGGTAAAGGTAATATAAGTATTGGGCTTGCTGCTCATACAGAAGGTTATCAAACAAAAACTTCTAATACTGGTGCACATGCTGAAGGAATAATGGGTAAAGCCAGTGGTGTAGGTGCTCATGTCGAGGGTGCATCAACCACAATTACTGTTGATGATGCACCCGTTGAAGTGGGATCTGAGGCATCAGGTAAAGGCTCTCATGTTGAAGGTATTTATAATATTGCAGCAGCTGATGCTTCTCACGCTGAAGGTAGTAATAACCAGATTATTAGTAATGCTTCTCATGGATATAATGGATTTGCAGCACATATAGAAGGTGATAATAACGTTATTACTAATTCAAATAGTGCACATGCCGAAGGAACTCATAATACTATAACTAATGCTGCATATTCTCATGCAGAAGGTGAACTTACCACAGTTACTGGTTATGCTTCTCATGTTGAAGGATATAAATCTACAACAACTGGTAATTACTCACATTCCGAAGGTTATATGAATACCGCGAGCGGTAATGAATCGCATGCTGAATGTGGCGAAACTACAGCAAGTGGTAATTATTCACATGCCGAAGGTTATAAAACTACAGCAAGTGGTAATGACTCTCATGCTGAAGGTGGCGAAACTACAGCAAGTGGATATTATGCTCATGCTGAAGGAAATAAAACTAAAGCAACAGAAACTTGTTCTCATGCAGAAGGATATAGTACCGAAGCGAAGAGTTATAATTCACACGCTGAAGGAAACACTACGATTGCCAGTGGAGCAGCTGCTCATGCCGAAGGAAATAAAACTACCGCGAGCGGTAATGAATCACACGCTGAAGGTACAGAAACTACAGCAAGTGAGGGAGCTTCTCATGCTGAAGGTGCTTCTACTGTTGCAAGTGAATTTGCTGCTCATGCTGAAGGAAACCATACTACTGCCAATGGTTATGCATCTCATGCTGAAGGTGGTGCGGATACTGTTGCAAGTGGTAGTTGTTCTCATGCTGAAGGTGGTGCAACTACATCAAGTGGATATTATGCTCATGCTGAAGGAAACCGTACTACTGCCAGTGGAAATTCATCTCACGCCGAAGGTACGGGAACTAAGGCAATTGGAAGTTATTCACATGCTGAAGGTGCAGGAACCAGCTCTAGTGGAGAGCAGTCTCATAGTGAAGGAATGGGTTGTCAATCTATTTCTCCTGCTGCTCATGCCGAAGGTGGCGGAACTACAGCAGGATCGATTTCACAAACAACCGGTAAACCTGTAGGTTTCGGTCAGCATGCCGAAGGTGGCGGCTGTAAGGCAATTGGAAGTTACTCACATGCTGAAGGATCAGGAACAAATGCAAATGGTGATAGTTCTCATAGTGAAGGTAGTGGATCGACTGCTAATGGTCAGGGTTCTCATGCTGAAGGAAGCGGTTGTCAATCTATTTCTCCCTATTCTCATGCCGAAGGTAGCGGAACTGCAGCAGGATCAGTTTCACAAACAACTGGAGATCCTGTTGGTTCAGGTCAGCATGCCGAAGGTGGTGGTTGTAAGGCAATTGGAAATTACTCACATGCTGAAGGATCGGGAACAAATGCTATTGGTGATTATTCTCATGCTGAAGGCAACTATAGTACAGCTACTGGTATAGGTTCGCATGCTGAAGGAACAGGAACAAATGCAAACGGTGAGTATACACATGTTGAAGGTGCTGGAATAATTGCAAATGGTAACTTTATTCATGCTGAAGGTTCTGGTTATACAGTTAGTGGTGGTTCATCACATTTTGAAGGTACAATGCATACTGAATTAACTGCGAACATGTCTCATATCGAAGGTACTGCGCATACAGGTAACATGATGTTATCCCATGTTGAAGGCGCAAATAATACAGTGAATAACGAATATAATCATGTTGAAGGAACTGAAAATATAGCATATTCAAACTCAGATCGTGCTCACATTGAAGGTGACCGAAACCATAATAATGGTGACAGAATACATATCGAAGGTATGTATAATGTTGTTAACGACAATGATGTATGTGACCATGTAGAAGGGTATAATAATGAAATTAAGGGTGTTGTAACAACCACAACTACAGAACGTGATGAAGTACGAAAAAAAACCCCATCATACTGTCATGTTGAAGGTAGTAGAAATATTATAAAAACTAATCAATATGGTGATGATTCATCATTAGCAAGTCATCGTTATAGTCATATAGAAGGCTACCAAAATATAATCGAGGGTGGTCATGGAAGTCATGTTGGAGGAGCACAGAATATATCAGCATCCAGATGGCAGACGGTAATTGGTACTGGTAACTTGCCCGATACAAATAATGAATTTGCATTTATTATAGGTAATGGTTCTGCGCCTGATTCAGTAACAGGTGAATTAACTAACCAGGAAGAAATACCAGATACTTCACCAGCTGCAAGTGAATCAGATACTATTGAATATATAGTACAAAATAAACGTAGTAATGCTTTTACTGTTAGTTGGGATGGTACCGTTAATATTGCTAACGCATTATATGTAAATGGTCAGCAAATCACACCCGGTGGTGGTATGGACTACGATTTTGTTGAACAAGAATTTACTAACAGAATAGGTAATATAAACATCGTTAAATGTACTCAGACAGCATATGATGCTATGACCTCTCATGACCCCAATACGTTATATATAGTATTACCAAATTCGGAGGTGAGTGGTGAATGAGTGTTTTAATTGGTGACACAAAAGCAAAACTTTATTTTGGAGATATATTATTAAATGATGTCATACCTGTTACTAGACTTCCAGATTTTAAAGGGTATGTTAGTTCAGATAATGGAGTACCTATAGCAAAAACTGATACAGACTTTGATACATCAAAAGCTTTTGATATAATTTTCTGTTTTTGGCTTGGTAGTAATCCAACTGGAACAACTGGAGCTGCTATAGGAACATATGATATGAATGACCATTATAAATACCCATCTATAGAAATACGTCTTGGTACTGGAATATGGTTTGGTGCTAGTTCGGATGGAAGTAATTGGGATTTAATATCAAAAACAGTAGAATTTAATTTCGTACAAAATTCATATAATTATATGAAAATATCACATGATACATCTGATGAAAATCATAAACTAATAAATGTATATCATAGTACAGATAGAAACACATGGTCTCTAATTAATACTACAGATATAGGGTCGTCTACAGTATTTAATACATCAAGCGTTAAAATGTGTTTTGGTGGAAATGCATTTGCTAGTAGTTTAACCTTTCCTTCTGAAGAAGATTTTCATATGGCAATAGAGCGCTGTAAGGTGATTTCTGAAGGAATAACTATATTTGGTTATGATGATGCTGCTACATGAAATAGTTTCCTTAAGAAGCTTGGCTATAAGGAAAATAGTATAGTAGGCAAGAACTTCATTAATAAACTTTATGATGCTATAAAGTAAAAAAAAAGAACGCTGCGCAAGATTTAATCTTACGCAGCGTGTTCTTATCAACGTCGTCTGGGAAAACCTAACAGGCTAATATCCCAGCCAAAAATCTCTTGATAAATAAACCTCTTTTTTTCAAACTCAATATCGTTGAATGTTCCCTTTCTGGCATAATTATAGATGGTATCAGTGACACTATCTATAATACTATTAAGGTCTTCATTCGACCAGACCCCGATTTCTTCAATATGTGCTAACTGATATATATCAGAAAGTAATGCCGCCTTGAACAACGGCATTAACATATCTCCACTGCTCTTGATATCCAGTGAAGATACTGACGCCTTACATTCATTAAACATTTCATTATATGTTGCAGCGTCTTTCTCGTTCTTGATGAGGATGTTAAGTGTCGATAAAATGTTTTTCATTATGTTATTCATAATTCAAGCTCCTCCTTAGAGCATTACTTTGTTTTTGTGACAAGAGTAAACAAAGGAACATAGAAAGTTCGAAAAACTCTTTTAGTTAAGTTATGTAATCTTCGTTAATAATTAACTCGACACCTTCGCTATGAAGTTGAGGTAGTTATTTACTGATTACACTGAGATAGTATATAATTATAATATTTGATTTTACGAAAATATATTTTCTTGAGACAAAAAACAAGTATATAAAAAAAAAGAGCGTGTGCTGCGAATTGCAACACACACTCTTATACAGCCTATTATAGATACACTATATTATATGATAGTCTTAAGTGCATCTACGATAACTCCTGAGCTATCGAGGATATTATCAGCGATAGCATCAGTTGTAAAGCTAATGACAGGACTTTTAAATCCGCCGTTAATGTCATCAACCTCGACACGGATCATCATAGATCCGGTTTCTGCACCATCCTTGCTCGTTGTCGTTATTTCACATGTTCCTATGTTATTTAAGTTATTTTCATAAGGGATGACCGTGTACAGACGTATCAGACAGTCGCTCGTTATAAGAATACGGAAATTCTTATAACCAATTACGTTGTCTCCACCGTCATAAATTTCTGTACTGGTTTCGTATTCTGTTTCGTTTATGAGCGATATTAACGCTCCAACTGCGGTTGCAACAATCTTGTTAAACATGTACATATAAGTACCTCCTTCAGTACTTTACTCTGTTTTATTGACTGTGGTAAACAGAGGGAACATAGAAGTTCCGAGAAACCACTTAAACGTTTTATGTAATAATCTATATATCTTAACTCGACGCCTTCGCTATGAAGTTGAGGTAAGCTGATTATTGATTACATAAATATAATGTATATACAAAAAAAAACATTCTACGGAAACACAATTTCTTGGACAAAAAAATAAAAAAAGACTGTGCGGTGCAAACTTGCACCGCACAGTCTTTTTTCACTCTACTCTAGCAAAAATAGACTGGCATCGACTACATTTTTTCACCTCCTTAATGCAGTTGAATCCAGAAAAATCTGGATCGGACCGTATCTTTTCTATTTCTGCCATTGTCGGTTTATAGTCAACCAACAATGGTATGAATTTCTCGTTTGTTTTGTTGGTCTTAAAGTGCCAACATCTGGTCATAATTGACCTGCTTTTTTCCTTGTTTGTGTAAATTATTATCACCCTTTCTTTCTTTTCTAAGTATTTCTGCATATCTTCTTCAAACTCCTTAGGTATACCGGTGGTGGTTCTGGATGCGGTGTTGTGCTTTTTTGGTTTAATACGTCTTCCTTTAACTACTTTTTTCATAATAAGTACCTCCTTATTGTACTTATACTCTGTTTTATTGACTGTGGCAAACAGAGAGAACATAGTTCCGAGAAACCACATAAACGTTTATTATGTAACCAATACTAATATCTTAACTCGACGCCTTCGCTATGAAGTTGAGGTAAGCTGATTATTGATTACATAAATATAATGTATATACAAAAAAAAACATTTTACGGAAACACAATTTCTTAAGATAAAAAAACAAGTATATAAGTTAATACGTGTTAAAAAAATATAACAAAAAAATGAAATGGTGGTGAGATAATGCCGAAGTCGTACATCGGTTCAGTTGCATTCATAGATGATGTCTCTGATCTGATGAAAAATATTGGTCATACTGGTGATATAACATTTTTAATAAATGATGAACTTGAAATAGAAGCTCAGTATGTCAAACTTGAAAAAGACTGGAGAAAAGTCAATACAGGTTCTGGCGGTAGTGAAGCTGAAATTGAAAAGATAAAAGAAAAGATTTCTTTAATAGCAGATGACCTAATAGCTGCAAAAGGAAAACTAATAATACTTGATCAAGATGTATCTATTATAAATGAAAAAATTGAAAGAAAAATAATATTCGATACCAAGTTCAATTTTCCGACTATCGGTAATCCTGAATCGTTATATATTGATAAATCCCAAAATCGTTTATATAGATGGGATGATGAAGAACAAAAATATATTAAACTTGGTGCTGAAGCAGATGACGCCGATTGGCATAATATTGAAATAATTGATGGAGGTAATGCATAATGGCAAATAATACTCTTAGTAATGTACGGATAGCACTTAAAAATGACACAAAAGCTAACTGGAGTAGTAAAAATCCTGTATTATTAAAAGGTGAAGTTGGTATTGAATTTGACCCTAGTGTTACAGATAATAGTTATGTTGTAAAATTTAAAATTGGTGATGGCTCAAAAAACTGGGCGGATCTTGATTATTTTGGTGGTGAGGTAAAACTTCCTGCACCAGATGGTACGTCTATAGTTGTTGATGATAATGTATGGTCAATTGCTGGTTTTGCTGAATCTGCAGCAAACAGATTTCCTGTAAAGAGAGTCACGAATGATGTAGCATCTATTGAATGGGTTTCAATTCCTGCTCATTTTTCTGATATCAATGGTATGTATCAGAAACTTGCTGGTATTGAAGAAGGTGCACAAGTTAATACCGTCAATAGTGTTAATACTAAGACTGGTGATGTGACACTGTCTGCTTCTGATGTTGGTGCTGAACCAGCATTTACAAAAAATACCGCATTTAATAAAAACTTTGAGACAAATGCTTCAAAATTGAAAGCAAATGGTACTGCTGCAGTTGGTTCATTAACTACTATTGCAAGGGCTGACCACGTTCACCCTACTGATACAACAAGAGCTGCCGCTGCTGATTTGACAGCTCATACCGAAAACACCAGCAATCCCCATGGTGTTACAGTATCTCAAATTAAAGCAGTAGGTTATGCTGAAACTCAGACTCTTAGTACCGAAGAAAAATTACATGCAAGACAAAATATTGATGCAGAACCAGCATTTACAAAAAATACCGCATTTAATAAAAAATTTGAAACAACTACAACAAATATAAAGATGAACGGCACTGTTTCGGTTGGTTCATTAAGTACTATTGCAAGAGCTGACCACGTTCACCCTACTGATACATCAAGAGCTGCCGCTGCTGATTTGACAGCTCATACTGGAAACACCAGTAATCCCCACGGTGTTACCAAAGCTCAAGTTGGATTAGGTAATGTAGGAAACTTTAAAGCAGTTTCTACAGTAGCTGAGCAAGGTTTAACTGATACTGAAAAATCTAATGCTCGAGAAAACATTGGTGCTGGTACAAGCTCGTTTAGTGGTTCGTATAATGATTTGGCAAATAAGCCTACTCTCGGTACAGCCGCTGCAAAGAATGTCCCATCAAGTGGTAATGCATCATCATCTCAGGTGGTAATGGGTAATGATACTAGACTTACAGACGCACGTCCAGCATCAGACGTATCTGCTTGGGCAAAAGCCTCCGCTAAGCCGACATATACCGCTTCTGAAGTAGGTGCAATACCCACTACTCAGAAAGGTGCTGCTAGTGGTGTTGCTACTCTGGACGCAAATGGACAAGTACCTACATCTCAGCTTCCTAGCTTCGTAGATGATGTACTTGAAGGTAGTGCTCAAAGTGTCACACAATCAGCTGCTGGTACGTATACTGCCACAGGTTTCATACTCAAGGGTGAAACTAAAGCATGTACACCTGAAGATGGTAAAATCTACATTGATAGTGTAGGTGATAGTGCAACTAATATCGAGTTCAGATGGACTGGTACTCAGTTTGCATCTATCGGTACAAACCTTGTACTTGGTGAAACATCCAATACCGCTTATCGTGGTGACCGTGGTAAGACCGCATATGATCACTCGCAGTCGGCACATGCACCTGCAAATGCAGAAGCTAACGTAATTAATGCTATTACTGTTGGTGGTACAGCTGCTACTATTACAAATAAGTCTGCTGCAATCCCGATTGCA
>AUXO014979183.1_pt1 | contig 18280 bp, 15 predicted proteins | sample 768731 | NCBI WGS metagenome assembly AUXO01 (sample SAMN02715735, study PRJNA202380) | gut metagenome | biome: sheep rumen | host: Ovis aries | place: New Zealand: Palmerston North
TATAAAGGTTATCTTCTAGGTCTAGAACTTAAGACTGATGAAGGTAAACCTACAAAATTACAACTAAAGAAACTTGATGCAATAAATAAAAATGGTGGAATTGGATTAATTGTTAGAAATGTTGAAACAGTTGAGAAGTTGATAAGATATATAGATGCTTATGAACCTATAACTGAGGACTGTAGTACTTATATATTAAGTCAAATGAAGGAATGGATGGAAGAAAATGGGTATTAAAGATTATATGAATAAATTATTATCTGACCTAGATAAAGAAGGATTTGTATTACAATATTATGAAGCATATTCCACTTCTAGTTGTTATATAAAACTAGATTATGGAGAATGTAACTCAATAAGAATAGCAGATCACAAAGGTAAAGATAAATATCCTTATAGATTTAATCTAATGATGGGTTTAGATAAGTCTTATGCAACTAATGGTAGAAATTATTATAGTGTTGATGACTATGATAAAATGATTTCTGATATTAAAGAGTTTAAAGAAAAACAACTTGAAAAATATGGTTTTAAATATTTTGAGTATATGCTAGAAAACAAAAAAGATGCTAGGAATAGAAAGGGTTTTTGGGCAAAAGCAAAAACTTTTAATGACTAATTTTCAACTTTTTAGAAAAGTATATGTTATAATGTAATCAAGAAGGAGAGATAATATGAAAGAAAGGTATAATGTAATTGCTAGTAGTTTGTCTAGTTATATGGGGGTAGGATTTAATACAATTCAAGAACAACTAGATTATGACTTAGGAAATGAAGAAAGAGTAGTTGATGATGAAGCACAAGACAGAATGAACTTAGGTATTGCTCTAGAAGATGGTTGCTTAAATTATTTTGAACAAAAAATGGGAATACTTATTGATGAAAGAAACTCTGAATATAAATATGCTTTCGATGATCAACTTAAGTGTAAAAGAGATGGTAGAACATTTATAGACGGTGTTGAAACAGGAGTTGAAAACAAATACTCCAATTCATCTAGTGAATGTTTTACTGATAGTATTGGTTATGAAATACAATGTCAAGCATATATGGCTGCTTGGGGATTAGACCAGTGGTTATTGTGTGGTATGTGGCAAGGTAAACCAGTATGTAAGTTAATTAAAAGAAATGAAGAAATAATAAAAGATATTGAAGTTATAGTTAATTCTGTAGTTGAAATAATGATGGGTATCAGAAATATTGATGATTATCCTTGGGATGTTGTAGAAAAGTATTCTAAACAAAAACAATTAAAAGTATTGACTGATGATGACTTAGAGGAGTATGATAAGCAACTGTTGAATAGTGTTGGTAAATTAAAAGCACAAAAGAAAGCTATTGAGGATAAGCTAAAAGAACTTGAAGAATATGCTAAACTACACTATGAAGACAGTAAATGGGAAGATGCTGACTTTAAATACTCAATATCTACATCTGCTGGTAGAGCAACATTTGATAAGAATACATTTAGTATTGAAAACCCTACAATAGATATTATGAAATATTATAAAGAAGGTACACCTTTTAGAACAATTAGATGTACAGCAAAGAAGAAATAGTATGAAAGATAATAAGGAATTGTCTACAAAACCTACAGTAGATTTAGTAAAAGAGTTGGCAGTACTTGATCATGAAATAGAATTAAAAATAATGAAGTATAATTTATACAGCATGGAATTACATAAAAGATTTGGTGATAGTGTTATAGGCGATGTTTATGAACCTAAGATACTAGTTAAAAATAAAGAAGGAGAATGATTGTGAGAAAATCAATAATTAAAGAAATAAGAGAGTATATTGCTGGTCCTCTGTTTGGAGATATAAAATATGGTAAATGGGGAGCTTTAACAGTAGAGCAAAGACTTAAAATAAAAGAATTATGTGACTATGCAAGTGATCTAGAAACTATGGTTGATGGTGCTATAGATGCATCGATATATAATGCGAAATTTGTATTAGGAATTCAAGAGGATGACAATGAAGATTATAAAGTTAGATTTGTAAAAGAATATAAGGAATTAAAAGAAAGATATGGAAAGTTACATAAAATGATAGTGAAAGCAGAAGCTGGAACTTTAGATTTTGAACCAGACTGTCCTTTAGATTTACTAAAACAACAAGCTAAAGCTATGGGAGAATACTTACATATACTTGAAATAAGAGCTGAAATAGAAAAGGTGAATATAAATGACTAAAGAAGAATATGCACAACTATATTACTTATTAAGTAAATTAAAATATAGTATTGGTGAACTATACAATGTTAGAAAACTTAATAATTTAAATAGTGATATACAAAAGATAGATGCTTTATTAACTTTACCACTTATTATGGATGGTACTAGTAACTGGATAAAAGCAGGAGATGTTGTATTAAACGAAAAAGACTAGATTATTCTAGTCTTTTTATTTCATTTTATTAAATTGTTGTATATATGGATTTGCTTTCATACCGTTTAATTTATTAAGCTTAGCCATAATACCTTCTACAGATGAATTCTTATTTGCTTGTTTAAGCTCAGCCATAGTGCTAAACTCATATCCTTGTTGTTCATACTGTTTCATCATTGTTTCCAATTTATCTAGTTGATCATACATTCTATTTATTCTATCTGTATCAATATTACCTTCCATTGTAAATGCATTTCCTAAAGCACTGAGAGGGTTACCTTCTCCACTCATAGTTTGTTGTATTCCTTGATAAGCTCTAACTCCAGTTTTAATAGGAACATCTAAACCTGTTGTACCACCTAGTAAATATTCTTGCATCTTAGTTAATTTTGGTATGTTAGTACTCATTTGTCCTGGGAATTTCTCTATATCATTTCCAGTAAATGAATTTTTATTTGTTACTAACTCAAATGGCATCTTAGCTAAAGGTGATACTAGATTTACTGTATTACTTACAGGATGTTCAATAGTATCTATTAGGTTACCAAAAGGCATTGAACCTCTTAATACTGTGTATGAACCGTCTTTACCAATACCTGGAATTGGTATGTATAAATTATCCTTCATCCAACTAGCAACATTATCACTGTTCTCATCAGTTGCAGCATCTAATAGACCTTTGTAACCTTTTATAAGTCTACTATACTGAGATGCATTTTTAGATAAGTTATTGACTTGGAAAGCTAAGTTTTTCTTTGTAAATGTATAGAAAGGCATAATTCTTTTCATTTTATTTCTCTCAAAGTCTGTTAAATCTTGTGGGTCAAATAAGATTTTTCTTACAGCTTCACCAGCATTCTCAACTCCTAATTTATCTAAGAATTTAGCATTTCTAGAACCCTCTATAAATGTAGCAAGTCTAGCCATAGTATCCATAGTGTTGTTCATCTTATTGTTTAGATAAGGTAAACCATCTTTTAGAAAGTCCTTAACATTTTTAAATTGTTTTTTACCTTCAAAATATTCTCTTATACTATCTGGCATATCAGATAAATCTAATCCTAATAAAGACTTAGGATCACCAAACCCTGCATCTATGAAACCATTCCATATCTTTAACATATCTTGTTCTTTATCAGTAAGTTTAACAAGACTTTTAACACCCCTAGCTTCATCGTAAGCAATTTGTGCTGACTTTCTCATCAAGTCGTCACTCTTATTCATTATATTAAGTGCTTCTGGGAAAAGTTGTGCTTGTTTAGTTGGACTAATACCTGCTAAGTACATATTAGATGAGTTACCTAAAAGGTTGTTAATTTGGAATGTTGGTGACAATACTTTATTCCTTTTAAAGAAGTTCATGTATTTATCATATAGTCTTACTAAACCTTTGGCTTCATTTTTGTTAGCACCAACTTCTATAAGTCTTAATACATCTTTATTAATAGCCAATTTATCTCTATTTTTTGATATGTATTTAGCAACATCTTTCATATCTTTAAGACCTAGCTCATCACTCATTCTGTTCAAATTATATGTTAGAGTATTTAGTTCATCAGTATTTAGTTTTTGAAAATCTCTAGGAACAGTGTTATCTCTTTTAGTTAATATTTTCATATTACTATTATTAAGTTTTTCTATTTTTTGAGCTTGTAGTTTATTAACAAGAGCTTCGTCACCAGCTGTTACAGCACTTTTAATTTGTTTGTCTATGTCTTTAAGTTCTTTATAGTTACCAAATGTAGCATCCAATAATACACTATCTATTACTTTACTATCTTTAGCTAGTTTAGGAACACTTTCCATGTAACCAGTAAATGACTTAGTCATACCTTCTTTGAATATACCATCTTCTTTTAACCATTTTTCCACTATAGCTTTCTGATTAGCATCCATTGTATCTAAATTTTTAGAGATACTATCTTTAAACATATTATTAGCTTCACGAACAGACATATTATACTGTCTATCACTTAAGATTTTAGCATTACCTTTAAGTTTAATATTGCCTGTGGTGTCATTTGCAAAACCTAGTTCTTTATATCTATCAAATAAATCTTTATTATATTCGTGTCTAACATATCCAGCATTATCAGCATATTCTTTTGATAAATTAGTACCAAAATGCTTATCAACAATTTTATTTGCTTCATTAAATATATTATCATTTAAGTTATATAATTCTTTAAAGTCATCATCATTCTTATATTTTTCTAATAACTTAGCATACTCATCTAAATCTGCTTGTGTATAATTACCTTGTTTAGTTACCTTTTCAGCTAGTTTAGCTTCATCAAATCTAAGACTTGCAAGTTCATCTGCTTTTGCTTGTGAGAATTCTTTAACTAGGTTTTTGTATTGTTTTTTAGTAGGATTTGAAACCCAGTCCCAACCTTTACTTAGTTTAACAAAACCATCATCAGTAATATCAACTGTAAGATTTAAGCCTCTGTCTGCTTTGTTTATGTCATCTGCAATAGCATTAAGTTTTTTAATGGTGTCTTCACCAGCATCTATTGCAGTAAGAGTACCGTTTTTTGCTTCTTTTATAATATCTTTCATTGTTGTTTCTCTATTTAAGTTCATTTTTTCTTTGAAGAATAGTAAATCTTTATCAGTTTGTTCTGCGATTTTCTTAATATTTTCTGGACTAGTATCTCCCATTTTTTCTGCAGTTTTATAAGCATAGTCTGCAATACCATCCTCTAAGTTTTTATATAGATTTCCTAATTCACTAGTAGCTCTAACATTCTCAGCATTGTTCTTTCTTAGTGCTTCTTTAACACTCTTAGGAATATTAGCAGCACTATTAAATAACCTAGAAATTTGATCTTTAACATCTTTATAAGTTTCTAATTTACCAACTGTTTTTTCTGCACCTTCTGCAAATGCTTTACCTAAATTAGCAGCACTCTTGGCTCCTAAGTTAGCATATTCTATTCCTTGTGCTTCATCTAATGCTTTAAGTGTTGCTTCAATTCCTGCATCTAAACCTTTAGCACCAGTCTTTAATGCTTTACCAGCACCTGCAAATATCAAGTCATTAGCTGATTTAAACTTAACACCAGCCTTAGCAGCATCAGTAGCTTTATCAGCAGCCTTAATTGCTTTAGCAGTATCACTTGCAGTATCTAAAGCTTTAGCACCTTTAGCAACACCAGACACAGGAAGAACAGCTAAATCCATTGGATCTAGAAGAACATCTCCTGCAAAACCTAGAACATCTGCTACATCTAGTTTACCTTTTCTATCAGACATACCTGCTTCTGTAAGTATATCTTTGAAGTTGGTTTCTGTATCTCCTTTGAAGTTACTCCATGCAGCAGCACCAGCATCTTCCCCCTTTTGTGCAGCATTTATAGCACCAAATAATGCTTGTTGTGGTCTGTTTAGTAACTCAAATATATCAAATACAACATTTTGATTTTCTGGAAGTCCTAAGAATTTCTCAACAGCATTTCTACTGTCCTTTGCTTTTGATGTGTCTACACCAGCAGCTTCCATTCTTGTAGAAAGGTTATCTATTTTTGTTTGTAAATTATCTTGTTTACCTGTACTAGTACTAGAAGACGCAGATTTTACAGACTTAGCATTTGCATCTTTTAATGAATTATATAATTGTTCATAATAACCTTTTGCCACACTATCACCTTCCTCTTTTATCTATTTCCATATAATAATTGTGCAAGATCCTCGTAAGTTATTCCTTGATTTTTAAAATTATTTAACGCATTTATATCATCATAATTAAATGTAACTCTTGGAGCAAGTGAAACATCTTCCATAGTGTAACGAGAACTACCATTTAAAGGTAATACACCTGCGTTTCTATTACCCAAAAGATTATTTTGTAATTGTTGTGATCTATTATATTGATTTAAAATATTTTGAGCATAACTATTTTGTCTTTGTTGTTTATTCGCAGCTGTTTGTAACTCATTAAGTCTAGCATTGTAATTATTTGTAGCATTTGCATTTCTATTATATGCATCGACTATGTCACCACTACCGTTCATACCAAACATAATTCCCAAATAGTTTGCTTTTTGTTGATCATTCATGTCTGGACTTGTTAAAACTTCATTTATAGCAGCTTTTCTATAAAATTCATCTAATTCGTTTTCTGCATCTATAAGTTCTTGGCTTTTACCAGAACCTCCACCACCTCTAGCAGCTCTTTGTGCAGCTTGTAGTGCATTGTTTGCTTCTCTTTCATCCATAGCACCTGCTATACCAGCTAGAGTACTATTATATCTATTTTGTAATGCTGTTTCAGCATCTCCTATATCTCCTAAAGTATCAGCAAGTTTTCCTAAAAGTCCTGTTTCTTCACTAGCAGCTTTACTTGTTGCTTGACTTAGTTTACCAGCAGTATCAGCAGAAATAGCACCAGCAGTCTTAAGTAAATTACCAATATCTTCACCTTTTTGAGCAGTGTCAGCTTGGTTTAACATATTTGTTAGTCCACTAGCAGAAAGTCCTCTATTAGCTAGACTTCCACTACCTTGTCTTTCTCTATTAAAAGAGTTCTCTGCAACATTAACTAGACCTTCTGCAAAATCTCTATTTGCTCTTTGTTGTTGTAGTTTTAATTTATCTTGTAGGTTCTTGTATTGGTTTTGTACATTTTCCCAATTAGTATTATATGTAGATTTTGCAACATCTCTTTGTTGGTTATATGCACCTCTATCTAAAGCACCTACAAGTTCTTCTGCGTATTCTCTACCTCTATTAGCCATTTATATCACCTCTATCTTATTCCTATCATACTATACAAGTCACTTATTGAAGGAGCTTGGTATGGTTTATTAATGTCAAAGTTAAATGATTTTGTAGGTTCTAAACCTAATTGTTGCAATATAGTTGTAGCAGTTCCTGTATCTACTCCAAATGTTGCTTGTATTGCTGCTCTTTTTTGATCATTTGTTCCATTACCATTTACAATTTCAGTTAGTGCTTGTTTCTTTGCTTGATTTAATTGACTATTAGCAGCAGCCACAGCATCACTATGTGCTTGTGCAGCAGCAGCCTGAGCTTGTGCTAAAGCAGCTTGTGCATTTGCATTTGCATCCCATCTACCTTGTACTTGTTCTGCTAATTGTCCTAATTGCATATTATAGTTATTTTGTGCTTCTCCTCTTCTAGAGTTAATTCCTGCTAAAGCACTATCTAATGTGTTCTTAGCTGTTTGTAAATCTATCTTATATTGATCCCTACTTTGTTTCTCCGTATTATCTAAGTCTGTCATTGTACTATAAAATTTATTGGCTAGATTACTATATTGCTTACCTGTTTCCATTCTGTTTCCAACTTCACCTAAAGTCTTTAGTCCACTACTTCCAATACCTCTTGAAGCTAAGTCTGCTTGATTTTGTCTATTTGCTGTGTAAGCATTTTCTGCAACTGTTGCTCTACCTGTATTAAAGTTCTTTCTTGTATCTAGTCTATTAGCATTTATTTGATTTACTAGATTATTAAAATTAGTTTGCAATGAACTCTTAGTTGTACCGTATGTTTTATTCGCTGCATCTTCTTCTCCTTTTAGATAAGATAAATCTAATTCTCCCAACTGTTCTCTTGCGTAATCCTTTGCACTTTGTGCCATAAAAACACCTACTTTCCTTAAATAAATTATAACACAACAAAGAAAAAAAGTCTATTATATAGACTTCTTCTTGTCATTGAATGCACTTAATCCGTTTGCACCTAACGAAATAGATATTGAACTTAGAACATATAATAGTAAATCTTCTATCTTAAATGTATGTAAAACAATATTTGTTATTAACATTAATACAAAACTTATAAAAGCACTCCAATATTTCGTTGGTATTTTATTTATAATTGGTAATTCTTTTGTAAATTCAACTACCATAAATACTATACCTACAAAAGTTGTGTAACCTAGGAGCATTTCCCATGTTATAAAACTATCCATAATTATACCTTCTTTATGTCATTTATACTAAACCATGCTGTTACTGAGAAAGGATCATTAACAACACCTTTATTATATTGGTTTAGTGCATATCTGTTAGGTCTAGAAGTATTACCAGATATCATAATAACTTTCATTTCTTGATTTACATAGTTGATAGTTCTAGCACCTTCACCAGTACTTGAAGCAGTACCTACACCATTTACAATAACCGTATCACCTAAAGCTATTGTCTTTGGTTTTGATTTATTACCAGTATATTTTGAAACTTCTTCTTTACTAACACCGAAGTAGCCATAAGGATTTTCCCAGTAGTTATCGTTACCTCTTGCTTCATCGCCATGATAGTAACCATTAGATCTATTATCTAGGTGGACATAATATTCATCAATTTTAGCAATACCATTTAATTCACCTAAATCATAAGCAACACAACAAACTATTTTTGAAGGTATCATTTTACCATTTTTATCATAGTAAACACAATCAGCAGCTAATCCCTCAGAGTGTCTACCAGCAAAACCACCAATTTGTATATCATATTCAGGACATCTATAGCCACTTGAAATAATACATTTACTAGCTTTTAATTTGCTAAATATATTTTCCATTTTGTTTACTAGGTTTTCATCAATTTTGATTTCTCCACAATGTTGACAAACAAATTCTGAACTGTGAAAATGTTCACTTATATTTTGAGATTTTGTTATCATATACATACACCATCCTTTTTAAATTTATTCCATTTGTAATAAGTTATTACAATATAAGTATAACATAGTTATTTTATTTTTTCAAGCCAATCATTACAGCTACAGCACCTAGAATTATGCTTATAACTGATGTTATTATGTAATTAACAATACTATCATATCTTTTAATAGGTTTTTCTTCTAGAGCCTTAAGTCTTTGCTCTGTTTTGTTTTGTTCTTCTCTCATGTATTTCATTTCAACAGCTAGTTTCTCAGTAGATATTGCTATATCTGTGATATTGTCAAAGATCTTATGCAGATCCTTGACATTACCTTTTAAATCCTCAAACTCTTGTCTAGTTACTTCACTTTTATATTCTTTCATAGGTTATGTTTCCTTTCTGATTTATTAACTACCTTGTATTACAGTTTTCCAAGCACTCCATGTGTTATGAGCGTGATCATATACACGAACATAAATACCTGTTGATGTATGTGCTAGGTTACTACTTATTATAGTTTGCATAGTGTTATTATATGTGTTTAAAGTCTTTACTTCTAAAGTAAATGCATAATTTATTCCTGTTGGTCTGTTATTTAAAGTACCTGTTATATCTCCGTTTTGTGATATATATTTACCAGGAATAACATAATCATTTAGGTCATCCCCTCTCGATAGTCTTTGTACAGCACTACTACTAAATTGAACAAATTCACTTTTTTCATTAGCATTACTATATCCAGAGTATTCCCTACTTGTTGCAAAATCATTATTCCATATACCAACAAATAATAATGAACTACCTGGTACAAAATATCCATAAGTGTTATTAGTTCCTTTTATTTCATGCATTCTCGCTGTACTAGCGTTATATACAACAAATCCTAAACTTCTATTACTTATATTTAATGTTTCAATATTAACAATACTTTGAGAAAATCTAGCACCTATTCCATTTGTTGCTGTTTCTTGACTTGTTGTATCACCATTTATTATAACTTCATTCAGACTAATTGTAGAGCCATTAACATTAAAAGGGTAATTTTGTGTGCTTGTAATTGTTATTGTACCATTACAATAAAAATTACTTTTAAGAATTGATATGTCATTACAAGTAAAGCTACCTATTATTCTTAATGGATTAGGCTGAGATATTATACATAAAGATTCTTGACTTATATATTCTCCTATTATATAAATAGTTACAGTTACATTTTTAAATAATCTTGAATAAGCTATTGCTCTTTCTAATGTTCTAAAAGGTTTATTTGAGGTACCATCACTTTTGCCAGAATAAGTACTATCTACATATAAACAGCAAGTCTGGTCTGGATTTTCTGTTCTTGGATTACTAGAGACAGGCATTGCATCTGTTATTGCATAATTATCTTTATTAAAATATAATTCAATCGTACCATCTTTTGTTGAATAAACTTTACTACCTAAAGAATTTTTTAATAATATACTAGGAGAATGATTTATTCCTCTTAAATCATTACTATTTTCACTGTTACTTAATATAGTATAATCTGGCATTATACTTAAATTATAATTACTAAATGAGTTGGTTTGATTTCCGTGATGTTCCCCTTTCACAACATCTACTTTTTTTAATAGTCCTTGATTATATAAATTTTCAGTTGCTAAACCAAAAATATCTCCTGTAAATAGAAAAGTATTATTACCATATTCTACATAACAACATATCGAATAGTTATTAACTGTTGTATTTTGGCTATCATAATAGTCTATATCACTTTGATTACAATTCATAAATGTTATTTTAATATCATCAACAATAAGTGTATCATTTGTATTAGGTCTAAGAACAATATTGTTTTGTGCAACATCTAACACACTTTGTTCGGATCCACTAGTTATGTCAGTAGGTACATCCGTATGTTTTTGTATATAATAAACTGTACTACTTAAATCAAAATCATTTGCTAAACTATTTATGTTTCCAGTATGGTCACCATGAAAATGAGTAATTATCATATAGTCAATTTTTCTAACACCATTTTTCAACAGTTCTTCTTTTATTAGATCATAAGAATGCGATGCTCCAGTGTCTATCATTACTACTTTACCTTTGGTTGTAATAATAACGGAACAATCTCCTGCTGCGACACTACTTTGTATGCTGTCATTTACTGGCATAAACAATATTTTATTATATTGATTTGTTATTTCGTTTTTATTTTTGTATATAATATCATCCACTTCTTCTTTTGAATAAATATCTCTATCAGTTATAGCATAAGTCATATTTAGATATGGTGCTAAATCATCAGAAGTCATAACAAAATTTGTTTCATTTTTATAAAAACTTAGTTTAGTATCTAGCTGATTAAGAAGTACTATATCATTTATTTCAACATCTATTGGTGTTTTCATTATATATATAACTTCTAAGTTATTATTTACTAACCAATTTTTAACTAATTCTATCTTTTGAGCATTTGTTAAACTTGATGAATAACCAGTTAGTCTGTCATGTGCTATATACATTCTTATATTTCCATTAAAATTAGATCCTGTTTGCTCACCACCTGTAATATAAAGATGTTCAGTATCAGAAGTAGCATAACTATAGTTAAAATAGTTAGAATATAAGCATTTAGCTGATGCCGAATTATACTTAAATGCAGCATAATTAGCTTTTAGAGGTTTTAAATTTATTCTTAAAGTATTAGTTCCATCTGAATTATATTCATATAAATCAACATTACTATCACCCTTAAAAGTGTAATGTGAACATTCCTTATGTAAAAACCATTTTCCATTTTTCTGATAAATATAATCTTGACGATCTTCAATTTTACAAAGTTCTATATTACCTAATGAAAAAACATAATTTTCTTGTAAGGTTTGATCACTATTTGAAATACTAACATCTATATCTCCTGATACAATATTAACATTTATTGGTGTAACAGGTGTAGGTGTTCCATTTTGAACTGTGTTACCATATATTTTATTTAATCTAGCATAACCTGTTGCATCAGTTAACTGTGTACCATTCTCAATATTTGCAGTATTTACCATTTGTAGGTTGTTTTCTGATAAGAAGTCACTATCGTTTTGCAAATCACTTATTTTTGTAGGAATATCATTAATATTAGCTTTTGCAGCCAATTCTTCTTCTAAATCAGGAGTTATTTCTTCTATTACATTATTAGCAGTATCACTAACTATTTGTTGTTGGTCTGCTTCAGTCCAATAGTCTACCCCTCTTACAGGAGCACTATATCCTGCAAATAGTGCATCCATATAGGCTTTTGCTTGTTGCGATGAAGGTATTTTGTTATCATCAGATTGTAATTCTTCATCAATGTATCTAGAAAGAGTTGCATCATCTAATTGATTAGCATTTCCAACAGTTTTTGCACCATTTAATAATCTTTGAATATCGTAATAGTTTTCATTGATAGCAGTTTTTAATATACCTAGCATCTGATTAATATCAGTATGTTGGTAAGTCTGACCATCTTTATAAGTAGGGTTTAGGTCTGTTTCACCTATTCTATTATATAGTTCATTTTCTTCCATAATATTCACCTTCTTTAATCTTCTTTTACCTTTCCTAGTTTACATACAAAACCAAAGCTTTCTATACTCAAATAATCTGAACTCATTCCATATATTTTTAATGAAAAGTTTTTACCTTTACAAGGAATTACTAGTTTTTTAGTCTGATAAGTACTTTCTCCTAATTTAGTTTTATCTAATCTCATATTTCCTAATAATGATATCTTCTCATCAAAACTTAGATTTTTTATTTCAGTATAGTCATAGATAACTGTACCTGTTCCTTCTTCTATTGTATAGTTATATTTATAAGGATCATTTACTAAATGTCCGTCTACATATACTTCACAGAAGAATTCTTTATACCTATAACCACCTAAACCTTTAATAAATATGTTTTTAAGTTTCTTATTATGTATAGGATATTGTAAGTTTAGTCCCTTTGTTTCTAGTTCTATTTCCATGTCTTTACCAAAGTCGTCATAGGATGTATCGTACTCAAACATATCGTTCTCATAAATTGGAGCTGGATTAGGACTTTTATTTATTGTAATTTTTAAGTTGTACAGTGTTCCTGAGAATAAGTCATCTCCAGGTCTATTAGATTTACCTATAAAGTTACTTCTTCTGGTAACATTTGATATACCACCGTAATTAAATGTGTCTGTTGAAACAAGAATATCATCACAGTATAGTTTTAATTCGTAATTTTTACCAGTATCTTTAACATCATATTTCCATTTATGTTTTTCTAAAAGATTAATACTTCCTTCTGTTATGTTGGTTCTTTTCTTAGATATACCATAACTCTCAAATATTATAGTATTTGTACTATCTATTTTACCACAATTTATGCTACATTTCAAATCTCCTAAGCTTCCTGTATTATACTCCGAAGCCAAATCTATTATTTTTGATATCTGTTCCACATTCGCAAACTTACCTTCAAATTCTATGGAATAACCATTTGAAAATGGAATATTGGATCTTAGTGTTGGTATAGTTATATATCCGTTTTTACCATCAAATTTTATACCGTTTTCTACAACCCAGTCCACAGTTCCTACGATACTACCAGTTAATGAATTCCCTGATTTATCTGTAATATAAGTTCCTTGACCTGCATCAAAGTCATAGTCAATTATTCTTCTATTATCAGCTAGTAATAGTTTAAAGTCTGTAATGTACCCAGTAATACCTAATCCTAGAATTGAACTATCTCTATTAGCATTTACGATTGCATCTTGTGGAACAGTGCTCTGCCCAAATATTTCGCCATCCACAAGTATTATAATTGTATAAACATTATTAGTTTTGTTATAATCTACTTCTATATTGTGTTCTCCTAACAATGACATTTGACTGTTAATAGTTGTAGTAAATTCAGTGTATTCACTATTACAAATAACATCCACGCTGTTTGCACTATTTATTTTTATTGCTAAGTTTTTATAACTTAAATTTAACATTTGTTCTAGAACAACATTGTAGCTTCCACTTATAGAGAATGAATGCCATGTAGTTTCCTGTACATTTTTACTAAGTGGGAGTGTGAAATTAAATGCATCTATTTCTACATTCTCTTGATATGTACTACCTATAGTTGCTCTTATGTTCCATCTAGCATCAATAGAAATTGTTGGTTGCCCGTTATAACTTATATCTTGTGTTTGTTGCCCACCACTATAATCTTTAGCACCATTACCATCGTTATTAATAGTAGGAGTTCTATGATTATGTTGTGTACCGTTTATAAACGCATATAAATCTCTATCATTTATATACAATGATCCGTAGTTAGCACAGTGACCATAAGGAGTATAAGTTATTCTACAACCTGTATCAGTTGCTACAGCTGTACCTACAATTCTTATTCCATATAAGTTAGAAAATTGAGAATTCTTTACAACATCAAACGAGGTATTAGCACCTTTTTGTCTTCTAGTTCTATAAGTTGGGTATGAACTAGTTACTGTAAGTTTCCAGTTATGACTATACTGTGTATCGCCTTGATTTATTACAAAAGAACCTGTTTTAACTTCTTTACTTAATGTTGAGCCTAAGTCAAAAGTGAAGTTAGTTTCGTTTATTAGATTTGTATTATTTGTAGTATCTTTTAATAAGAACTTACCACTTTGTTTATTATTTATACTTGTTGAACTTCTATAATACTTTAATGTATAATTTACTGTTACTGTCCTGTTTATATTATCTGGAGTGGTTCTACAAATTAAATCTGCTTTATAACCATTAGCCCAGTTAGTTGATATTGTAAATGTTTGAGGAGTAGCTTGACCTGTAGCAGTTGCTTGTTTTAAGTTATATAAATAAGCGTCATTTATACTATCAATGTTGGTATTTGCTAAAACTTTAAATCCATTCTTAAGATTAAAATCAGATCTAATTACACCAGTTTTTATGTAGTTATTATTACCATCAAGATTAACACCAATACCTGGCTTTATAATCATATTTCCTACTGTTTTAGCATCATGTCCGTTTCCAGAAGCATCCACAACTACACCATTTTCTGTATCTCCAAAGTTATATTCTAAAAGTGTTTCCTCTACAGAATATTCTTCTTTTTGTGGAACAGTACAATATGCTTCAATAGCACCGTCTACCATAAACATAAATGTAGGTTTTTCTGGAAATCTCATCTCAGTAAATGCTTTTAAGTCATAATTATATACTAAAACATCTAAGTTCTTAAGTGCAGCAATATCTCCTTGTTCATAAGCTGTATTGAAGAATAACATATACTTATCTTTATATCTTATAGCATAAGAGTGTTCACTAATACCGTTATATCTAACAGCTGGATCAGTTAATTCTCCTAAATACATTGTAACATTTGATGTAAGACTTTTTACTTTTGTATCTATTTCTTTAACATTCTCAAATGTAATACTATTAGAGCTATTACCATAAGCAGCACTTGATATTAATTGATAGATACCTCTAGAACTTGCAAAGTATAACACATTCTCTATTGGAACTATTGTATTTGGAGCATGACATCCCATACTTAAGTTTAATGGAACTACTTGGAAATCTGCATCTCCAAAAGCATTTGACATCTTGTATATTCTAAACTTAGTGAATATTACATAAACATTCCTAAAGAACATTATTTTTGTTATCTTATCTGTAGGTTCTATTGGTAGTGAAACATAGTTATAGTTTGGTACATAGTTGAAGTTATTTAATTCACTAAACCATATTGTATCATCTTTGAAATATACAGCTCTATTGTACATCTCTAACATTTCATACTCACCAATGTTAAGGGTTGTTACAGGCTTAACTTCTGGGTCTACAGCACCTACATCATAGTAGTCATAATAGTCATTAATAGTTGCACCAGTTTTAGTTATCTTTATTTCAACATTACTTGTAGGAGTAGTTGTAAATGTAACATCATAACATTTTAATCCAGTTGTGCTATAGTCTGTATTTACAGTAACACTAGCACTTCTTTCATATTCTCCTTCTTTGAATTTTATATCAAATCCACTATCTGAGCCAGTATAAAGTACATTAATTCTAAACTTACCAACACTAGGAATTACAGTTGTAGGTTTATTATCAGTTGTTGTTAAGTAAATACCTTGAATACTATCTGTAGTTAGTCCTTGATAATCTACCCAATGCAATGGGTCATCACCTAGAACATTGAACCCTACTTTTCTAATTTCCATTGGACTTGGTTTATAAGCATTGTTTGGCTCAGAACCTATATTTGAACCAAAGTAAGAGAATGTATCATTAGTTCTATCAAAACAAACAAGACCTTTATTATTATTTGTAAAATATATTTTATCAAAGAATTCTATTGTGTTGATATTTGTTAAGTTTCTATCCCACTTGAATACAACTGGTAGTTCTTGTATATCCTCAGTAAGTATTATTGTTTCTGTGTCTGTAGGCTCTCCTTCTTGATCATATTCCAATTCTGGAAGTGTACAAGAGTATAGCCATGATTTAGATTTATTAGTTTGATTATTTGTAGTTATAAATAACAGTTTAAACGAGTTATTTTGAGCACCATATAATTGTTGATATTTTCTATAGGCTTTATCGCCTGTAAATGCTGATAAGTTCCTAAAGCAGTTATTATCATTTATTAATAATTTCATATAAACTATGTTATCATTATAATCTTCTGGGTTTGGGTTTGCTTCTGTTTTATTTTTAACTTCTGGAGTTTCACTAAACTTAGCAAAAATTTCTGAAACAGCATTAAGTTTACCAAATCCCATTCGTTTATATAGAGAACCTCTTTTATCCATATTAAAGTTAACTATAGATTTGAACTCGTTATCTGCACTACCATCATCACTAAAATCCGTATTAATACCACCGTCTAATTGATCTATAAGATAAAACAACTTATTCTCAGAGTTACCTCTATATGTTTGGTATTTTCCCATTTTTATTCACCCACTTTCTAATACGAGCCACCATTACCGTTACTTCCAAAAAATCCCATATTTATAGCATTAGATGTATCTATACCATAAACTCCACCATATCCTATAGTATTTATGTATTCTCCAGAAAGACCGTTTTCAGTATCTCCTTGTTCATAGGCATCAACTAAAGAGCCTATGTTATCTTTAAAAGTATTAAGTGCTTTATAAAATTCGTCAAGGTATAAATTTGCTTCTGATAGTGAACTATCATTCATTTTTATACCATAAGATAGATATGGACTTATCATATCATATTGCCAAACAGATGGAATTGCTGTATATTCACTTGTTGTGTCTGCATAAAAAGGAAATAAGGTCTTACATTCTGCATTAATTCTAGAAATTGCTCTATTAGCAATACTTACTATCTGTTCTACAGAAAAGTTTTCATCTGTAAAAATTGCGGAATTATCCATAATCTTTGCTAATGTCATATAATCACCTTCTTTATAATAATTATAACATAAAAAAAGTTTATAGTAAACAATACTATAAACTAAAACTATGCTTCTCTTCTATCTTCTATTACTTCTTTTGGAGTATTGCTCTCTGATACTTCATGTATTTTTTCCATAATTTTATTGTAAATAAATTCTGGGAATTCTTGTGTTGAACCATCAAATTTAATTGTTACAGGAATAGCATTATAAAGGAATGTGTATTCCTTACCGAAAAATTGAGCATATATTTTATCTCCTCTAAATTTAACGACTTTGTCTCTCTTACATTTATCTAACATAAATTTCATTTTCTCTTTTATGTAAATTTTTTCTGCTTCTTTCATACTTAATTCACTATTAGCATCTATTGCAGCTTTAAGAGCAGCAGTAGCAGCAGCATTTTTAAGAGCATCATCTGCTTTTTTAACACTTTTATTTGTTTCTTTTGTATTAGACTTTTGACTTTCTTTTTTAGGTTTTTCAGGTTCAGTACCCAAACCTAAATCTTTATCAGTTAATTCTGGTTTGTTCTTTTCTAAATCTTCCATATTCCATTTCTCCTTCTATTTTATTATAACAGTTTTTTACAAAGTTGTAAACCTTCTTTATTATTATACAACAAAAAAGACTATTTTTCAATAGTCTTATAATATCAAATTTCTTAGTTTTGTGAAGCAGGTTGACCAGCAACATCATTTGACCAGTCATCTACATAAACATCAAATCCAGATGCAGAGTAAACTCTTGTAATTGAAACTGGATCTGTTACTTTAGCACCAGTCCACATTTTGTAACCAAATGTAGCTTTTTGT
>AUXO011823853.1_pt1 | contig 18277 bp, 19 predicted proteins | sample 768731 | NCBI WGS metagenome assembly AUXO01 (sample SAMN02715735, study PRJNA202380) | gut metagenome | biome: sheep rumen | host: Ovis aries | place: New Zealand: Palmerston North
AGTAGATTCAATCAGGCATAGTCCTTCTATATCGCTCAAGTTATACGTTACTTTAATCTGACCCATTACAAATTCGCCTCCGCTAAGTATCTTCTTACTGCATCTTTCCAATCCGGGAGCGGCTTGAAGCCTGCCTCCACCAGTTTACTTTTATTCAATCGGGAATTAAATGGTCTCGCTGCTTTGCTCAACCCGTATTCCACTGTGGAAACCGGAATCACTGTAGTGCTTAGCCCATACTGCTTATAGAATTCGCGGCAAAAGTCATACCAACTGATATAGCCACCTTCATTGGTGGCGTGATAATAGCCGTATTCCTCGGTCTCAACCATGCCTACCAGCAACCGCGCAAGATCCAGCGTATACGTTGGTGTGCCGATCTGATCATTGACCACACGAACGGTATCATGTGTCTTGCCCACATTAATCATTGTCCTGATGAAATTCTTACCGTTCAAACCAAAAGCCCAAGCTATGCGAACAATAAAGAATTTATCCAGAGTTGAACTTACGGCCAGCTCACCGTCCAACTTGCTCTGACCATAGACGTTAAGCGGAGCGTAGCATTTATCATCTGGCTCCCATGGGCGTTCCCCTTGACCATCAAAGACATAGTCTGTGGAAATATAAATCATCTTTGCATCAACAGCCTTTGCCGCATCCGCAATGTACTGTGTACCGAGATGATTGATTGCATCAACCTTTTCTCGGTTTTCCTCATCCTCTGCCGCGTCAACCGCCGTCCATGCGGCACAATGGATAATGGCATCTGGCTTTATCTTCTCAATTGTAGCCGCTACCGCTTCCTTATCGGTGATATCCAATTGTACATATGGCACACTCACAACTGCCGTACCATCCTGGACGCCACTATAAGTATCTTGAATATCTGCCCCCACAGCATCATGTCCACGAGCAGCTAATGTGTTGACCACATCGTGCCCAAGTTGCCCTCCAATACCAGTTACGAATACTCTCATATCGTCACCTTTACGTCCACCGGAACCAATGACTTCATGCCCGTGCTTGATAAGCTCAATCATAACGTCATATCCCAGCTGTCCTGTTACACCTGTTACGAATACTTTCAAATTGATTTGTTAGCCTTGGGTCGGCTCCTTATATCTCTGTGTATCCACACAGCGGTTGAATTAACGATTCTTATACATATTCTCGTAATAGTTCTGGTACTCGCCGCTGATGATTTCTTCCCACCAGCTACGATTATCCAAGTACCAGGCTATAGTCTTCTTGATACCATCTTGGAACTTTGTCTCCGGCAGCCAGTTCAGCTCATTGTGGATCTTGGTCGGGTCAATGGCATAACGGAGATCATGACCTTTTCTATCGGTCACATAAGTAATCAGATCCTCGCTCTTCCCGAGCTCATGGATGATCAACTTCACGATATCTATGTTCCGCATCTCATTGTGGCCGCCAACATTGTAGACTTCTCCGATTCGTCCTTTCCTAACGATCAGATCGATGGCCTTGCAGTGATCTTCCACATAGAGCCAGTCACGGACATTCAGTCCTTCGCCATACACAGGCAGCGGCTTGTCGTTCAGGCAGTTCGCAATCATCAGCAGGATGAGCTTCTCTGGAAAATGATATGGGCCATAGTTGTTGGAGCACCGGCTGATTGTAATCGGCAGACCGTAGGTCCGGTAGTACGCCTGGACAAGCAAATCTGCTCCTGCTTTTGAGCTTGAGTACGGAGAGCTGGTATGAATCGGCGTTTCCTCAGTAAAGAACAGATCGGGACGGTCCAGAGGCAAGTCGCCATAAACCTCATCTGTGCTAACCTGATGATATCTAACACTACCGAACGCCCGGCAGGCATCCATCATCACGCTCGTACCTATGATGTTGGTTTGCAGGAAAATTCCTGGATCTTCAATGCTCCTATCCACATGAGACTCTGCCGCAAAGTTGATCACAGCATCAGGCTTCTCTTCCTCAAAGAGAGCATATATGTCATCACGGTCGCAAATATCTAGCTTACAGAAGCGGAAGTTGGGATTGTCCATGACAGGAGTGAGTGTGGAAAGATTGCCGGCATAGGTCAGCTTATCGATGCACACAACCCGATCTTCCAGATGCTCTTTCAAATGGTAGTGTATAAAATTGCCGCCAATGAAACCGGCTGCTTCTACAAGACTGTCCATCGTACATGTATCTAACCAAGCAAAGCCGCGGCCAAGGAGCTGAACATCCAATAGTCCATCATTCAGATACATCTCATTGAGCGTGGTTATTTCCAATTCTCCTCTTGCGCTCGGCTTTACTTCATTTGCACGTTTAGAAACATCACCTGGATAAAAGTACAGTCCGGTAACAGCATAATTTGACTTCGGCTGTGCCGGCTTCTCTTCAATGCTTGTTGCTTTGCCGTTCTCATCAAAAGCTACTACGCCAAAACGCTCTGGATCGGTCACATAGTATCCGAAAACAGTAGCGCGACAATTGTCTTCTGCGTCCTCCACAGCAGCTCGTAGAATACGTTTGAAGCCATTACCATAGAAGATGTTATCTCCTAAAACCATCGCACCCGGTTCGCCTCCGAGGAACTCTTCACCTAGAATGAATGCCTGCGCAAGGCCATCTGGAGAAGGCTGTACACAATATGACAGAGACACTCCAAACTGAGATCCATCACCCAAAAGGTTCTCAAACCTTGGAGTATCTGTCGGGGTACTGATAATCAAAATATCCTTTATCCCAGCTAGCATAAGCGTAGACAACGGGTAATAGATCATCGGTTTGTCATATACCAGCAGAAGCAGCTTACTCGTCACCATAGTTAACGGATAGAGACGGGTTCCAGCTCCTCCTGCTAAAATTATGCCTTTCATTATGACCTCCAATTTTTTATTATCTATATAACGTCAATCTTTGGTGATTTGCGTGTGGATTTTGTAGTTATACATTCAGTCGGATAATTTCCAACGCCAACAAAGAGAATCAGAATCTCATTATCACTTATTTTTAAGATTTTCCTTATATTATTCTCTTGTGTCGTTGATAATGAGGCACTTAACGGTATTGATCCCAAATGATAAAAGTGCAAGGCATTAATTATATTTTCAGCATACATACCGCCATCAATGAACGCCTGAAAAAGTTCTCTATCCCTATTAAAATAAAACAGATCTGATGTTATAAGAAGCAATTTATCAATTTCATCGCTAAAGCCCCTATTGCCATTTTGGTTTAATAATACTTCTTGTATCATTTTTTTGTTAGCAATTATCCTCGTTCTCCATCCTTGACGGTTACATGCTGAAGGGGTATATTGGGCAAGTTCTATGGCTTTCTTTACAATATTGACATCAACTGGAGATGAATCAAAGTGTCTAATACTATGACGGTTTTTCACAAGCTGTTCATAATTCATTTTTTCCAGATCATCAACAGCTGCAGGAATAAAATGAAATGCCCCACCTTCTTGATTTGCTTCCCCCTTTAAATTTCGGATTTGGTTTTCCAATTCTGAATCACTCCACCCATACAGTTTGTTTTTTTTAAGATATTCATTTAGGGCGGAAAGTGCAGTTTTATAAAATGCAGCTTCCAAATTATATCCTTGTATTGCATATCTCTCTAATGTCTGTATCAAAAAATCAATATTTTGCCTGCCAAATCCTGCACGAAAGTTCTGGAAAGTGAGTCCTTTTTCTATTGTGTGATAAAGCCTGGTAATAACCGCTTCATATTGTGAAATATTCTTGCAATCGATACCAGAAAAAGCATATTTTTTGTATCGCCTATAGTATTCATGCTTTTGACTAAAGATTAGATTGTTAATTTTCCTTTTAATTTTTTTAGTTATCATAGGATGAAACCTCCAAAAACATAATTACTATTTTAATTTATTGGGCTTGTGAATAATCATAGAAAGGAATTGTTTAAATATTACTGACTGCCTAAACAATAATGCATACACAGTATTTGGAATTACAACGCAGATAGGGAATCTAAGTAGTAATGCCGTAAACCCATCAAAGTTCAGCGTGCTGCAAATAATATAAGTTATACTACAGCAAATAATAGTGGCTAGTAGCTGTATAACCAATTCCCTTATATAAACTTTCATTGATGAATAAAAAATATACTTAAAAACAGTATATGTTGCCCACGGAACAGATATTATCAAACTAATAATAGTAGAAATTATTACCCCATAAATTCCAATAATATTTATTAGAACAATATTTCCTACAACATTGACAATCATAATTACATATGGTCTAAACCTATCTTCCCACCAAATACCAGCCGCGTCCTTATAAGTTAAAACAATACGATACGACTGATAAACATAAAAATATACCACAAACAATAGAACCATCTTAAAATCAAAAAGAAGATCTTCACCCGCCCAAATCTTTATAAAAGGCTGGTATAGACATAACAAGCAGCAAGAGCAGAACATAGTAATCCAATAGTTTCCAAATGATAATATGTTAAAGTCCTTTCTATTTTTTTCTTTGTTCTCTGTTTCAAGGCTATTCCCAATACCCGCAAGAAAAGATGAATAGATTACAGTTGTTAATCCAACAACAGCATTCATTACATAGTAGTAATTTCCGTACTGTGCCACCATTGCAAGCCCGATAAATATAGAAATAATTATATTATCAGATGCATGCAACACTATTGAACTAATTTTTGATCCAAATAGAGCATATATCTTCTTCTTTATGGAGTTTTCCGCGCTCTTTGAAACTTTTCCCCTACACTTAATATGCGGATATAACTTATCAACGCTATAAGAAACTAACAAATTATACAGAAATGTACTTAGCGGAAGCATTATAATATAAAAATAATAATTATGGGTAAAAAGCAGAAGCCCAATTTGAAAGACATACATCCCAGCCTGAGTAAAAAAGAGTAATCTACTAGAAATATCATTTCTTTGATAAGCCATAAGTAAGGCTTGTTTATAGGCTAGGAACAAATAACTAAGTACTGAATTTAAGAGATAAATTAAATAAAGCACATAAAAATTTACATCATCTGGACAATCAGCATGGATCAAATACTTTAAGATCGGTATAAGTGATAAACCAATTGTTGCTATCACGATACCAATTATGGTGTAAAGTTTTTTATACAATCCCAACAATGCACATATTTCATTATCATCATCATTTGCAATAGGTTTATACATGCTATATACCAAAGCACTGCCTACTCCCAATTCCGCAATACTAAGGAAGCTAAGAATTGATGTAAAAAGACTGTCTAATCCAACATATTCAGTCCCCATATGATGAAGCATCACTGTTCTAACGGCAAAAGGAAATAGAATAGCAGAAACCTTTTGTATGGTTCCAAATAATATATTTCTAGCCGCATTCTCTCTTCTGGCAAGCTTCATCTAAAAGAATCCTCCATATCAATCCAACCAACAAATACAGAATTTATCACAACCATATACATCATCTATAGCACGACAATACCCAAATCCTCCTGGTCAGATCAACTTGTCGATAATATTCCAAAGTTCATTGTAGCAACTATTATTCTTCAAATCTGACAGATTTATTGAAATAACATCCTTTTCATCCCTGAATGAATTGGACATTAATTCTATTATATTATCAATCTCGACATCTGAAGTTGAAATCTTATTTATATCGATGACATACTTTTCTTGATTAAACAGTTCCGCCAACTCCTGATATTTAATTGACCATCCGATTATAACTGCAGGAACAAAGTTTTTATACGAATGTACGATCGAGTGAAACCTTGATGCAACAACAAAATCAAATTGCTTAACAAATGAGGAGAATTCTATACAATCAAATTCCTCTGAGATAAGATGTACGTTTGGATTGTTAGTTCCAATATAATTGTATATTGCTTTACATAACTCAAAATCTTTTGAATGTCGGAAGATATACACATTTTTCTCTTGTTTGACAAGCGAATCAATTACTGCTTTATAAACGTTTAAAACACTGTCCTTGCTATTACTAATTAGCAACTGTTCATTAGGAATAATACCAACATTGCCGTTTGTTTTAATAATTTTGCTTTTTGCAAAATACTCATGTTTAAATAGATTTGTAGGGTCAATCTCCGATGAAACTAGCACAAGATCTGGATATAACTTAACATGATCTTTAATTCCATACTTTGATTCTAATAGTCTTTTCCCATCTTTTTCTCTCGCGCAAATAAGCAAGACTTTCTTCAAAGACGTTTCGATTCTTTTGTCAAGATATGCTTCCTTATTAGAAAAATCAAATGGTCCAAATGATTGTGGCATAAGAATCACAGGAATATTATGCTCATAGGAGTTATCAATGTATCTTAGAATACGATTATTTATTTCTGCTGGCCATTTTGACGATAGTGTAAACCCACTAATATCAATATGAAGATCTATTTTATCCCAACATTCAGACAGTTTAAGAACAGACTTTTCCTTTAATTCCCTTCTTATGATTAGGGAACGTTTATAACAGCTATATGCTCTATGTAATCTCCTTCCAATATCTATACAATCGGAACCATAGCAGTCATCAAAGACAAATTTGAAATAATAATCTTCGTAATGATAGTTCCTTATATCATCAACCGGCACATAATAAACATTAATGCTATTTTTCCCATATCTCGTCGATATTTCGTTCACCACTGAGAACAATAAGGATTGCGCACCTTTATTATCGAACTGGGCTCCCGTAATGAGTATATTCATTGTCAATCTCCTCAAAATCTAAAAAAGTGTTTTTTCATTTTGTTTTCAGTGTTTACGAAACTTCAATTACTATTACCAATTTATATCCCCTTACGTTACAATTATTCTATGATAGCTATATAATTCTATCTCCTCCGTGCTGCGATCTATATCGCAAACAATATTTTTAGCAGAAGAGCCTTCTCTTAACGGCAATACGGTTGTCACAAATATGAACAAAAGCAACATAGTGATTTCAGCTCTATATCTGCATCAGACTACTATCTCAATACTAAGCTATGATTATTTAATCTTCTAAATATATAATTCCTCAAGCTGTTTCAATACTTTTCTTATTCATATTTAGACTTAAAGGAGTAAATGACGCTTAAAAATACGCACAAAAGCAGCTCAAAAAAGCCACTTGAAAAAACAAACGAACCTTTAAATTCCCAACCAAACATTAATATTACAAGCACCATATAAGCAACGGGTATGTATCGCTCGTATAGTCCATATATACTATATTTCAAAATGCATTTGATAGACCAAAAATACAGTAGCATCTCAGCTATCACTCCAACAGTTCCAATAGCATAGATCGTTTTTATGTATCCCATATCTTGTATCACACCGGTTCTGTAGCCAGCTCCAAATATGATAGAAAAGAAATCCAAGTCGTCAATAGATGTGTGTCTTGAAATAGTAGTTGTAAAAGCACTATAGTCCAAATATGACCCGGTTAGTTTTGAAAATAGCGGTCCAAGAGAAGGAATGGCATTAACAATCGAATCTCTCAATCCTACCGCGATACCTGTTGTCATTATCCAAAAAACAATGCCTATTGTTGCTATCGGAGTCAAAACAGTCACCAGACCTGCAACCTGTCTATATCTTCTGTTCCGAATAGAAATAATGAGATCAACAAATAATACTGCAACGACAAAAACCATAGTCATTCTGGAAACAAAAACAGATGCAACAGAATAAATAATGGTCGGTATATTAAGAAGTCTATTGTCATTGTAGATATTATCTAAAGTTTCAAGGCCTAGCCCAAACATTAGAAAAAAACCAGCTGCATCCTCTCCATTTAGCAATCCGGATGAGCGATATTGTGAAAACGATTTTGTATATTGACTTATTGGAAGTATTACTGTTTTAAATTCAGGCCAAATAATTCCTGCAATAATCGCAAGTGCATTTAGGAGCATCAACCACTTAATAATCTTAACCATTTTTATGGCATCAATTCTATAGCCCCACACAAACAGCAATATTACTATTGTGCTTGCTATGCATCTCAAAAAACGAAATGCTTCGAAGAAATCATACTTTCGAGCAATCAGTGTTGTAAAAGTCGCGTATCCGCATAATACCATTAGATATGCAAGAAGTTTCCGTGCTTCTATTGGAAAACATATGCTTCTGAATCGAATACTTAAGAATACTGCACAAATAATTAAAATAGGATATCTCATATCCGTACCAGAAATAGAGAATCCGTATATCACAAAAAACAGCAATACTACTGACAGAAGGCTTATCTTATCAGCACCATTACTTACTTTTTCATTCATAGTTGTTTAATCCTCATCATTATATTACGCCAAGAAAACGAATCAATGATCTCATCTACAGTCTCATTAATACGCCAATTATCATAGAATGATTTTACAATTTGAAATACATCATTCATTTCCACAGGAGTGGCTTCATCGCAGATCTTATATATTCCTGTAGTCGCCTTTATGTCGAAAATTTTTCCACTACTAATAACAGGCAGATAAAACGACATATATTCAATATTCTTGATTGCTGTATCGATATCAGCATTCCTCAGGCTTAATGCCATTGTTCCCACGCCTAGGTTGCATTTCATGTATAGCCTTTTAAGGTTTTCCCCGTATTGGACACCATGAAAGATCACATTCTTCTCTAATCCTATGCTCTCTACATATTTTTTTAATCTTTCTATCTCATCGCTCTTACCTACAATATGAAAGAAAATTTCTCCACCAGAAGCAAGTTTACAGTCGCATTCCTTCATGGCCTCTATTATTCTATCGTATCCATGATACGGATAGATTGTGCCAACACCAATCATTTCAATGTTTCTTGTGTTCCTTTTTATATATTCCTGCTTTTCTCCCGAAAAGCCATTTTTGATTGGTACCATTTTCTTATAAATATGTGCTTTTGAATTACAACACATGATGCAAAGTTTATCTATGTTATTGTATATAAACGGCCAGAAGACTGTTTCCAGACCCAGCTTCACTGCTGTTTTAACCTTATTGTGCGAAACATTCATTTGCTCGCGATAATATGGATATGTAGGAATTTCATAAGCTATCCTAACATTTTTACGTCTTGCATGTTGCAAGACTGCAACAAGTTTCCTTTGAGGAATCATATGTCGTATATAGATCATATTGGGTTTCTGGTTATCAATCTGATCTTTAAGAACATCAAGAAGCAACGAGATTTTTCGAATTTCATTTCCAACATTTTCTCCTGCACTATCCCTTTTGTATCCACAAATCTCATCTTTCTTTTCTAACACTCCATTATTAAAGGAAAACTTCAAAATTCCTTTATTACCAAAACAAACAAGAGCAGAGCAATCACCATCATTTGATAATGCTGCAGCCTGTAAAGCAATTTTTTTTGCTATTCCATCTGCTTCGTCATATACCATTGCAGCAGCCATTAAGATGTATCTCATAGATTACCTTTCTTCACTTTCCTTACATGCGGATATTGTCTTAGTATATAGTACAAATAATAGAATCGAATTAGCACTCTTTTGATGGTTAATTTAACTGTACCTTTTTCAGCAACTCCACCATTAGAAATATTTCCGCCATGTCTGCGATAAAGAATCAAAGGTTTTTCAATCAAGCATGATTTGTAATACCCTTCTCCTATTAACGCAATCCATAAATCATGCGGATAATTATCAGTATAGGTTGGAACTGGAAATAATGAATCTAGAACCTTTCTATCAAACGCCATACAACAACCAATGTATCTACTCTTTAATAGATTATTCCAGAACCCATGTTTAACACCATATTCCTTAATTCTTGATCCATTGATTGTATTCAAATCTTTATCCACTTCCCTGGCATCTGACACTACAAAATCATATTTCTTTAGATAGTCAAGTGTTATTGAAATTTTATCGTCAACCCAAACATCATCCTGATCGCTTAGGAATATATAATCTCCCTTTGCCTCTATAAGAGCATTATAAAAATTACCAGTATAACCATGTTGCCCGCGATTTATAACAATTCTAATCCTCGGATCATCTATCTTTTGAACAACAATTAAAGTATTATCCTTAGATTGATCATCAGACACTATCAGTTCATCTTCTTCACCAAGTTGAGGTAAAATAGATTTAATCTGCTGTTCAATATACTTCTCGCCATTATAGGATGCCATGCAAACTGAAATCATGTTTTTCCCCTCAATCGGTAACGTATACCCATTCTTTAGATTCTCGATTAAAAACTTTTATTGGTCTAGCTGGAGAGCCAGCAGCAATCGTATTATCAGGAATATCATGTGTAACCACTGAATTAGCCCCAATTATTACTCCATTTCCTAGATGGACTCCCGGAAGAACAACAACATTATCTCCCAACCATACATTATCTCCGATTACAACCGCATTGCTCACTAACTCTCTCTGAGTAGGTGGCTGATCAGGCCTTGAGCAATTTTTTCCATTATAACTTCCATGATTTGTATCGCTAATGAACACCTTCGAAGCACACAAAAAATTATTCCCAATCCTTACTTCATCAGTTGCTACAAAGTGGCAATAATCACCGATTTCGGCATCATCACCAATAAAAAGGGTCTGCTTTTGAGCGTTTATTAAATCGAATCTGCAACCATAACCGATACTCAGATTTTTCCCATATACAAGGCTTTTTCTTCCTCTTAGATAAACAGGGTAACTAATCAATTTTGCACCCGGATAGAATAACCGTGTCAGGATTACCGATATTCCAAGTTTGATTGTTTCATAACAGGAATACCTGTTTTTATATCCATCGTACTTACTTGAAGACATCCTTTACCCATCCTTCAGCTGTATATTTTTCAGTAATACTTTGCGGAAGCCTAACGTATTCTTTCTCTAAAAATACTCTATCAAAAGCCACATGCTCTCTATCTATGATGTAGACATTATTTTCATTATATAAATCATAGTCTTTTATGGAAAAATTTGTGGTAATCAATTTTTTCCCTGAAATAAGCGTTTCTAATGTTCTGTTCGTCAATCCACCCTGATGTATATCGTTTACATCGAGAATCGCTTTTGTGCCTGCTACAATATCCGCAATTTCCTTTGTGGTCTTTGGTTTGTATGAAATAGCTTTTGCCCCAAGTCTCCTAAAACCAGAGTTAGTCAAGAAGTAAAAAAAAGCCATAAATCTGCCTCTAAGGAAACAGAAATGATAGAATCTAATACTATTTTCCTTACAGTATTTTCGCATTTGCTCAACAACAGAAAACCGATCACCATACATTGTCCCATAGAAACAAATGTCGTATTCCGGTTCCGTTGTTGTTCCTTCTATGTCCCGTTCAATACTACAAAAGAGTGGTCGGAATTCAAATCCATATTTTTCGCAATCATCTCTTTCAAACGAGATGACTCTATCATACAAGTGCAGCTTATTATTTATGCCCCTAATATTCCTAATTGGATCATATAAATATAAAATAAACTCGGCTTCGGGGAATTTTATTCTCATGTTTACCATTGTCTTTTTTGAAATCATATCCCCTTTAATCACAAGCACAACATCTATAGTGGCTTTTATCTGATCGAGGATATTTTGATAGTATAAATCGGATTGTTTCGTAAAAAATTGTGGGCAAATTGAATTCACCGCTCTGCCAAACGAAGATTTTACAGAGCGCTCATCAAACCAAGTAACAGTAGCTCCATTTTCCTCAAGAACCCTAATAATATTCTTATCAATTGCAAAAAACTCCGGCGAGATAAACAATACGTTTTTCCCTTTTACTTGTTCATTTTGCATTATGTCTCTGCTCTCCTAATCGACTCCTCAAAGCTCACCACACAGTACTTGTAATCCCAATAATCAGACAATTCTGGAGCATAGCAATCATCGGCAAAAGCTCTTCGAATCATACGTGTCATTCTACAAGCTGGTTTAATTGCCCAGTTAAACAACCCCGTAAATAACACTCTCTTCTCGCTGCACTTTGCAATCTCCCTAACCAAGTTGGCCGTTGAAACTAGCTCTTTGTTCTGTGGTGTTAAGATTCCGCCCATTCTCTCATCAATAACCAACCTAACGAACTCGCTCAAATTATCTATGTAAATCATGCTCTTCTTGTTCCTGTAGGTAGGAAATATCGGTGTTTTCTTAGCAATACCGCTTATCGTGTTGTAATTACCCGTGCAGTTTTTCCCATACACAAATGGTGGACGCATGTAGGAAACGATGAAATTAGCATCTTCTAGTTTCCTAATTCCGATATCTCCTTGAAGTTTGCTATCACCATAGAAGCTGGTTGGGTTTTCTGCTGATCGATCTGTTACACAATCACAATAGTCGCCATAGACATTCATGGAGCTAAATACTATAAAATGTTTCACGCCATGTTCTTTCGACCATGCAGCAAGCTCGATGGAAAGGTCACGATTGACTGAATAGAACAAATCCTTCATATCATCGGTAATATTTTTGATGTGTGCAATTCCTGCAAAATCTACTACCGTTTCATATTTTGAAAAGTCTGCCTGTTTCCATGCTCTATCTTTAGATTTAACAATATCTACTTTATATCTATCAGGGAATCGTTCGAGCCATCGCTTGACTGACTCTCCTACATAACTGTCTTTACCAATGATGAGTATATTTTTCATTCTTAAGCTCACTCCGCGAACATTTCGAGATATCTTCTTTTCATCTTGACGCCGTACTTAATATTAACCTTTGGCAATTCCTCACCTAGCAATTGTTTGATTCTCAGATACGGCAGGTTCAGACCGCCTTCCTTAAAAATCTTCATTGTTGCAGCAATCCTGGGATTTATCTCCATAAGAACTGGATGACCATCTGCATCATTTTTAAAGTCCAAGTCTGCGCTCCCAGTCAAATTCAACGCTCCGATAACCTTCTCCGCAATTTCATAAGCCTCAGGATTATCCTTTAATTCTCCAGCCTGTGGTATACTGTGAAGATTAACAGTACTCTCTCTATAGGCCATATACAGTATCTTACCTTCTTCTGCAATCAGATCCACAGATCCTTCCATACCAGGTAGGTACTCCATTGCCATCATTTCAGGCATTTCATCACGTTCATTCAGTGTGGACAAAAGATCTTCCATCGTCGTAAAAAACGAATTCGGCTTCTCATGAAAGAGAATATCGAATCTTGAAACATCCGGCTTGATAATTCGGATGCCCCGGCTGCCGCTTAGTTCAGTAGCTTTAACGCATACGGCATTATCGGGATAACCACAGGCTTCACAAGCTGCTATCAACTCATCTGATTTCTTAACCAAAGCAAACCGGGGAACAGGAAGTTTGTTTTCCCTCATAAACTGATAAAACCTGAACTTGTTAGTGGTAATCTCCACACTTTTCCGATCAGATACGGAGACCACCGTCCCTATAGCTTCAAACTCGTCTTTTCTATCTATAAGAGGGAGTAGTTCTGCTGACATGAACGGAAGAACAACATCTACCTTCTCTGCCTTACATATCTCCAACAATCTATCTATATAAGTCGGATCATCTGCGACCGGAACCTGATAAAGATCATCAACCATCTGTAATACAGTTGGATCAGTTCCCATATCCACTCCGATAATCCTTATATTCCGCTCACCATTCTCCTTCAGGCAGTCAGCCAGTCCCGGCATGAACTGTGCTCCACATGCGGAAACTAATACTGTTAAATCTTTCATAGAGACCTCCATCAGAATACATATGTCTGGAAGAGGTCATCAATGGTCTCTTTCCGCTTCATCAATACTGCCTTCCCATCACTATTGAGTTCTATCATCGCACAGTTTGGAAGAATAAACGGTGGTTTAAATACATTACTATAGCTACCTACATTTCTGAATTGAACATAATCTCCAACCGCAATATCTCCTTCAAAACCTTCGTACATATGGTCATGCTCAAGGCATGTATAACCGACGAAGGTTGCATCCTTTACAGATTTCAACTGTCCTCCGTTGTGATATACGGAGATTGGGAGATTCTTAAGGTGGCAGATATCCCCCATGTTTCCACCAGAGCAATCAAAGGTTATATAGAATTTCCCCTTTACCGTTTTAACCGTTTCTACAGTTGACAGAAATGTCATGCAACCTGAGATAAGTGTAGTCCCTGGCTCTGTATAGAGAATAGGCTGCTCATCTTCCAGCAGTTCTCCATACTTCTCTATCATTGCTGTTCCAACCACTTCCGCGTATTCAGAGAACGTAGGAATATGACCACCAAACTGAGATGCCAGTACCGGTTCCATTACAGAATTCATTCCACTGCCAAAATCGATGAATTCAGGAGTCTTATCAAAGTAACGGTCAATCAGGGTGAACATAATTCGCACACGGTTCTTCCAGGCATCAATATTTCTGGATTTCCCGATATGACAATGAAGCCCCACAATACTGATGTTCTCCGTTGTCCTCGCCATTTCAAAAGCCTGGTTCAATTCAGAATCCTTATCGTCCTGCTCATCTTCATAAGCATCCAGACCAAATCGGGATATAAATCCCTGGCTTATATCGATATTTACACGGAAAGCAATACGGATATCTTTCTCATTATTTTTCTTGGCAAACTCAACCACAGCCGCCATCTCATCCAAACTATCAATATTGGCAACGCCACCATTTTGAAGTTGCTCGAACAGCCCCTCTCCTTTTACCGGGCCGTTATAAACGATACGCTGGTAATCATACCCAATCTTCCGTGCAAGCTTAAACTCCATATCAGAAACAACCTCAGCCAGCCCACCCAAATCCTTCACAACTTTACAGATTTTCGGTGTGTAGTTTGTCTTATAAGAATATGCGATATTGTATTTCGGATAATATGTTCGGATCGTATTTAAAAGATTCAGGTAGTTCTCCTTGAACTCATCCACATGGAATATGTACAAAGGTGAACCATACTCTTTAACAAGGGAACTAACTTGTCCTTTATCTAAAAAGCAACTCATATACTCACTCATCCTTCTGTCCAACTTCTTCACGATATACGTTCTTCCCGGTTATCACTGTTTTCAACACACCGAAAAACAGCTTGAAATCAGTAGCGAACGATACACTCTCTACGTACTCGGCATCCATCTGAAACTGTGTATCGCGATCAGCCGAAGCTCTTAAATCGATATCTACCGAGCAAAAGAGTCCCGGCAGGACATCATATCGTTTTCTATAAACCGGATTTTCTCTATATCCATCAAACTCCCAAGGTAAAATCGGCCTTGGCCCAATTATTGCCATATCGTTTTTCAGGATATTGATCATCTGAGGCAGCTCGTCGAGACTGGTTCGCCTGAGAAAAGCACCTACTTTCGTTATGCGCGGGTCATCAGATCGCGTAGCAAGTCCGCCCTTCTCATAGGCCCGATCAACCATTGTACGAAACTTATAGACTGTAAAATGCTTTTCCTTTTTCCCTAACCGCTCCTGTTTGAATATTACTGGTCCTTTACTTGTAGACTTAATCGCGATAGCAATAATAACCATTGGGATACAGCAAACAATCAAACCGATAAATGAAAGAGTACAGTCTATAAGCCTCTTAAAGAAGTGTCGATACATTCGCTATACCTCTCATTCTGCCCTAAACACACTTTCAAAAGCCTCTGCGTAATCACATCCCGCCTGTGCACCGCGTGATGCTGCAAGACCTGAAAGAGCTTCTACAGAACGGGGATGCGGATACGGACGCATCACGCCCGTATAAGCGGTCAACGCCTCAATCTTCTTATCTATGCCATCTTTCCCTACTTCAACGAAATAGTTGGGCTGGAAACGGTTCTCTGCTACATTGAGACTCCATTCAGTACTTGACGGAACTTCCATGTAGGCAAAAAGTCGAAGCTGTGGTACTCCATCTGTCCTCTGAAAGAGACGGCATGCCGCTATTGCAGCTTTGCTCGTTTCCTGATGGTCGATATTAACATCGGACGGATGGTGTGTAATAATCGCCTCAGCCTGCCAGTCAGTAATACATTTTTCTATGTACTGAACCAAGTCCAGATGCGGGACTGTGTTCATCTTAATGTTTGGAAAGTCAGCGTGATATACTTTCTCCACGCCCAAAATAGACATGGCTTTTGCTTCATCCTCAGATAATGTCGCTGATATATTTGCTCTAGCGGCTGCGTGTCCAGACATAATAGCCACAGCTACTTTATTGCCCTGTTTTACAAGTTTATTTATTGTTGCTCCAGCTCCTAAAACTTCATCGTCTGGATGTGCGACTACTACCAAATAGTTCATAAAATTCTCCTGTACAAACCTTTACGTGAGGAAGCAACGCTCTCTCCACCTTATAAACGAGTTTCACACTCACAACTTCTTCAACAATGTTTCTACAGTATCAATAGAGCTTTTATTGATTTCATCTATCGATTCTTGTATTTTCCTGGCTACTTCCTGTGGCTCTCTACGCATCAGTTTTCGCTTCAAAGAATAAGAAAAAAACGAAGGAAGATAAGTTATAGCTTCGTTCGGCAAAATGCCTTCATTCTTGACTCGCAGCCAGTATTCTTCAAATGTCATGGCTTTTTCTCCATATTGCTTGGATCAACAGATACATCATGCAACCAACGGCGGCACCGAAAGTATTGTGGATGACATCATCAAACTCAAAAAGTCCCCGCTGGCCTATAAGCTGTATTGTTTCGACCATCATGCTTAATCCCGTAGCCACAGGGATTATTCGCCACCCGGCCACCCTCGCCCCAATAATTCCAAACGGAATAAAAAGAACTATGTTTGCAACAATCTGTGCTCTGAGCTCAGGAATTTTCCAACTCCAGAATAGCGTTAATTGATAGAGCCTTTCTGTATTCGCCGCTCTGAACAGAATTGTTTCGCCAAAGATAATCAATGTGTATCCGATAAGAAGAGTGATTGCCCACCGTTTACTTATCATGCCTGTAATAATGACCAACAGCGCAATTAGCAACAGAAACCACACTGGTAAATCATTTAGTCTAAAAAACCTATCTATTTATTTGTCCTCCCAAAATACTTTACATGAAGCTCACGGCTTCCTCTCCAATCCAAGTAATATCATTAACACGATTATTAATCTTCAGAGTTACAACCACAGTTCCGTCTCTCGCACTAATCGAATCAATCACATACTGCTTATCGAATTCCATCTTAGCCAAAGCTTCGCCGTCCGGATAACATCGTTCCTCTCCATCAACTACAAGGATAACCGGAGCCTTTATTAATCTCATTTGTGGGTTGAGTTTGAATGTCATACGGTATCCTCTCAAACATACCTTTAACACAGTAGTCCTCACCGTTTTTTAGCAAACTCAGACCACTGTTTGGTAGATAAAGTATTGTGAGCATTATCCCGACTTTCAGCTTGCTATCGGTTGTCTCTGCTCATTCCAAACGATAATCTCAATCATCGTCTCGAATCGGTAGAGACCTCTCTATTATCCTCTCGCGCTGTCTTAAACACCCGACTTTGCGTTCAACATTTTTCTCATTACATCCCTCTCTAACTTCTCCGTCATCTCCCTAATTCATTACAACCTTCTTTAAGCCGCTCCGTCATCTATCCTCTCTAAGACCCTCTCTTTAAGACAGTTCTCTCAACCCAGACCTTCTCTTTGAATGTAAACTACATCTCATTTTTCCCCAACCGACTCTTTAAGACAGTCCGACCCCCAATGACCGGCCTCCCCGGCCATGCGTCGTATGAAGTACTCATCCCGTGTGAGCATCATTATGTTTTGTACATATTTTGATGACAGAGCTATTTCTTTGTGCAATATATACAAATAATATGCTATTTAAGTAGCATTCATTAGTGCCTTATTACAAAATTCAACATCCCCATCCATCTTAAAGACGTTTTGCATCTTGAAATACTGCTTGTCTTGCCCTATTCTTTTCTGTGTAAAGAACACAGGACCATGATCATCTATAGCGATCCATAGAGAAATAATGACAAAAACAGGGGCTAGAACTACAAGCCCCGCGATAGATAATATAATGTCGAAGAAGCGCTTAACGTATTTCTCATAAACTGTAGGTGTGTGACTTGTATCTCCTATCGCTTCGAGATGCCCACATACGCCATCAGCATTAGCAGGTTCTGCTGAATTCTCAACAAACCTTACCTTCTTCCCCTCCATTGGGTTCATCTCTTTTGGATTGTCTTTATAAACTGATCCCGGCTTCTTTATCACTCCCGCCACAGTCATGCCGATAGTAGCAATGCATAAAACTGTGACCATCTTTCCTAAAGCATGCATTTCTTCACCTTTAATCTATAATTGACATCTACTGTAGTTGCCAATT
>AUXO016528787.1_pt1 | contig 18277 bp, 15 predicted proteins | sample 768731 | NCBI WGS metagenome assembly AUXO01 (sample SAMN02715735, study PRJNA202380) | gut metagenome | biome: sheep rumen | host: Ovis aries | place: New Zealand: Palmerston North
TTCAACTTCTTTACAACGTTCAATATAATCAGGAGAAGCAGAATCTAGCTGTGCCTTTGCTGCTTCCAAATCTTCAAGTTTTTTATCTGACTTTTTAACAGCAGCATTGTATTTGTTAGTAACCTGACCAAGTTGGAACTCAGCATCAGCCTTTTGACTCTTGTATGAAATTAATAAAAATTGTGTACTTGCATAACTCATGATACACCTCATACTTTCCGGTACTACCACATACCTTACACTAATATAAAAACTTTTAAAATTGCATGATTTCAGTTTTTGCTATTTTTGTTACAATTCGTTACACAAAATGTATATTAGTAAACTGTATATATCAATAATTTTATGCTCGTTATAAAATAATAACATATAAAGGGGTAAGTAAATGAAAAAAAAATTAATTTTATGCTGTCTGATATTGTTTGCGGCAAATGCTGTTTTCGCTGATAATTTTAAAACATATTACGATAATGGACAAAATTACCTAAATTCATCACAATATTCAAGCGCAATATCAGAATTTAAAAAAGCACTACGCATAAACTATTTGGATAATTCAGCAAGGATAGGATTAATAAATTCGTATCTGGCAAGGGGTACATATTATGCTAACAGCGAAAATAATTATGAAAAATCAGCAAATGATTTCAGAGCTGCTCTTTTTTACCTAAAATACTATCCTGAAGACAAAGATGCGGCATCAACAGCAAGTGCAATACCAACAACTATTGAAAACCTTGAACAATGCATGAATTCTTTAGGACAGTCAAAATCAGCACAACAAAGATATAATAGAGGGGTTGATTTAAGAAAAAACGGGAATTTACCTGCAGCAGGTTATGAATTTTTTGCAGCAGCAGAATCCGGTGATAACAATATAAAAAAACATGCTTATTCAAATATCGGCGATATAATGTCAGTACTGGATAATAACAAAAAAGCCGTTACATACTATCAAAAATCAGTAGCAATTGATCCTGATAATGTAGCATTAAGACTTAAATATGCAAGAATACTTGATAAACTTGGACAAGATGACGTAGCCGTTCAAGAATATAACACTATACTTGCAAAGGGTTCTGATAACTCAGAAGTACTTTATGCATTAGAAAAAATATATACAAAAAAACTTGCAGCATCTCCAAACAGTGCTGAATTAAACACAAATTTAGGAGCAATTTTACAAAAACAAAAAAAATATGACGCAGCATTAACATACTATAAGGCAGCTGAAACAATTGATCCGTCAAATGTTACTACTCGTCTAAATATGGGAACATTATATCAACAGAAAAAAGATTTTAATAGTGCATTATCAGCATACAATTCAATAATTACTTTATATCCAAATCACCTTGAAGCTAACTTGTATAGAGCTCAAGCACTTAAAGAGCTGGGAGAAAAAGAAGAAGCTCTAAAAGCTTTCAAAAAGGTTTTAAGCATAGACCCTACATCACAAATTGCAAAGCAAGAAATGTTTTCATTAATGAAATCTGACATGACACCTGAAGAAATGATTAAAACATTCAGCGCAGATGCCTCTGTTGACAAATCATCCGTTAACGCAATGTATGACTATGCTAAGGATCTTCATAAAAACAAAAAATACGAAGATGCGATTTCTTGTTACAAAGAAGTATTAAAATATGACGCAAATAATCCTGAAGTATATGAAAATATTGCATTAACCTACGCAGAAATGCAAGATTTTGACAATGCACAAAAATACCTTGACGGAGCAAAAGCAAGATTTCCAAAAGATGAGTCACTACAAACTACATATAATAAAGTAAAAGAATTATCTTTTGCAAAGAAGTATGAGGAAGCAAACAAGTACTTTACAAATAATGAATACCAAAAAGCACTTAATTTGTATTTAACAATATATCCGCCTGAAAAAGACGTACTTATTGCAATTGCAGCTTGTTACAAAGGGCTTAACAACATTGATAAATCAATAGAGTATTATAAAAAAGCACTGGACAAGGACAAAAATGATTCTGATGTAGCTTATTATATCGGAGTGCTTTATGCAGAAAAAGAAAATTGGACTTCTGCAAAAATTTATTTGCAAAACGCAATAAAAATTAATCCAAAAAATATTAATGCAGAAGATTTATTAGCGACAGTAGTGGAACAAAATAATGTCTTGCTAATAAATAAAGTAATAGATTTATATAACGCAAAAAACTATGAACAAGCATTAAAAATTATTAGCCAGATATTAACAGAAGACAATAAAAATGCTTATGCATACTATTATAGAGGATTGATATATGATGCACAGCAAAAACCTTTAAATGCCATAGAAGAATACAAAAAAGCAGTTGAATACAATAAAGATTTAGTTATTTCAAATTATTTGATTGCAACAGCTTATGATGTTCTTGGACAATATTCAAATGCTTATTTATATTACAAGAAATTTGTAGATAACTCACCTGAAAATGATGATTACAAAAAATATGCACAGACAAGACTAAAAGATTTAAAAGCGTTTTCAGCAAATGCCAGATAACATGAAAAACATAATTCAACAAATTATTTCAAGAAAAGTTTCCTTAGCACCTATGGCAGGAATTACCGATATAGTGCTTAGAAATCTTATTAGGGAGCATTCAAAAACTTGCTTAATTACAACAGAAATGATTAGTTCAGAAGGTCTAAAACACGTGCATGACTGTGCAATTATAAAAAAATCAGAAACTGATTCTCCAATAGCATATCAAATATCAGGTCATAAACCAAACTTAATGGCGCAAGCAGCATCATTTCTTGAAAACAGAGCAGATATGATTGATATAAATATGGGATGTCCTGTCAAAAAAGTTGTTTGTGGCGGAGATGGTTCTGCGCTAATGAAAACACCTGATATTGCGCAGGAAATTGTAAAAAGCGTTAAATCGGCTATTAAAATACCTGTTAGTGTAAAATTCAGATTAGGATACACCGCTGATACGATGAACTTTGTTGAATTTGGACAACTTATGCAAGAAGCAGGCGCTGATTTTATAACAATTCATGCCAGAACACGAGCGCAAATGTATTCAGGAAATGCAGATTGGAAAAAAATAAAAGATTTAAAAAAATCAGTTGATATACCAGTTTTTGCAAATGGTGATATTATTTCCATTGAAACTGCTGAACAATGCTTAGAACAATCATCAGCAGACGGAGTAGCAATAGGGCGCGGAGTACTAGGAGATGTAACACTTCCACACAGAATCGAACATTTTTTTGCAACAGGAGAAAGAATTCCTGAACCTACATTTGATGAAAAATTAGACGCTTTAACAAGACATTTAGAAAATGAAATTGAACTTAGAGGTATTGAAGTTGGAATAAAATGCATTAGAAAACTTTATGGATACTATATTTCCGGAGTAAGAAATGCAGCAAAATATCGAGCAGAACTTGTAAGAATTGATGACTATTCTCAAATGCTTAAAACTTTGGAAAAAATCAGACTTGAGGTTCGTCAATCTTCTCTATCGGAAGTGTAACAACAAAATTAGCACCTTTACCTTTTTCGCTTTCAACTTTAATCGTACCACCGTGCATTTCGACAAGACGTTTTGTTATTGTAAGCCCTAACCCGGTTGAGGTTTCTTTTTTGTAAAATGCATCTTCAAGCTGAATAAATTTTTGGAATATTTTTTTATGATTACATTTATCTATTCCTATTCCGGAATCTTTGACACTTATTTTAACTTTTTTAACTGTATTCGAAACTGATATAACAATATTACCATTTTCAGGAGTATATTTTACAGCATTGCTTATTAAATTATATAGAACTTGTTGAATTTTTTGATAATCAGCATAAATATCAATATCATTTTCAATTGTGTATGATAAATTAATATTTTTCTTTTTTACTAATGGCATTAATAAATTTGTTGTTTCAATAATTGGTCTTGATATTTCAAAATATCGTTTTACAAGCTTTATAGCATTTGCCTCTATTTTTGAAATATCTAAAATTTCATTTACCATTCCTAAAAGTTGCAGTCCTGAAACTTGTATATCATCAACAAATTCTTCTTGCTTTTGGGTTAAACTGCCATAAACCTTTGCTTTTAATATATCAGAAAAACCAATAATTGCATTTAAAGGTGTTCTGAGTTCATGAGAAACACTTGCTATAAATTCATTTTTAATTTTATCAGCTGCTAAAATTTTTTTATTTTGCTTTTTTATTGTTTGATATGCATTATGTGTTTCTTCAACTGCATTTTTTAATGCCTTTTGCTGAATTTTAAAAACATTAGAAAGTTCAAGGTCCTTTATTTTATATGATAAAATTGATGATATTGCATCTATATCATCAATATTACTTGTATCTGCATCCAACAAAAGAAACCCATAAATCGTATTTTTTAATGAAAGCTTAGACAATAAATATTTGTCCTTTGACAAAGACAACATTTTCAATAAATCAGAAGATTTATCTATTATATCTGATTTTTTTTCAAATAACTTTTTTGCAAGAGAACAGGAAATATCGTATGTAGAACCCAAAGTTAACTTTGAATTAGAATATTTTAACTGAATATCTTCGGAATTTAACAGAAAAATATAATACTCATTTATTTTAATAACATTGGAAACTATTTCAAAAAAATCTTCACAACTATCCGCTGTAATATCAACTGAAATTAACTGTTTTATAATTTTTGTTAAATTGTTACTCATAACTAGGTTTCAAGATAGCCTATATAAGGTAAATTTCTATAAAATCCATCATAATCCAAACCATAACCTACAACAAATTGATTCCCAATTCGAAAACAGTAATAGTCCGGTTCAATATCAACTTTTCTTGTTTCTCTCTTATCTAAAAGAGAACAGAATTTTAAAGATTTAGTTTTAAAATTTAAATGCATAAAATCAATTAAAAATTTTGCTGTTAAACCTGTATCAATAATATCCTCAACAATCAATACATTTTTACCATTTAAATCAGGAAGTGAAATATCAACAGCATTAACCTTTCCAGACGAAGTAAAACCTGAACCGTAGCTTGAAAGTCTGATAAAATTCATATTTAAAGGCATTTTTAAATGTTTTACCAAATCGACCGTAAACATAACCGAACCTTTTAAAACAGAGATGACGTAAAGTTCTTCATTTTTATAAAAATCGTTAAGTTTTTCTCCCAGTTGTTTAATACTATTTTGTAACTCATCTTCTTTAATTAAAACTTTTAAATCTTGTTCTGTAATCATTTCTAACATAATGTACCGCCTATCTTCTCTAATGTTAGCACATGAGTACATCTTTTGACAACTTTTATTTTATCACTTAATCCATAACCGCTCACCCAAAGTATTTCACCATCTTTACAAAGCAAAATAATTTTATCTTTTAAATAACATGGTACACTTTTATTTATCAAATATTTTTTTAATTTTGTATCGTAACTACAACCTAAAGGACGAATAACATCACCGTTTTTACGGGTTCTTAATGTAAAATCAATATTACTGTTTATTTCAACAAAAGCTTTATATTCACTATCTTTTGGAAATGAATCAGGAATTTTTGAACACTTTTCTATTGTAAAAATATAATCACCAAATAAATAACGACCTTCAGAATTTATAGAAATAATATTCTCATTTTTTTCCTGACTACAAATAACACATATATAATCAATATTAACAAAAAACCAATGCTCGGAATCAATAGAACAAGTTTTTCCTGATTTAGAATTTATATTCTCTAAAATAAATTTCAAAACAGTTTCAACACGCTCTTGTGTATATTCAAAATCATATTTTACATAAAAATTATAAATTAGTCTTTTTTGCAGCAAATAAGAAAGTTCTTTAAATTTTTGAGTATAAATTTTATCTTCATTAAATAAATTTAAAGATGCTATATATTCATTAATTAACTGTTCTTCTTCAAAAGCCAGCCCTGCCAGCGAGTTAATTGCATTCTCGACCTTATTATTTATGTTTTTAAATAATGGTATAATTTCATTTCTTATAAAATTTCTGGCATAATGATTATTTTTATTTGAACTATCAAAATTTGGATTTAAATTATTTTCTTTACAATATTGTTCAACCTCAACTCTTGAAATATCCAGCATTGGTCTGTAAATTTTACCTAATTTTGGAGAAATACCCTGTAATCCGCGAATACCTGTACCTTTTATAATTCTGTATATAAGTGTTTCTGAGGTATCACTTTTAGTATGTGCAGTTAATAAAGCATTCGCATTATATTTTGCGATGGAATCATTAAAAAATTTATATCTAAGTTCTCTTGCCCTTGTTTCTGTGTGCTTTTCACATTTATCGAGAGTTTCTGTGTAAAATTCAATATTTTTTTTAAGACAAAAACTTTTACAATTTTCCTGCTCTTTTAAAGATTCTTTGCCTCTCCAATTATGATTTAAATGAACAGCGATAACTTTAAATTTATACTTGCCAGACAATTCATTTATCACATTTAACAATGCCATTGAATCAAAGCCTCCGGAAAAACCGACTGCAATAACACAATCTTTAACCGCAAGTCTATTATCCAATAAGAATTTTTCGATTTTATCTTTCACTTCTTTGCTTTTCTAAAATAATACCCTGTTTGATTTCAACGACATCAACACCTAATTGCTCTAAAACTTTCATAGCGACACAATCAGGGAACGTAGTTATTGCATATAATAAATGAGAAGACTCTATTTTTAATTCATTTCGTGATTTTGCAAGTTCCCAAGCTGCTTCGAGAACTTTTTTTGCTCTATCAGTGAATAAAATATCGTTATCAAAGTAATCATCACCATACCCAATAATTTCTTCAACTGCAATCCTTGCTTCTTTTATATTAACTTCCAATTCGTTTAAAACACGGTATCCTATGCCGTTACCTTCGGAAATAATTCCAAGTAAAAACATCTCAGTACCAACAGTATTCCTTCCTATTCTTCTTGCCTCTTCTTTAGCCAATTTCATAATTGTTAAAGCTTCGGGCATCTGATTTTCAATAGGTTTTAAAATTTCATTTTCCAGTAATGCACCGGAAGTATTAAGCTGCTTTATAATATTATATGCAATGCCTTTTTTAGATTTTAATATACCAAGCAGCAGATGTGTAGGAGTAACAACAGAAGACCCAAGTTCTTTTGCAGATTCAATCGCTGAATTCATTGCGGCAAAAGCATTTGGTGTAAAGATAATTTGCTTACCTTCATATTCATCTTGCCGACCGCTAATTTCTGCCAACTTTTCTTCAAAATTTTTAGAAGTTATACCATTTTCGTTTAAAATTTTTGTAAGCTCTGAATTACTATCTTCTAATATTGATGAAATTATCTGTTCAGTACCTAATATTTCATAATTAGATGCTGAAAGTTTTGACATAGCTCTGTCAAAAACTTCACTACTACCTGATAATAAATTTTCAGTATTAAGCAATTCAGCAGGAAACTTTGAAGTATCATCACTCTCAGGATGAAGAACTTTTTTCACCTTACGCTGAACCAATCTTGACAATAAGTCTTTTGATTTATAAATATCAAAATTAAATCGTTCTAAAATGCGTGATATATAAGAATTTTTATCATTCAATACAGCGAGAAATATATGTTCATACAGAATATTTTGATTAGAAGTCTTCTCTGCAATATCAGATGCCTTCTTTAGAAGTTCTTTACTTGCCTTGCTGAATGGAGGAGCAGTATAAATTCTTGAAGATTTTTCAAATCTTAACTTTTCCTCAACAACTTTTTGCATTTCTTCAAAAGTAACATGATAACTTCTAAAAATATTAAGCGAAATTCCTCTTGCTTGTTTTACCAGTGCCAAAATAAAATGTTCAGGCTGCACTGACACATTCTGCATCAATTTTGCCTGATTTTGAGCCTCAGTTACAACATTAATAGCTTTTTCAGTAAATTTTTCTAGCAAAATTAATCCTCAACTTCGTCTTCTAATGATTCTATATATTCTGAAACTTTTTCAAATTCTTCATCATCCTCAATTGTTTCTAAAGAATAACCGTCAGAATCCTTTAAAAGTTTCATAACAACAATATTCTCATCATCCTCATCCTCAGGATTAGTTAAAAGTGCATATTCTTGTTCTTCGAACACGATTATATCAAATAACTCAAACTTCACCTCATTACCATTTTCATCAACTGTTTCAATAATTCTTTTTTCTTCTGACATATTAACCTGCTTTCTTTATTTTATTTTTGATAAGTATTGCTCCAGTATAATACAAGCACTCTCAATATCAACTAGTCCTTTATCTTTTCTGAAATTTATTTTTCTGTTTCTGAGATTTTCTTCTGCCAAATCAGATGTAAGCCTCTCATCTTCCTGAATAATTTCATATTCAGAAAAATTTTTTGAAAAATTTATACAATCATCAGCTTGAGTCCCTTTTGTTCCGTCCATATTATATGGTACACCAACAACAATTTTTTTTACATTGTTTTCTAAGGCTATTTTTTTTATAACAGCGATAGCATCATTTTCCGGAATACGATTTACATAGGAATGCCCATTTGCAACCACATGTAAATAGTCACTTAATGCAACTCCTACACGTTTAGTTCCGATATCAAGTGCCATAATTTTATCCATTAATCTGCCACCCATTTATCTTCAATAAACTTTATAATCTTTTCAAGTTCATCCAACGTAAACTCACGTCTTAACTCTGCTCTATTTCTTGAAAATATACTAGTTGTTTCAGATTCTTCCTTAATTCTAAATTTTAATCCCATGTAATATTCATAAATACTTTTTCTTACAATATTAACAAACATCTTTTTCATAGACTCATCATCAAAATATAATGAATACAATCGCTGAGCTTCTGCTTTTTCATTTGCAAGATATTTTAAATATGCAGATGTTAATATTCTATTTTTCCATTTTTTAGTATCTTTTTTAGGAATAATCTTCTCAATATTATTTTTTATAGCTTCATCTAAATCTTGCTCATAATTAGCTGAATGATATTCTTTATTCAACATAGATATAAACTCTGAAAATTCATCAGAAAAATCTGTATCTAAAAACCATTTTTGAGCAATATCAGACAGACAAACTTTGTCAAAATCTTTTTCAGCTAATTTATCCTTATTAAATTTATCTTCCATAATAAATTCCATAGGCACAGGCTCTAATGGAACATCTGATGTAATAGAACGCCAGCAAATATATTCATAAGACATTATTTCTCCATTTTTATGAACAATATTTTCAGCCCTATTCAATATAGATTTCAAAACAGTTTGATTTATATAAACACTGTCTTCTTCACCATAAAACCTATTTACGATTTTTTCAAATTCATTTTTTGTTATTTGATTAAATCCAAAACAATCAACAATCCCCCAGGTATCATTTGCAACAACAGCCAAGAATTGTATTGTTTCATCTTCTCTTTCTCGTGAAAAAATTAACGCCTGATTGCCATGCCCGTCAGGATAACTGGTATAACACTCATAAACACTTGATTCTGATAAGACATCTTTGTAAAAATCAATCGCATTATCATTTCTAACACCCGACAACTTTAGAGTTGAGATATTTCTTTTAATCGCAGGAATAATATCCTCATCGGCATACTCCATTGCCTCAGTCAAAGCATGTAACGCAAGCGGAGATTTTGTATTACCCAATATTTCAAGTGAAACTTTAGCTATTCTTGATGTAGGGTCATGCAAAAATACAGGAATAAGTATGTTTGCAAGAGCATCTTCAGAATAATCTTCGCCAAGAGATTGAACAAGAGTCAGCTTGTCTTCGTATGGCAAAGCCTCTAAAAAATCCAAAAAATCAATCTGAGCTTCAGGATTCATTATTGCAGTATGCAGCAATTCCTTTGTTTCAGAATCAATTATATCTTCAGGAGATTCAAAATATTCATCAATTTGATTATAATCAACTCTGTTTCCCATATCTTTTAAAAGATTTAATATCAAAGCTTTATTATAATCACTTATCATCGGACTTTTTAAAGAAGTCCAAAGGGCGTTTTCCAACTGTTCTTTGTCTGTTAATCTAAGCATTAAAAAGCTTAAAATAAAAGCTTTATCCTCTTTAGTTTTAACAAATTCCCTCATTAATAAATCAAGAATTAATTTTTTATCTTCTTGTTCAGTCAAAACTTTAATAATATCTTCTACTTTTGAAGTATCTGCCAAAGTCTGAAGTTTTGATATAACAGTCAATATTTCAGCCTTAAGCTGTATTTTATTAAGCTGCTCCATTATTTACTAATCCTCCAAATTGCATCTAAAACTTTTTGAGCTTCTTCCGATGGAATTCTATCATTCATAATTAAGTATTGAACGGCAATCATAGTACACTCGGAACAAATATTAACTCCCGGACCTTTGACCATTTTTAATACTTCTGTATTTGGACGACCACAGAAACTACAAAAAACAGGTTCATATTTATCATTTAAATTTGACTCATCTTGTTTATGCTCTTTGTGTGCCCTTTCACCTAATTTAACAACTTTTTCTTCTGACATATTGTCCCCTTTTCTTATTTATATTGTAACTGAAATGTAATTTAATTGCTTAATTGTTAAAATTATTTTAAAATAATATTACATGAAATTAATAAAGGAAATAAATTATGAAAAAAACAGTATTTTTAGTAACAACTTTTGTTTTATTGATTTTTACAACTGGATGCATTAACAATTTAGCAGTTCAGGAATTAAATAACAAGGCTGCCGAATATACAAAAAAAGGCGACTACGAAAATGCTATAAGCAGACTTAAATCAAGTGTTGACTTAGACCCGACCATTTTTGAATCACAATACAACCTTGCAGTTGCCTATACAGAAAACGAAGACTATGAAGAAGCAAAAGAAGCTTTTGAGAAAGCTCTGGAAATAAGACCTAACTCAAAGGATGTATATTACTCAATGGCTGTAATGTATGAAAATTATGCAAAAGATTTATTTTCAGGAAATACAAAAGCACAAAAAGACCAAGCAGAAAGCTATGATGAAAATAATAAACCTTCATTCAGTCAGGACGGAAAATTTAAACCAAACGAAGAAGAATTGGAAAATGTAAAAGAATGCTATGAAAATTCCATAGAATGTTATGAAAAATATTTAGAATTAGCTCCAAATTCAAATGATGCAGAAGATGTTCGTTCTCACATTGAAGATTTGAGAACTAATTTACAAACCTTAGATTTTGATACAAACTAATGCTAATTATTACATCACCGGGACAAATAGCTTTTAATATAAGCTCATTTCCAATTTATAATTATGGAATATGCATTGCTGCTGCAACATTAATTGGATTTTCTGTATCATATTTTATAGCAAAAAAAAATTACAAAGAATATGATACAGATATACTCTATGACATTGTATTCATAGCCATAATTGGCGGATTAATTTTTGCCAGATTATATTATTGTATTTTAAATTTTGAATACTATTCTAATCACATATTTGAAATCATAAATTTCAGACAAGGCGGATTAGCCATACACGGAGGACTAATTGGCGGTCTAATGTCAGGTGCAGCATATTGTAAATTTAAAAAATATCCTATACTAAAATCTGCTGACATATTTGCATACGGCTTGCCAATTGCTCAAGCAATCGGCAGATGGGGTAATTTTTTCAATTCCGAAGCATACGGACTTCCATCAAAACATTTTATTGCGGTATTTATACCTGAAAATGCCAGAATAGCCGGCTATGAGTTTTACAAGTATTTTCATCCAACATTTCTATACGAATCTATACTTAACATTCTTATATTTTTTATTTTATATTTTATAGTTAGAAAAGTAACAAAACCATTTGACGGACTCATCTTTGCATCTTACCTTATTCTGTACTCTGTTATCAGATACTTTATTGAAGGATTAAGACTTGACAGCATAGTTAATGTTGGGGCTTTGCACATACCGCAATTAGTGTGTATAATAACAATAGTCATTGCATCAACATTTATAGTTTACAAAAGAAAAACTTATAATTAAAAAACTTAAATAATATATATTAATATTTTTCAAAAGAAATTTCCCAGCCGTCATTTCCGTTATTTTGAGCCGCAATTTGCTCAATTTTATTTGTAGAAACAGGCATTTCATCTGCATTTTCTTCATTATTTTCAGGAGGATTTATAGGTAATCTGAATCCGAAAGTAGAACCTTCACCAAGTTTTGAATGAACAAATACTTGCCCCTGGTGATGTTTTTCAACTGAAATTTTTACAAGGTGCAAACCTAAACCTGTACCTTTAATTGTGTGTGTATCATTTTCAACTCTGAAAAATCTGTCAAATATTTTTTGCTGATATTCTTCCGCAATACCTTGACCTTGGTCTTCCACGCTTACTTCAACGTAATCTCCGACTCTTGCTCTTTCAGCTCTAATCTTAATACGCTTACCATCAGGAGAATATTTTATAGCATTTGAAACAATGTTTGCAACAACTCTCCTTATACTATCTTTATTAAAAGGTATATCAGGTAAATCAGGCTCTTTCATAACAGAGAATGTCAAATTATGTTCCGCAGCCAAAACCTTCATTTCATCCACAACATCTTCAATAACAGGCATAATATCTTGTCGAGTTTTTTCAAGCTTAACATTTTGAGATTCATACCTTGAAAAATCAAGAATATCATTAACCATTCTATTTAATCTTATAATTTCTTGATTCATAACTCCAATAAATTCTTTTTGAGTATTAAAATCAAAATCATTACCATAATTATATAAAGTATCAATATAACTTCTTAAAACTGTAACCGGAGTTCTTAATTCATGAGAAACATTTGAAATAAAGTGTGAGCGCAAATTGTCCATTTCTATTTCTTTTGTAACATCAATAAGAACTATAATATAACCAACATATTCTCTATTAACAGTAAACATTGGTGACATAATTGATTTGATAACACGTTTATTAACTTCTATATTGAACGCAAGCGGACGTTGTTCCATAACATCAAGAGGAGTATCTTTAAATTGTTCAATACGCTCTTTAAAGCACATTTCTCCGTTTGTATCGCAATATTGCTGAATTTTAGTCTTTAAAATTTCATTAGGAGTAACATCAAGTAACTTTTGAGCATGGTCATTTACTAAAATAACATTGTCATAGTTATCACAAACAACAACACCATTTGCAATACAAGCCAAAATAGCCTCAAGTTTATTTTTTTCTAATGTAAGCTGACCAATATTTTGTTCTTCGTATTGATGCAATCTAGAAGACATATCATTGAATGCATCAAATAATTGCTTAACTTCTTTACTCATACCTTGTGACTCAACTTTTATACCAAAAGTTCCTGATGAAATCTTTTTAACACCATCTTGCAAAAGTTTAAGCTCTTTTGTAGTAAGAATAGTATGAGCAAGCATAACAAGAACAATTAACCCCCAAGTGAGAGCAAAAACCATTATTAAGGAAGTTGTAGTTGTATCTGTAATGTCGTTAATAATAGTTCCTGAAAGTCCAACCAAAACTGAACCAACAGTTGTAGAATTTGTACCGTGTTTTAAAATCATAGGTGAGCTAACAACAATTTTAGCCTTGTCTGCTCGTTTTGAGTAATCTTCTTCACTTGAATATATTGTTCTTGAATTTGAATCTTTAAATTCAATATAAGCAATATCATCATTACTACCAAGAATTGACAAAGAATGAGAACGTAATGTGTCGTACTTACTCAATTCAGGTATATCTTTTGTAATTTCAACAGATTCAATAGCAAGAGTTTTAGAAATTATTTGACCAAAATTTTTATAACCTATATCTAAATCTTTTTTTATTTTATTAACAGCAAAACAAGTAAGACAAATCATTACTATCGTAGTCGATAGCAATCCCAAAATTATAAGACGATTTTGAGTTGTCATTCCCTTTATCCCGTTCATAAGAAAATTATACCACGCAAGTAACCAACAGGCAAATATATTTTAATATTTTTTTTGAAATTTATTAAATAGAAACAACAGGTTCATCGTCATCAGCAATACCTTTATCAACCTCAAGAATCTGTGCAAGAGTCTTTGCATCGCCTTTTAATTTAAAATATTCTGCAAACTTTGGTGTCGTTTTTATATTATAAGAACGTCCGTTTTTATCTTTATGACGTGAAATAAGCCCTAAATCAAGCAGTTCTTTTACATGCTCATACGCATTAGCCCCTCTGATTTCTTTTAAATAAGATTGTCTTATTGGCTCTTTTAAAGCAATAACCGTCAATGTTTTTAATGCAGCAGGTTTCAAATCAACAGGGCATAACTTTTCAACTATATCAATATGCTCTGCTTTAACCTGCAATATATAACCATTTTCGTCATCAATTTCCAAAGCACCTTCACGCGAAGAATAATCCATAATCAGCTCCAGCATAGCTTCTTCAATGCTATCTGTATCTGTTTCAAGAATTTCTGCAATTTCTTCTGTTTGTAGTGCCTTACCTGTTGTAAACAGCACTGCCTCAATTCTAGCTTTCAGTTGTTCCATTTGCCTTTACCACATATAAATCTGAATAAAATTCCTCTTGTTCAATATCACATTTGCCTTCTGCAGTTAAAAATAATAATGCAATATATGCTGATATTTTACTCATGCCAATAGAAATTAATTCATTAAGCTCAACTTTTTCGTCTCTTATAAATATTTTTTCCAATTTATTTTGAATAGCTTTAACGGAATTTTCTATAAATTCTTCATGCGCTAAGTTAACAATATCCTCGGCTGTAAGATTTGCGTACGAACGAACACGCCTTTGAGCTCTTTCTTGCTGCTGCTTTAAAGATTGTTTCCTTTCTAATTTTTCATAAAACTCTAATTGCTTAATCAAATCTTTCAAAGTCACTGTACGGTTACGATTTACCTTAACGCTTGTACGTCTTTGCAGAACTTCACTAAATGAAATTACATTATTTTTAGGTGGCTCATAATTATCAATAACTTCATCATCAAGAATTTCATATTCATCTTCTGCTTGTTCTTCAAAATCTAAAATATCATTACCCTCTAAAACATTAGATTTAAGGCGCAGAAGAATAGAAGCAAATAACAAAGTTTTGCTTGTAGCTCTCAAATTTTGAGCTTTTATTTCGAATAAATGTGATAAATATTTATCCGTAACATCAATAATATCAATGTTCCAAGGGTCAATTTTTCCTGATTTAGCCATTTGAACAAGAATTTCAATTCCCTCAGCGTTGTATTTATTTTGTTCTTCAAAATTATCGTAAATAAATGCTTCTGTCATAAATTTAATCTCTTAACTTAACTCCGGTAACTTTTGTAATACCTTTTTCTTTTTGAGTAACACCTATTGTCCTATTAGCTGATTCTATCATAGGTTTTCTATGACTAACTACTATAAATTGCGTATTTTTTGATTGTGTTTGAATTAAATTTGCCAATTTTTCAACATTAATACCATCTAAGCTTTGATCAACTTCATCAAAAGCATAAAATGGAGCGGGCAAATACTTTTGAATAGCAAATACAAATGCAAGCGCAGTAATTGATTTTTCGCCACCGGACATACTTTCAAGTCTTTGACGTTTCTTATCTCTAGGCTGAGCATCAATTGTTAAACCGCCTTGGAACGGTTCTTCAGGATTTTCCAAAATTAATGTACCTTCTCCGCCTGCAAGTTCACCAAATGCCTCTTTAAAATGAATATTTAAGTTGTTATATGTTTTCATAAAGGCTTCTTTTTTTAATTGCTCGTAGCCTTGCATACGTTCCAAAATTTGAGAACGTTCCTTTGAAAGAGTTTCAATTTGTTCCTTCATTTCAGCTTGACGATTATAAACTCTTTCATAGTCACTAATTGCACGCATATTTACATCACCAAGTTCATCCATTTTCTTTTGCAATCTTTGAATTTTTGAATTAATTTCATCTATTGAAATTGTTGATGGTTCAAGATTATCAATATTTATGCCTGTTGACTCAAGCTCTTGTTTTGCACTTTCTAATTGAGGCTCTAACTCGCGTCTTCGAGCCTTAAATGATTCAACTTGTTCTGCAATTTTTTCTATATCAGATTCTTTTAAATGTTTTTGTTTTTCCAACTCAAGAACTTCTGAATTGATTTTATCCCGTTCATCCAAAAGTTCCTTTAATTTAGAAGTTATAGATTCTATATTCGCATTCAAATCGTCCAATTGAACATTTAAACGCTCTATTTCTTCCTTTGCAATCTGTTTATCTGAATCATATTTTTCATTATTCTTCTTAATATTAGAAATTTCTTCAAAACGTGTATTTATAATTGAATCATCAAATGCGATTTGTCTGTTAAATTCACTTATATCATTTGTTGCTTGCATTTTATTTGATTCTAAATGTTTTATACTATCTTCGATTGATTCGGTTTTTTCTTTTAATTTTTTAAGAGTATCACTATCAATTAAGCTTTCAACTTCTTTAATTTGAGCCTCAACATCAAGCAACATTGTATGAAGCTCAATATCACGTTCTTCCAATTTATCAAGTTTTGCAGAAATTTTTTCTACGTTAGGAGCTTCTGTTTTAATAAAATTTTTATTTTCTTGTAGTTTTTCTTCACATTCTTCTGCATTTGAAATAAAGCGCTTAAACTCAGCTTTTGCTTCACTAAGAGCTGTAATAGTTTCTGAATAATCTGTTCTAACTCTTAAAAGTTTTTGTTCAATTTCACTTTTTTCAAGATTTGCTTTTCTCAAAGCTTCATCTAATTCTTTTTGTTTCAGATTTAACTTTTCTAATTCATCATCATCATTTTGACTAAACTTTGGACCTGAACGACGAGCTTTACCACCAGTAATCGAGCCGGCTTTTTCGTATATTTCACCGGTCAATGTTACCATTCTATATTTACCTATTAATTTTCTTGCAACATTTTCATTTTCGACAACAAGCGTGTCACCAACTGCATAGAAAAATGCATCAAGATATATGTCATCAAAATCAATTAGATTAATAGCAAAATCAACAACACCTGAATCTTTTGGAAGATTTAGCGACGTTGGAGCTTTTTTAATTTTATTTAGAGGAACAAACGTAGCTCTACCAGCCCCGCTTGATTTTAAAACTTCTATTGCACTTGATGCAACATATTCATTTTCAACTACAATATGCTCCATCCTGCCACCAATTGCTGTTTCCAGTGCCAAAGCATATTCTTTATCAACTTTACCTAATTTTACAATTGGGGCATGCACACCTTTTATATTTGCACCCATAACATATTCAACAGCATAGTTTGAATTAGCCTGATGAACCTCTTTTTGAGCTTGCAACTTTGAAATACTTTTATAAAGCGCATTAATTTGAAAATTTATATCTTCAATTTCGTTCTTGTTTGTTTGAGTGTCATTCATTAACTTAGTTTGAACAACTTTTAAATCTTCTATTTCTTTTTCTAAGTTTTTTATTTCAAGTTCTCGTTTATCTTTTTCTGAATCAAAATCTGCTTTGAACTTTTCTAAAACCTCTAAAGTCTGCTTTGCTTGAGCCAATTTTTCATTAAGATTTTTTAAATCATTTTCTAATGGAAGCTTTTCTTGTAAAAGCTTGCTTTCAACATCTTTTAATTCATCTTTTTTATTGCGTAAAGCATTTATTTTTTCAATATAATGGTCTGCAGTTTCGTTCAAGCCCGACATTTCTGCAAGGACATCTTGTAATTCCTGATTTTTATCAGCAATATCTTTTTCAATAATTTGTATTTCATCATTTTTAAGTGCAATTTTTAACTTTGTATCTTCTATTTTTTTCTTTTGATTTTCAATACCGTTCTTTGCATTTTCAATAGATTTTAAACCATCAGTAATTTGTTTTTCTGCATAAATTATAGCATTATTTTTTCTATCTATTGCACCTTTTATTTCTTCTGCCTGCTTTTTAAGCTCAATTTGTTTGTCTTCACCTTTTTCTTTTACTTCTTTTGCAAGTTGTTCATACTTTTCTTTTATTAATGACAGCTTTTCAGAAGTATCTGTTAATTCAATTTCTGCTTCTTTTTTCTTTTTACCAAATTCTAATATATTTTCATGAGCTTTTTCCAAGTTCCGCTTAATGTCGAAAAATCTTACGGCATTAATTTGACTTTCATAATTTATTTTTTCTTCTTTATATTTTTGATATTTTAAAGCAACTTCTTTTTCTTCCTCTAACTGCTGTAATCTACCTTCAACTTCAGCAAGAATAAAGTTAGTTTTTTCCACACGACCTTCTACCGTATCGAGTTCTTTATTTGCTTGTTCTATTCTTCTGTCAAAATCTGCAACACC
>AUXO016167301.1_pt1 | contig 18274 bp, 16 predicted proteins | sample 768731 | NCBI WGS metagenome assembly AUXO01 (sample SAMN02715735, study PRJNA202380) | gut metagenome | biome: sheep rumen | host: Ovis aries | place: New Zealand: Palmerston North
GTTAATTTTCCATTTAATGATGGTATTACTTTTCCTACTGCTTTTGCTGCTCCAGTTGATGATGGTATTATGTTTGCAGCAGCGGCTCTACCACCTCTCCAATCTTTCTTTGATGCTCCATCAACAGTTTTTTGTGTGGCTGTTGTTGAATGTACTGTTGTCATTAATCCTTCTTTTATTCCAAAATTATCATTTATTACTTTTGCAAGTGGTGCTAAACAGTTTGTTGTACAAGATGCATTTGATACTATTGTCATTGCTGGATCATATGTTTCATGATTTACACCCATTACAAACATAGGCGCATCTTTTGATGGTGCACTTATTATAACTTTTTTTGCTCCTGCATCTATATGAGCTTGTGCTTTTTCCATAGTTGTGAATACACCTGAACATTCTAGTACATAATCAACACCTAATTCTCCCCAAGGAATATTATGTGGATCCATTTCATTAAATACTTTGATTTCTCTACCATTAACTTTTAAAATTCCGTCACTTCCTTCAACCTCTCCATTAAACTTTCCATGAACTGTGTCAAATTTAGTCATATAAGCCATATAATCAGCTGCAATAAATGGATCATTTATTGCTATAACCTCTACTCCTTCTTTTTCTAAAGCTGCTTGGAATGATAAATTTCCTATCCTTCCAAAACCATTAATTCCAATTCTAATTGACATTTTTTATTCCTCCTTAAATTTATTAAATTTTTATATTTTTTATATATTATAAAATTTTTATAATATATAAATAAATAATCTATTTATATAGTTTTTCAAGCACGATAACAAACATAGCATGTGCCCAACCAAGTCCTATTACCCATGTTGGTTTTAATGTATTATTATCAATTTGCTCTCCTAAAAAGTAATGTTTTCCTGCTGTTTTTACAACAAAATCAAAAGCTTCTTTTGCTTTTTTCTTTTCTCCTGTTTCTAAATAATATAATGTCATCCAAAGATTTGCAATTGGCCAAGGATTACCATTCATATAATTATCTTGTTCAAATCTTTGATACCCACCTGTATATGTTCTTAAATGCATATTTATACTTTCTATTGTATTTTTTATTTTTACTTCTTTTGGCTTAAATACTTCAAATGGTGTAACTGCACCTATAATACTTATATCCATCTTTTTATCTTCTGGATTTCTTACATATGATTTTTTTTGTTCATCATACATATTATTATTAATATAATTTTTCAATTTTATTTGTATTTTCTCAATTTCTCTTTCATTTTTTTGTATTTTTTCTTCTTTTAATCTATTATTATCAAAATCTGATACATTTTTTCCAAGAATTTTGTATATCTTTAATATACAATCAAAAGCTGAATATATACTAGCTAATGAATATAAATGAATTCCTTCACACATTTCCCATAAATCATAACTAATATGATATTTATGTTTTTTTCCTGTTCTTTTTAATGTATCTTCTTCTATTTCATCTTTAACCACATCTCTTTTATATTCATCTATTCCATCAATATCTAACCAGTCTTTCACATATTTTTTCAAGAAATCTATTGCCTTTTCACACATTTTTAGATTATCTTTTAAAAACTTTTCTGATTTAGTATATTTATAATGTTCATAAACACCATATACTACACTAGCCGTTTCATCTATTTGATATCCCCATGATGGTGCTAAATTACCATCTGTGTAAAATCTTTGTTCCCACATTCCATTTTTACTTTGAGTTTTTTTACAAAAAACTTTATAGAATTTTTCTGTCTCTTTATCCATTTTCAAAATATCCATTGCCCTTGTTATAAAAATTGCATCTCTAGGCCAACAATATGCATATCTACCACATTTTGTAAAATTTTCATCTACCTCAGGTGATGCAATAATTGCACCTGTATCATTGTCTGTTAAAAGTGGAAATAATAAAATACTTCTTTTATATATTTCAAATATTCTTTCTTCATAACTATTTTTAGGTTCTTTTAAATTTAATCCATTATGTGATTTTACATACTTTCTCCAATATGATTTAGCATTAGAATATTCCTTATTTAAATCAATTTTAGTTATTCTATCTACTTCAGCTTCCATTTCAGAAACATTTTTATTCTCTCCAACGTTAATGCAAATCTCTAAAACTTTCTTTTCTTGTGGTTTTATAACTCCTAAATCAAAACAGATACTTGAATCTTTAGACATTCCTATATAATCTTTATCATATATTTCTCCTCTTTTTATTGTTTCTTTGCTTCCATTAATTTGATGTCCTGAAATTTTATATCCTTTAGCAAATGTTGAAAATGCAAAATCATGTGCATATTGTAACATTCCATTATCAAGTATTTTACAGCTAACAAAATTATTACTTTGATCTGAAATTAACTCTGAATGTATAAAAAATTTTGTATCTAAATCTATTTTTCCTTCATTTAAATAAACATATTTTTTTACTATAACATTTTCTTTTAGCATTATAAAATCAGTTTGAATTATTTTTAAATTAAAGTAAGTATTTGTTATTTCTGTATTTAAAACATTTGTATCAACTTCATAATATTGTTTATAATTATTATTTATATCATCATGTAAATAAATTAAATCTGAATTGTTTATTTTTACTCCTGTTTGAAAGAAACTTACATATTGTTTATTATCTTTATTTGGGAAATAAACTCTTTGTAATTCTCCTTTTCCAGTAAAGGTTGCTATCATTTTTTTATTTCCAATAATTGCTTCATTTAAATATTTTTCCATTTTATTCTCCTTTTTTCAACCAAAAGGTCCGTCCCCACTGGTTCAAAATTTCATCCTTCAACTACATTAAGAATTTGTTTTTCTAAATCTTTAATTTTCTCATTTATTCTAAAAATATCTTGATCAGTCAAATTCTCATTACTTACATCTTGTCTTACATATTCATCCATATCATTTATTTCATTTTTTAATCTTGCTAATCTTTCTAATATTTCAGTTTTTATAGTTTTTGTTACTTTTCTTTCAATTTTGTGTATCATATCTACTGTTTCTTTTAATTCATAGGTTTCTCCAAATTCAGGAACTATTACAGGAATACCTGTTTCTTGTTCAACTTTTTGTTTAAATATATCTTGTGAATCTGGTTCCCCATGTACTAGAAAAATATTTTTTGGTTTATTTATAAATGAATATATAAAATTCATTAATCCTTCTTGATCTGCATGTCCTGAATAACCTTCTATATATTCAATCCTTGCTTTTACAGCAATTTCTTCTCCAAATATTTTTACTGTCTTTGCTCCATTTACTATACTATATCCAAGTGTGCCTGGTGCTTGATATCCAACAAAAAGAATTGTTGCTTTTGGATTCCATAAATTATGTTTTAGGTGATGTTTAATTCTTCCTACTTCACACATTCCACTTGCTGATATAATTATTTTTGGTTCTGTGTCTTCGTTAAGAGCCTTTGATTCGTCTGCTGTTCTTGTAAATTTAAGTCCTGGAAATTCTAAAGGATTATCCCCATGTAACATTTCTTCTTGTACTTCTGGTTCAAATAAATTCATATTTTCTTTAAATACTTCAGTTGCAGATATTGCAAGTGGACTATCAACATATACTGGTACTTTCATTAGGGTTTTATATTTCCTAATAAATTCTTCATCATCTTTTACTTCTTTTAGTTTATTAATTTCATATAAAATTTCTTGTGTTCTTCCTACGGCAAATGATGGTATTACAACTGTTCCTCCGTTATCAATAGTTTCAGATACTATATTAAGAAACAATTCTGCTTTTTCATCATTTCTTAAATGAAGTCTACTTCCATAAGTAGATTCCATTATTAAATTATCTGCACTTTCTATCATTGTTGAAGAATCTAATAATGGTAAATCATTATTTCCTAAATCACCTGTAAATACTGTTTTTGTTTCTTTTCCATCTTCATTAACCCATAATTCAATAACACTTGAACCTAACATATGTCCAGCATCATTAAACCTTACTCTAATTTCAGGTGTAATTTCTATAATTTTGTCATATTGTACAGGTTCAAATATTTCTAAACATTTTAATGCTTGTTCTGCAGTATATAGAGGTTCTAGCTCTCTTTCTCCTTTTCTAAGTCTTTTTTTATTTTTCCATTCATTTTCCATCTCTTGTATATGTCCGACTGTCAGGTAGCATTAATGTACATAAATCACATGTTGCTTTATGTGCATATATTTTATTTCTGAATCCTTCATTGTATAATTTTGGTATTCTTCCTGAGTGGTCAATGTGAGCATGTGTTAATAACATAAAATCTATATCTGATGGATTAAATTCAAATTCATCTCTATTTTGCATTTCTAATTCAGAATTTCCTTGCCACATTCCACAATCAACTAAAAATTTCTTTCCTGCTGCTTCTACCAAATAATCAGATCCAGTAACTGTTCTTGTAGCACCTAAAAATGTTATTTTCATTATTTCCTCCTTTAATTAAAGACCTTTACTTTTTTATTAAGCATAATATTTAAGTCTTTTCTATTTATATTTTTAAATTTTAGTTCTATTTTTTCTTCGAAGCTTTTTCCATCAAATGCTTGTAAGTAATATTTTTCTTTATCTTTTGTTAGTTTTACATATATTTCTTCTAAATTAATACTTCTAGTATTAAAAATATTTTTTTGTAATGAGTAATTAATGTCTTCATTTCTTGAGAATTTTTCTATTACTTTTAATTCTTGAGCTTTTTTTAATATTTTCTTAGATAAAATTTCCAATTCTTCTTCTAATTCTTTAGTATTATAAATAAATAATTCGTGCTTATATAGTAACATATTGTAATATCTGAATTCATATATTATTTTAGTAATTTCTTGCTTATTTTTTGCTTTATCTATTTTTATTTCATAGCATTTTAAAAATGTTTTTTGTATTTTTAAAATTATTTTATCTATTTCTTTTTGAATATCTTTTGTTTCAAGTAATTTTAAGTATTTTTCTCTTTCTTCTAACATTTTTTTATATTTTACAAATTTTTGTGGTTTTAGAATATCATTTAAATTTTCTAGTTCTTTTATTTTTTTATCTCTTTCTTCTATCATCAGTTTTGATAAAATTCTGATACTAAATATTTTCTCTTCTAAATTTAAATTTTCATTTCTTTTTTTATATTCTTCTTGTATTAATTTCTTACTATTTAATGTTTTATCTATTTTCTTTATTTCTTTTACAAGTTGCTTTTTTTGTTCAGTAATTTTTTCAACAAAATTTTTATTATCTTTAATGTCAAATAATTTATTTTCAATTTCTTCTTTTATTTTTAAGATCTCTTCTTTTCTATTTTTGTCGAATTTAGCATCTAATAATATTGAAATTATTTTTAAATTTTCAATTAATTCATTTTTATTTTCATTGCCATATAATTCTTGCAGTTTGTCTTCAAACATTTTCATATAATCCATTATAAAAACATTATTGTAAACCCATTTATCTAAAAATTTAGTTCCAACTAATATTATTAAATTTTGATAAACTAAATTATGTTCTAAGCTTTCAATTTCATTTGGTATAGTTGTCCATGAATATCCATTAAAATCTCTTAAAGGTTCGACTGTATTTATATTATTTCCAACATTTATTAAGTTTGATAATGTTTTATTAATTAGAAAATATTTTTCATTAATAATTTCCTCTTTTTTACTGATTTTTGAAATGCAGTATAAAAGTTTTCTTTCCATATAATAGCATATAATTCTCTTTTTGTTTTTTTCTACTAAAATTGTTCTATTCCCTATAATTTTACTTTCTTTTGAATTAGGTTTGACTAATTTTATTTCATTACAATTATTTTTTATTATATTAATTATATTTTCAACAAACTCTTCTTTTGGAACTACGTTTTGTTTTACATTTTTATAATCTTTATATGAGGTCTCAATCTTGTACAACATGTCTAGGAGAACACTTTTTACATTTTCATCAAAGTGCTTTTTTTCTAGTACTTGCTCTAATTCATTATTATAATCTTTTTTTACAATTTTATCTAAAAAATTATCACTTTTCTTTTGCAAATTTATTCTCCTTTCGTATTTTTATACTTCTTTTGTTTGTTCTTTTGCTGTTTTTAGTTCAGCTAATCTTTCTAAAGTCATAAGTACTTCCCTAGGTTTACTACCTTGGTATCCAGATATTACTCCTCTTTCTTCCATTTGGTCAATAATCCTTCCAGCTCTTGCATAACCTACTTTAAATCTTCTCTGAATAAATGATGTAGATGCTTGTCCTGTTTCTACTACTGTTTGTATCGCATCCATTAAAAAAGGATCTGTATCGTCATCTTCTTGACTTTGAGCAATTTCTTTATCAGTTTTATTACTATTTTCAATACTTTCTAATATATCTTCACTATATGTAGCTGTTCCATTTGATTTTATAAAATCTACTATTTTTTCTACTTCATCATCAGATACAAATGCACCTTGTACTCTTGATGGTTTTGATGCTCCAGCTGGATAATATAGCATATCACCTTTACCTAATAATTTTTCTGCGCCTATACTGTCTAATATAGTTCTTGAATCAACTTGTGATGATACTGCAAATGCAATTCTTGATGGTACATTTGCTTTGATTAAACCTGTAATAACATCTACAGATGGTCTTTGTGTTGCAATTACTAAATGCATACCAGCAGCTCTAGCTTTTTGTGCTAATCTACATATTGCATCTTCTACATCATTTTTTGCAACCATCATTAAATCTGCAAGCTCATCTATAATAATAACTATTTGCGGTAATTTTCCAGCTTCATTTTCTTTTTCAATCGATTTATTATATCCTACTAAATCTCTTACACCATGTTCTGCAAATTTATTATATCTATCATCCATTTCTTGTACAGCCCATGCTAAAGCACCTGCTGCTTTTTTTGGATCTGTTACTACTGGTATTAATAGATGTGGTATCCCATTATATACTGATAATTCAACAACTTTTGGATCTACCATAACAAATTTCACTTCACTTGGTTTTGCATTATAAATTATGCTCGTAATTATGGTATTTATACACACACTTTTTCCAGAACCTGTAGATCCAGCAATTAGAACATGTGGCATTTTTGCAATATCAGCTAATTGAACTTTTCCAGCTACATCTTTTCCAAGACCAACTGTTAATTTAGATTTATTACTTCTAAATTCATCACTGTCTAATACTTCTCTAAAATGTACCATTTCTTTTTCTTTATTTGGAACTTCTATACCAACTGCTTGTTTTCCTGGTATAGGAGCTTCTATTCTAATTGTTTCAGCTGCTAAGTTTAATGCTATATCATCTGCTAGATTAGCAATTTTGCTTACTCTAACTCCTTCTGCTGGTTTCAATTCATATCTTGTAATTGCAGGTCCAACAGTAACATTTTCAACTTTTGCAGAAACACCAAAACTATATAAAGTTCTTTGTAGTTTAGTTGCTGTATCTGTTAATGCTTTTGCACCACCTTTTATTGCTTTTTTACTTGGTTTGCTTAACAATTCAACTGGTGGATATTCATAATGTTCATCTTCTACAATTTGAGCATGCTCTAATTGTAAAACAGCCTTTTTCTTATCTTCTTTTTCTTCTTCAACTTCTTTAAATAAATTGCTTTCTATAACATCAGGTTCCATTACTTCTTTTTGATTTTTTTGAGTTTTGCTTTGTTTTGTTAGTGGTTCAAGATCTTCTCCAGAATGATCGTATTTTTTTAATCCAGTTTCTTCTATATTGTCAACAATTCGTCCACCAAAGTTAATTTTTATCTGATTATCCATAGGTGTATTTTCTTTTTTCTGCATTTTTAGCATTTCTGCTTTTATTTTTCTTTCTTCTCTTTGTTTTTTTCTTTTTTGAGCAGGTGTAATTTCATTTTCTTCAATTAATTCAGCTTTTCTTTCTAATCTTTCATCTCTTTTTTCCTCAATTTTATCAGCAAATACATTTATTATTTCTGATAAATTTATTCCAAATGTAAAAACAAGTAAAATAACTGATATTCCAATACATAAAATAATTGCACCAATATTTCCCAGTAGTTTAGTAAGTGGAACTGCAGCAACTGCTCCAATTGCTCCACCACCTTTCCCCTGTGTTCCAAGTGAATATGCATCTTTTACAGTCTCAGATAATATTTTAGATGATTCTAATTCACCAGAAGAAATCTGAAATACACTAAATACAATGGATATACTTAATATTGCTACACCATATTGAATTAATTTTGAAGATAACTCATTTTCTCCATCAACAGCAAGTTTTATTGCTATAGCAAATATCCCAACCGGAAGAATATATTGCATAATCCCCATAATTCCTCCGTAATATTTCATTTAATTTCATTCCTATAATTCCTGATTTTGTATAAATTAAAACAGCTAAAAGTATACTAGCAACAATTAGTATAATTACAGCTAAATCTAATTTGTTAGTTTTTTTTCTTTTTTTATATTTTCTTTTTTTAACTGCCATTTCAACCATCCTTTCATTTTAAATATAAAAAACATTTCTTAATATTTAAAAGTCAGATTTTATCCAAACTTAAACATTCTTGTTATAGTTGAAACTTAACAATTTTTCAACCACTTAAAGAACGTCCCTTTGGTTGAAACCTGACTTTCGCTCTTTTATTAAATTTTATTTCAATTCTTTTCTACTATTTTGTATTGTTTTTATTGTATCTTCTAGAGATAATTGCATTAGATTTAAAGCTTCTGTCATATTGTTTCCTAATTTGTTTAACGTATCATTTAGAACATTTTCAGTATTTTCTAATAAAGTATCAGCATATTCTTTTGTTCCCTTAGAAATTTCTCTAGACATTTCATTTGCTGTTTCTATTATTTCTGTTTTTTGGTCATAAGCTTTTCTTGTAATTTCATGTTCATCTATCATAGAGATTATTCTATTTTCAGCTTCTTTTACAATACCATCAGCTTCTTTTTTTGCTTCAACCAAAATACGTTGTCTTTCTTCTTTAACCCATTTTGCTTGTTTCAATTCATCTGGTAATTTAATTCTAATTTCCTTAATCATATCTAAAATTTCTTCTTTGTTAACAATGCATTTGCTAGAAAATGGCACTGTTTTGCTATTTTCTAATAAATCTTCTAACGCTTCTAATAAAGTGAATATCTCCATGGTTTTACCCCTTCCTAATCCATCTTAATCTTCTTTTAAAAAGATAAGACTTGCTCGACCATATTTTCTTTGATCTATAATATTTAAATTTAAATTATTTATTTTCTTTAAAATTTTATCTGGTTCATCTGTTTCAATAATTATAAGTCCATCATCATTCAATATTTTTTCATTTAATATTATTTTAACAGCTTCATATGCGAAATCTGTTTTATATGGCGGATCTATATATATTATATCAATTTCTCTTTTGTTAATTTTTTTTAGCATTATATCATATGAAAGATTATAAAGCTGAGCCTTATCTTGAAAGTGTGTTTTTTCTATATTTTTTTTTATTATTTGTGCTGCATCTTTTTCTTTGTCACAGAGAATCGATTTTTGTGCTCCTCTGCTAATTGCTTCCAATCCAATTGCTCCACTTCCAGAAAATAAATCCAGAAATATACAATTTTTAATTTTATTTTGAATAATATTAAATAATGATTCTTTAACTCTATCTAAAGTTGGTCGTGTATTATTTCCGAGTCAAAGTATATAATTTTGTTCCTCTTGCATTTCCTGCTATTATTCTCATATACATACCCTTCTTTTATATGATATAAACATTTTATTCTTTTTTTTTGTTGTGGTCAATACTATTAATAGAAATGTAACATATATTTAATAGTTCTGTAATATTAATACTATTTTGTAATATTTTTCAATTATTTTTATTTTATTTAGACATAAAAAGACTATCTATAATAGATAGTCTTCTTTAGTGTATTTTAATAAATATCATCTTTATTTACATCTTTTAATAATTCTAATTGTGAGATTAATAATGATTCCATTTTTGCTTTATATATATCAAATTGTTTTTTTATGTCTTCTATTTCTTTTTTCTTTGTTGCTATCTCATTATCAAGTTCATTTGCTTGTTTTAAAGCATTTCCCTTAGCCTCATTAATAATTTGATCTGCTTGTTGTTTAGCGACATTTTTTACATCTTCAGCTGTTGATTGAGCCATAATAAGAGTGTTTTGCAATGTTGCCTCTATTGTTTTATAATGTTCTAAGCTTTTTTCTAATTCTGATATTTTATCTTTTAATTCTGTTATCTCTTTGTAATTTTTAGTATAGTCAACTGTTAAATCATCCAAAAAGTCGTCAACTTCTTCAACGCTATATCCATTCATCATTTGTTTTGAAAATTTTTTATTTTCTATATCTAATGGTGTTATCATTTTTTTCCCTCCTATGGATATAATTTATTTTAGTTTATTCCGTTGTTTTTTAACCATGAGACAGAAAGCTTACTTTTCATTTCTTCTCTTGCCATTTCATTTGTTATTTCATAATTTGATGGTGCAACTAAGAAAATAGAATTAGATACTTTTTGAATGTATCCATCTAGTGCATATACTCCACCGCTTATAAAATCTACAATTCTTCTTGCTACATCTTTATTAACATATTCCAAATTAACAATAACTGATTTTTTTTCTTTTAAGAAAGAACATATTTCATCAGATTGTTCAAAAGTAGTTGGTTGTGATATTACCATTCTAATTGCATTATTTTGTGGCATACTAACTACTTTATTTTTTCTTCCAAATATTTTTTTATCTTCTACCTCTTCTTCTTCATCCTCATATTCATAAATGTTTTCATCCTCATATTCATCTGGCTCTGCAGAATCCATTCCAAATAAATCCCATACTTTGTTCATTAATGCTCCTGACATAAAAAAACCTCCTAATTAATTCCTTTGTTTTATACTACATAGTATCTACTTTTTTTTTCATATTGTCAATACTTTTTTGCAAATGTTTTTAATTTTTAATATTTTTGTAATATTGTTGTAATATTAATTTAGTTTATCTAAGTTTGGATATATTAATATTTCATCATAAATAGATATTTTTCTATATGAATTTATTTCTTTATCAGATAATCCTAATTCTTTTAATTCGTCTGTTTTATATGACTCTACAATCGAAAATTTTTCTCCTTGTTTTTTTACTTTTACCAATATTTTACTTAGATAACCTGCCCTGTTCCTTACAACATAATTTAAACCATCTTCTTCAACTATAGCTTGATTTGGAATTTTAAAGCCTGTTGCATCCCACCAAATTAAATCAAAGGTTATTTTTCTAAAATTAATCAATTCTTCAATTTGTCTATTAAATTCAAATACGATTAATCTCTCATTATTTTCTTCATCTGCAATACTTATAATTTTTGAACTTATTTCTGTATTATTTGATAATCTTATTTTTACTGTATCTCCCTCTTTTGCATTTTGTGCTTCATCAGAAGATACTATTGTTGCTATATAACATTTAAAATTATCAATTACTTTTCCACATTCTTCATTTGTAGCTACCATTTTTCCTGTCTTTATATCTAGATTTTCTAAATATTTTTTGTTAAGGTTTTTAAAATTATCTGGTGTAAGAGTTTCTTCAAATCCATCTACTCTATAAGATACTACTCCACTCATTGGTGCTTTTACATATTCAGCTCCAGAATTAAGTTGACTTTCGTAAGATTTTCGTTCTTCAATCAGTTGTCTCAAATATGAACCTTGTGGACTTGATTCTCCTGCTGTTTTTGCTTTTTTTGTTACTAAATTATCAATTTCTTTTTTATATTCTGTTAATTTAGTAACATCTTTAACTTTACTAATATTTTCTATTTTTTCATCTATTTGATTTTCTAACAATTTCATATCTGAACTAAACAGGTTACTATCATTTTCCATTGTTTCTTGTATTTTTGTATCTAAATTCGTAATTTTTTGTTTTAAAGAATCTTCATTAGTACTATAATACCTAAATATATTTTCATTTGTTGCTGCCCTTTCACCTTCTGCTTTTATTTGCTCCATACCATTTTTATAGTTTTCGCCTTTAACCACTTTTTCATTTCTAATGACATAACCAATAGCTGTTTCCTCTTGATATAATTTTCCTTCCTCTATTGTAAAAACATTTGTAGGTTGCTTAATTAGTAAATATATAGTATATATCAAATATAAAATAAAAAATATTAATGTGAAATATATTATTAACTTCTTATTAATTTTATTTTTTTGCTTTTTCAATTCACACCCTCCACACAACCAACAGGGGACGAACCAATGGGGACGGACCTTTTGGTTGAATTTTTTACTAATTTATTTTTTGTATATTTATTTTTTTAATAAATCCAATATCTTTTCAACCAAAAGGTCCGTCCCCATTGGTTCGTCCCCGTTGGTTGCTGCTAATTTAACATCTAACCACATAGTTTCTTTATTTTTTCTAAACCATGTTAGTTGTCTTTTAGCATATCTTCTAGTTTCTTGTTTTATTTTATTTATCATTTCTTCTTTACTTATTTTATTTTCTAAATATTCAACAACCTCTTTGTATCCAAGTCCTTGCATTGCAGTTGGAAATTTTGAATATTTGTCATAGATGTATTTAACTTCATCTATTAAACCTTGTTCAATCATAATGTCTACTCTCTTATTTATTCTATTATATAATTCTTCTCTATCCCAATTTAATGCAAAAACTTTATAATCATATTCTACTTCATTTTTTCTAGATTCTATTTCTTGCTGAGTTTTATTTTTTCCTGTAGAATGATAAATCTCTAAAATTCTTAATATTCTTTTTTTATCATTTTTACTTATTTTTTTTATCGCTTCTGAATCAATTTTTTCAGCTTCTTCATATAATTTTTCTAATCCTTCGGTTTCAGCTCTTTTTTCTAATTCTTTTCTATATTTCTCATCAAACTTAATATCTTGATATTCTATTTCATAAATCAAACTATCAACATATAAACCTGTGCCTCCAACTATAATTGGTGTTTTTCCATTTTGAATAATCTGTTTTATTGCTTTTTTAGCATCTCTTTTATAATCAGCCACACTATATCTTTCATCTGGTGAAACAAAATCTATTAGATAATGTTTTATACCTTTCATTTCTTCAACACTTGGTTTAGCTGTTCCTATATTCATATCTTTATAGATTTGCATTGAATCACATGAAATTATTTCACCATTTATCCTTTTTGCAAGCTCAATTGATAATGCTGTTTTTCCTGAAGCTGTAGGTCCACATATTACAATTACTTTATCTTTCTGCATTACTTCCTCCACTTATTTTGAATTAAATATTTTTAAAATACCTACTTGTGTATTTTTCATATAGTTACACTCAAATAGCATAAATCCAACAAATATTATAGATATGCTCAACATCTTTATCGCAAATTCTTGTTTATCTATTGTTCCTTCATGTATTTTATCTAATTGCTTAGATATATAAGGAATCATAATTAAATAATTTACACCTGTAAATATCGCAACAATAATATTTTTCACATCTTTTTCCATACTTGAATTCATATATTTTATAGAATATTTCGATATTGAGAAAATAGCTAATGTTATAATATATATTAAAATAAATCCTATAGTAATTACTGCAATTTTTTTACTTTTTTCTATTTCTCCTAAATTTTTCCATGTCCATATTATTGAAATTACGTATATAACTATTGTTATTAATATAAAAAATACCATATTTATCTTCCTTCCTATTTTCTAGCAAATTTTCTTTCTATATCATATTTTGTCATTTTTATTACTGTTGGTCTTCCATGAGGACATGTGAATGGATTTGGTAATTCAAAAAGTTGATCCATTAATTTTTCTACCTCTTCTACTGTTAGTGCCATATTTGCCTTCACAGCTGCTTTGCAAGCAACTGTTGCAATGAATTTTTCTTCTTTTTCTTGTTTAGCTGTTCTTGCAACTGTATTTATTTCATCTAATGTTTCAAGAAATAATTCTTTAGTATCTAAATCTACACAAACTGTTGGTACTCCAGTTAACTTTATCGTATTATCCCCAAATTCCTCTAAAGTAAATCCTGCTTTTTCAAATAATTGCATATTTTCATTTGCTATATCCATTTCCTTATGTGTTAATGTTATTATATCTGGTAATAACAACATTTGAGAATCTTTCTGTTCATCACTATAATAATTTCTCTTAACCCTTTCATACATAATCCTTTCATGTGCCGCATGTTGATCTAATATGTACATTTCTTTACCAATTTCTAATATTATATATGTTTTAAAAACAATTCCAATAAATTTATATACCGGTTTTTTCAATTCTTCTACATTTTCAAACATCGAAACATTATCTTTTACAATATCAATTGCATCTGTTTCTTCTTTTTTCTCTTGTTTTTCTTGAATAGGTGATATTCCAAATGTTTCTGTATACATTTGATTAAAATCCTTTGGTTCATTTTCATTTTTTTCTTTTTCTTGTATATCTTCTATTCCTTTTTCTTCTAATTCATATTTAACTTCTGGTTCTTTTAATTCTAAATTTGAACTTATTTCAGCGATTTTGTCTTTATTTTCAGTATCTTTTTCTTGAACCTGTCCATTCATTTCTTGAACTATTTTTTCTTTAATTTGATTTAATTTTTCTAAAACATTTGAAGAATCTACTTTTTCCATTTCATTTGTTGGATTTATTGTTTTTATTTCTTGTGTATGCTCATTTTTTTGATTATAGATATCCTCTATTATATTAGTTTTTATTTTACTTTCTTCATTAGTGTATTTTTCGATTTGTTTTTCATTTTGCTTTCTAAATGCAAACAATTCACCTTGTTTTTGTTCATCACCTGAATTTGCAATAAGTTCTCCTTTCAATAAAGTATCTTTTATTGCATGATAAATTGATTGAAATACTTTACTCTCTTCTTGAAATCTGACTTCCAATTTTGCTGGATGAACATTAACATCAACACTAGCAGGATTTATTTCTAAATTTAGAACTACAAAACCAAATTTTCCAATTGGAATTAATCCTTTATATGCCTGTTCTGTTGCTGCTGTTAGTGTTTTATCTTTTATATATCTTTTATTAACAAAAAATAATTGATTTGAACGATTTGATCTGGCTATCTCTGGTTTTCCTATAACTCCTGTAACTTTTATATCTTCATAATTATAAGAAACTTCCATAACTCCATTTGCAACATCTTTTCCATAAATACTATATATAACATCTTTTATGTTTCCATTACCATTTGTTTGTATCACTGTTTTTCCTGTATTTATTAATTTTATAGCTATATTTGGATTTACTAAAGCAATTCTTGTCACAACATCCTCTATATATCCTGACTCAGTATAATCCTTTTTTAAAAATTTGTATCTAACAGGTGTATTAAAAAATAAATTCTTAACTGTAATAGTTGTTCCTGTTCTACACCCTGCTTCTTCCTTTTCTAGTACATCACCTGCTTCTACAACAACTTTATACCCTATTTCCTGTTCCTGTGTTTTAGAAATCATTTCTACATTTGCAATTGCTGCAATACTTGCTAAAGCTTCTCCTCTAAACCCCATAGATGTTACTGTATCTAAATCTTCTGCTGATCTAATTTTACTTGTTGCATGTCTTTCAAAAGCTATTTCTAAATCATCTTTTGCAATTCCTTTTCCATTATCAGTTACTTTTATAAAAGAAATCCCACCATTTTTTATTTCTACAGTAACATTTGTAGCTCCTGCATCAATTGAATTTTCCACCATTTCTTTTATTACAGATGCTGGTCTTTCTATAACTTCACCAGCAGCTATTTTATTAATAGTCAATTCATCCAATAAAACTATATTCCCCATATATATTCTCCTTATATAAAAACTAATTTATCAAACATATTATATCACTACTTATTAAAATTTGTATAGTTTTTTTTAAAATTTTTAAAAGGAACTTAGCATTTTACTAAATTCCTTTTCCTTCATTTTATTTTTCCTCTTTTTCTTTTTCAATTTTCAATTTATTTTCAAATTCATTTGTTAATCCTAAAAGCATTAATAAATATACTATAATAACCATAGGCATAGTAACCCTTCCAACTGGAATTCTTGTAATAGCTATAATACTTAATAAAATTACTTGAGATAAAATCAAACTTATAATAGTAGTTAATAATGTTTTAGGAATTCCAAGTTTGTAATATCTTACAGTAAAATATACTAATATAATTATTGTTGCAATACTAAATGGTAATATATATGGTTTTAATAAATCTCTTCCTCTTGTATTTGGTATTGATTTAATTTCTATATCTTCTGCAACTAGTTCTGTTTCATATTTTTCATTAATTTTATTTACTATTTCTTCTTTTTGTTCTTCTGAAATATCTTTAGCTACTATTCCTATTGTATCTTCATATATTTCTATTTTTTGAATTAAAACAGGTGTACCTGACATCACTTCTTCTACTATATTTTTTATATCAGATACTTCAAAACTTTTTTCTATATATAATTCTATCCTTTGAGTTTCTTGATATCGTAAATCATAATTTAAACCGATTGTTGCTGTTACAATAATTCCTACAATAATTATAATCGCAATTATAAGTATAAATATTTTTTGTTTTTGATTTATTTTCTTCATTATAAATTCCTCCTATTATTTACTAGCATTTATTTTTAATAAATTATTTGTTATAACCAAATTATAAATAGCTATTACTACTATTCCCCAAAATGCAACCATTCCAAAGCTACTTATAGGAGCCCATTTTATAAAACAAAATGTAATAACTGCAATTAATATTGGAACTATCTTTATAGCAAATTCTTTATAAGTTTCTTTAATTATATTATTTACAGTTTCTTTTTCAGTTTTATTATTTAATTTAGATAATAAAATATTTGTAAATATATAATTTAATATCATTATTAATATTATTCCAACTATTCCTTCTAATGATAAAACAACATTAGCATACCTAATTAATATTAAAAATAAAGAAATCAAACCTATATAAGATATTGCACTTAAAGCTCCGTTAAATTTAAATCTTAATACTAAAATAATTAATGCAATAACAGCTACTCCTGCTATAATCCATTTTACAATTTTCAAATTATCTTTTGTTATATCAGATAATATATATTGATTTCCTTCAACTTCGTATTTTACAGGAATACTTCCAGTATTTAATATAGTTGCCATATTTGATGCTTGTTCAATATAACTATTTAATGTTTTTTTATCTGTTGAGCTATTTCCAACTGATAATTGTAATTTTCCTGTTGTTATAGGTTCATCAAAACTTGTTGACATTATTGTTTCATCATCAATTTTCATAGTTATTGTTTTTTCTTTTGTTTCATCTGTTTCTTCATCTGCTTGTTCAGTTTCTTCTGTATTTTCAGTTTGTTCCTCATCTGTTTGATCAGTTTCTTCTGTATTTTCTGCTTCTTCATCTGCTTTCAAATATGTATTACTTATATCTTCTAATTTATTTGCTCCATCTTTTGTAAATTCAATATTCAAATAAACCGTAGTTCCTGATGAAGTTGTTCCTGATGAATTTGAACCATACATAACATTTACTAATTTTATATCATCATTATCCATCAAAACTTCTTCTGTATCAGTATCTATAATTTCAAATTTACCTATTGTTACTATATTACTTATTATATTATCTGTATTATCATTTTCTGGAATTTCAATCACAATTTTTCCTGTTTGTTCATCAAGTTTTATTGTATAATTGTCCACATTTAATTTTTTTAGTCTGTTTTCAATTATTTTTTTTGATTTTTTATAATTTTCTTCATTATTTATTTCTTCATCATTTTCAGTCTCTTCATCATTTTCAGTTTCTTCATCTACTTGTTCAGTTTCTTCATTTTCAGTTTCTGTTTCTTCATCGTTTACAGTTTCTTCATTTTCTGTTTCTTCACTTTCTTCTGCAACATTTAGTATAACCTCTCTCGCACCCTTTAAATCCATAGAATAAGAATATTCTTTAACCTTATTTTCCATTCTATTTTGTATAGGCATATAAATACCAAATATTGCAACTAATGCAATTAACACACTTACTAATGTTATTGTTAATATTTTTACTTTTTTCATCAATCTTTCCTCCAATATAATATTTTTGCTTTAATGATTGTATATTAAAATTAAAAAAATATCAACTATTTTTTATAAATTATTTTTATCTCTTTTTGAATTTTTTATATCTTAAATAATTTCATGTATTTCTTTTTCTGATAAACCTGTTATCTCCTCTATTTCTTCAATTTTCATATT
>AUXO012045197.1_pt1 | contig 18247 bp, 16 predicted proteins | sample 768731 | NCBI WGS metagenome assembly AUXO01 (sample SAMN02715735, study PRJNA202380) | gut metagenome | biome: sheep rumen | host: Ovis aries | place: New Zealand: Palmerston North
TGGAGCGAAGAGGATGAAGAATATCTAAATTTCGTAATAGCTGCAATGAAAACTCTACAAGTCAAGTGTACTGAAAATGAGATTAAGCAACATTCCAATAGTCAAGCTGCGCCATATTATGCCAAAGTCATTAATTGGCTCCAACGCCTCAGACCAGTAAGCGATGAGCGTAAATCTGAATGAACGATTGCAATACTTTAACGTAAAAAGTGTTAACTATATATTGTATTAATAAATAATATTATTATCTTTGTGGCGGATTTAAAAGAAACTTTATGTTAAATGTAAAAGACATACCACAGGAACTGCTCGACAGAATCAAGCTCCAATTTGATTCAGAGCCAAAAGTACAAGAGCTCCGCGTTCAGCAGCAGATGATGATGCGTACTGGCAAATACGACAAGGCTCTTGATTTGGCTCAGCGGATAGAGTACTTATACAACAAGTGTGTGTACGAGTACATGGCAGAGTCAGAGAGACAAGTAGAACAGATGGACGCGTCCAGCATAGACATGCCTGTCTCCGAGAGGGAACGCATGATGAAGCTGTTTCTCGTCTGTTTCATGTGCTCAGACATCATGAAGTCTTCAGTGCAAGACATAGACAGCATACTATACAAGTACGCAAACGGCTATCGCATTGACATGTTCGACGACATGAAACAGCTGATGGGAATGTGCGAGAGCAAGCTGAGCTTCTTACAGAAGAACAGCGATTACCTGAAAGACCTTGTGTGGGGCGAAAAGTGCGACAACATGTACGACATGATGCTTTCCAAGGCTGGCTCTATCATGCGTAAGCATAAGAATGACCCTAATTGGGGGAAGAATACAGAAAAGTTCAATAAATAATTCAAACAAAATGGAATTGACAGGAAAAGTAATCGCCGTCTTGCCCACCAAAAGTGGGACTGGCAGGAGCGGTGAATGGGTTAAGAACGGTTTCGTCATAGAGTGGCAGGACAACGGCTATACTCAGCATCTGTGCCTTGAAGTGATGGGACATGACAAGTGGGAAAAGATGAAGCAGAACGTTGCGGTCGGGAATCTTGTGACGGTGCGTTTCTCCGTCTCTTCAAGGGAGTATCAGAACCGATGGTTTACGACTGCATCATGCTTCTATTGCGTTGCATCTGGAGTAAGACAGGAGCAGCCTGCCAATCAGGCTCAACAGCCGCAACAGCAGTCATACGACTCCAGTCTGCCATTCTGAATAGCAAGACTAAAAGAACTCGGATTTGAAGAGGTTTTATAGTGCAAACCAAAAACCGACTTGAAATGAGAAACATCCATCTGAGCATAATGGACGAGATAGACCCGGTGACAGCCCTTGAGTGCGTGCGGCAATTTGTTGAGTTTGGGCGTGTCAACGGGGGTAAATCTTACTGTCGCGGAACTTCGTTCTTGACGGAAGACGGATATGTGTGGGTTACGGCGAGACAGAACAGGAAGTCTGATGACTTCTTGGTGTTTCGGGAAAAAGATAAATAATTGAGCCAATGGACAGAAACAGCATTTTGCAGTCGTTGTGCCGTGAATACTTGCAGAAGCTTAGACCACTCGCAAAGAAGTTCGGTCTTGAGAGCTTTGTCGATTCAACTATTGCCCTAAACAGACAAAGCAAATGCGCAGCTACCGAGTCTGAAGTCGAGATGCTAAGCAGGGCAGTAGACGATGAACGCGTGTCACGAGTTGAAGTGCCAAAGATTCTCGGAAAGTCGTACAGACGTGCAGAGGAGGACGGAGACTTTGACCGCATCAAGCGTCTCAGACATCAAGGAATATTCTCAAAGGTAAGCGCAATACTTCTTGGAAAAGAACTCGAAATTCTAAATAATTCATAAAATATTTGGCAGAACGAAATATTAGACGTATATTTGCACTCAGAAAATTCATTCGATGCGTTGACTGCTACAATAGACGCAAAGGATTAAAGATAATGTTATAACAATTTTTGCCAAAGCAAGCGGTTTTGAAATCGAAGTAGCAGTCGAAAGTAAAAACCGCTTGTTAGGCTTTAAGAACTGCTACAGATATGAATTATGATGATTATTTTGTCGTTCAAGCAAGAATGATTGTTGAACTTGGACTTAGTGGGAATAGACTATTGGTATATGCTCTTATTCATGGTTTTTGTAAAGACGGAAATAATGAGTTTACAGGTAGTATTAACTACTTATGCGAATGGACAAATTTATCAAGGAACACTATAATATCAACATTAAAGTCACTGGTTGATGATAAGCTTCTGAATAAAAGAGAATACGTTGTTAATGGTGTGAAATATTGTGCTTATAGTATGGGTGATTGCGGAAAATTACCACTTTCAGGACACGTTTTGGGTGGTAGTGCAAAAAATGCACCACCAGTGCAAAAAGTGGAGCAGGGTAGTGCAAAAACTTCACCCAATAATATAAGAGATAATAATATTGATAAAAGAATAGAAGATACTATCATATCTTCTAAGAAAGAAAAAAGATTTGTAAAGCCAACAATACAAGAAATACAAGCCCACATTCTTGAAAAAGGGTACACATTTGATGCAGAGGCTTTCTATGCTTTTTATGAAAGCAATGGGTGGAAGGTTGGTAAGAATCCGATGAAAAATTGGAAGGCAGCTTGCACAACTTGGGCTAAGAATAGAAAAAACAATAATAACAACAACTATGGACGAGAAACAATCACCGAAAAGATTAGGAGAACTGTTGAAGAAGCAAACATCTTTAGTCAGCAACTCACAGACCGCATTGAGCAGCCGACCGACGTTTGTGACAGAAATGACACAGAGGTATGGTAGCTTCGTCCAGCTCAGCAACAAGTTCTCTTATGCAAACAAGAACTCGTTTGTGCAAGATACTGTCGCATGCTTCAGGCGAGACAGCCCAACCTTTGTGAGGATTGACCTTGCATACGGAAGGGGGTCTTCTGCAAGCTGGATATACAACATACTGCAAGGCATGTTCGTGTTCCTCGGAGTCACCAACGAAAAGTTCAGCAAGGAGCAGATATATAATCTTGCCTGCAATATCTTCACTGGCTACAAGACGCTCAAGATTGTTGAGTTCTTGCTGTTCGTCACCCGGTTCGAGGCAGGGAAGTACGGACGGTTCTACGGAGACACGTCCTACGCACTTGTCGTCGGCGACGCGCTCAGTCAGTTCATGGTTGAACGAGAGCACTACTATGCTGACATAGAGCGAGAGCGTACAGAGAAGATAATCGCAGAGTCCAAGAAGGGCGCAATTTCATTCGCAGAGTACAAGCGGCTGAAAGAAGCAAAAGGAGAGAGAGTGTCCGACGCCCTTGAAGAAATGTTTGGTTCAAAATAAAAAATTACATTTGCAATATTATTCACTTAAAAATTTCATTATGAAGACAAAAGAATTTAATGTAAAAAGCGAGCTTGAAAAGATTGCACAGAAAATGAGCAACGATGAAACTTTGTTCGCAATCTATGTAAACGACAAGAATGACGATTTGTCGTTTCTTACTACTGGTGAAGATGATAAGAATATCATTTGCGCCATTGCAGCTTTTCTTGAAACATCATTAAGAGGCAATGGCGATGAAGGTACGGATAGGGTTACGCACATTATCCTTGAAGCATTGAAACTTGTGCAGACATCAAAGTCTGTTGCTGGTTTGAAACTTGTTACGGAAGTTCTCAAAGGGTTCTGTGAAAATGCTGGATTACTTGACGACGACGACGACGAAGAAGATTGTGCTGATTGTGAACTTATGAAAGTCTGCAACGATGAACAGGCGATTGCATACCGTAAGGCTCATGGTATTCCACGGCCAAAGAAAGACAAAGGACGTAAGGTTAACGTAAATTAATATCTTGCCACGGCAAAGAAAGAACAACAAAAACAAAATGACATCGGAATACGAAGAAATCATGGATGACGCAGGAAATGTGTACAAACAACAGCACGGAGGTACGCATTATCAAAACATGAAGATTACGCCAATCGAATACGCAATGGCAAACAATCTCAATGCGTGCGAGTTCTCAGTTGTGAAATACGTGTCGCGACACCGCCTCAAAAACGGAAAAGAGGACTTACTGAAAGCAAAGGACTTCATTGATATGCTGATAAAGCACGAATACGGAAATCAAAAATAAAGCCCTGTGAGCGCGTTTTGTTTCATTTGTGGCCAACTATACCACCTTTGGGGTAAATCGCGCTCAGAACGGCTAAAAAGTGGCTTAAAACGAAAGAAATGGCTTCATTCAGCGTAATTGGAATAATTGAATCAATTAAATACCTCCCGGACAACGGAGGCTGTCTCGTATTCTTGTCGGAATACAAGAGAGGATACAAGAAGGCTGACGGCGAGATTGTCGACGACAAGTACATGTCTTGGAGATGTCTGTTCAAGAAAGGTCTCGTAAAGTACATCAACGGACATTTTAACAACGGCATGGTCGTTGAGGTGAAAGGAGAAGTACTGCCATACGCCATATCGCACGGGACTGTCGTCGACGGGTACAGCGTGATGGGACAGACAATGAATATGTTCAGCATCCCACGAACACATCTGCGGCAAGAACAGCGGATGATTAAAGAGTCGATGAACGCGTCGTCAGAACTGCCAGACTTGGACGCATACAACCAACCAGACTTTTAAATCAGTAACGTTACTATATAATATTATTGTCTAACTTTAAATTACATGTAATTATGACACAAGAAGAAAAAATTAAAGATTTAGGGCAACGCGTCGCAATAATGAGCGAAGCCAATTCTTAGTTATGTAAAGACCTTGAACACTTTAAAAGAGTTGCAGCAGGACAAAAAGGCCGTATGCAACAACTTGCACAAGACGTTGAAAGATGGAAAGCCTATGGAAAGGAGGCCGACGAACTCAACGAGAAACGTATTGGCAAGATTGAAGAGCAGGAAAAGGTCATAGAAGGTCTCAACTCGCAAGTGAAGACGATTACTGACATCTCAAACAAACGCTTGCAGATTATCAACTCTTTGCGAATAGAATTGACAGAAGCAAGAGAGAACATCAGACACTACAAGGGACTTCCTTGGTACAAACGAATCTTCTTCAAAGGTTGAATCCCTGTCACAAAGATTGCTATTGAAGAGAGAAGCCGCCAGACCATTAAACGGATTGAGCGGCTTTTTTATTGTCTTGCGTTTTAATGTTTCTATCACTCGTCGTCATAGCAAATATATCTATTAAATGCCTTCTCACTTGAATGTCCTGTTGCACGTAGTATTTTATTTCTTGGAATGTTCCGCATGGTATTGATGGTGGCGAATGAACGTCTGGCACTATGCGAAGATATGAGTTGGTATCTAAGTTTCGTCTCGCGTGTAATTACTCCGTTAATCTTGTTGTCGATATGCACCTCTTCCATAAAGTCCTCTCCGATATGATACAGCAACTCATGCAGGTATGTGTTGTAATTGTTAATGTCGCCTATGTAAGGTGCGTGGTAGTTGTACTTCTCCAGTATAGCGAAGGTTATTCGACTGTCAATGCTTAATGAGTTGATAGGGACGAAACACTTGTTGCCCGTCTTCTGCTGAACGATGGAGAACTGGCCGTTCTTAAAGTTTTCAGGACTGATGCGAACCAAATCGGAATATCTTTGGCCGAGGTTACATCCCAACACGAACATGTCGCGCACTTTCTCAAGGGTCTCAATCTTGTTCTTCCTCATCTTTATAACTTTCTTCGAGCGGAAACTGTAGGCAGGCTCATGTCCAATCTTGAAGTGATAGATGTGCGAGATTTCATCTGGGGTGAGCGCAATCTTGCTTGGGATATAGTTGGGAATGTCCACCTCGCTGTAGCTCGGATTCAACTTCACGCCGTACTTCGACGACCAGTTCAGCACCGCAATCAAGTTCGCCTTCACATGTCCGATGGTGGAATACTTTAGACCTTGTTCTGCAAGGAACGGAACGAAGTGATTCCAGAATACCGATGAAATCATAGATGGCATTATGGTGCAGCCGAACTGATTTTCGATGTCCTCCAACTTATTTACAAGCATACGATAGTTCTGTTTAATCTTTGGATGTGAACGTGACTTTATTTCGCACATCTTGTCAATACATTCAATCAGTGAACATCTACTCATGTCGAGCGAGAACATATCGTTCATGCTCGAATTAAGATACTCTCGGAATCCGTTATTGGCGGTGTTTTGGTAAAATCCTTGTCCTTGTGTAATCATAATCGTATCTGCAATAAATATGGGGCAGCGTTGCGTGTTGCTATGGTTACACATGCAAAACCACCGAGTCCTTTCGGATACTCGACACTGCTGCCCCAATGTGGTTGAATCGCAATAAATAGCAGATACAACAAATGCCACCTGTGATGGCGGCATCGACGTACCGCATGTATTTTAGCGGTGCAAAGATAGTGATTATTTTTGAAACAACAAAAATTTTTCGTGTTTTTTTTAATATGACACAAAAAAACAAAGAGAGACGAGCATTAAATCCCACCTCTCTTATGTATTGAGTTAATTGAGTTTTACAATAACTATGTTAAAAACGCTTCCATTAAATATTGTACCATAGTATTCCCATAAACCATGCTTATACTATTATATTTTGCATCTGAGTTGCTATATATATAAGCATATTGAGTGAATTCAAATTCAAACGAATTGACTATGCCTTGCTGTTCTGCATACTCATGCGATTGCAAATCATCCCCAGACACTGTAATAGGAGGCCATACATAAGCACTCTGTCTGACTGATTTTTTATAGTATTCATTAAGTTCATAATCTGCTTTTGCTCCACCTTTACAAAATTTAGTACAAAGGTCGGTGAGCGCGACATCACTCATTAAAGCAGAAGGTATGAACGCGCAACATACATCAGGCGAAAAATCGCTTTTTCCACTTCCGCCTGAAAGTTGGTGCATATCTATAAACATATCAAAATCTCCATTATCAATCAGATTGCATATAGCTTGTGTTTCAACTTGCGTTTGTCTTGCAAAATCTCTATTGATGTTAACATTGTTATAATTGTTTCTTGTATTGGAATCATATCCAGTTGGATTGACCATAGGAACGACATACCAATCAAATGCAGACCTTAAATTCGAATATTTTGGTTCATAAATAATGCGATTAAAGAACTCATAAAGCCAGAGTGGCGTCTGCTTCTCATTACCATGTATTCCCGAAATGATAAGGATTTTATATTTTGAGAAATAATCATTGTCCGTTATTGTGAACGGACCAGAATTTTGAGGATTTTTTGCTATTTTATTATACGGAGCAATATGATAGCAATATACTGGTTTACCATCTGGTTCTGTTATTTTTGAACGGCTTGCATAATTGTCAGTGACGAACTTATCCCATAAACTATCATATAAAGAAGCAGTTGTTGGAATTTCTTTTTGAGTCATTTCAAACACCTTTGTGTTTACCGTCATGTCAATCAGCGATTCTTTTAAGGAAAGTCTGTTAACGGAATATGGTGTATTTGAAGTGTTACCATATGGGACTGAAGTATTCTCGTTATATACATTGACCACAACAATGCAATCAATTTCTGCTGTGATATATTTTTCAAAAGGATTTACTAGTGTTAAACTATTAGCATTTGCCACATCTAAAATCTTATGAGTCTCCTTGTCAAGAATTGCCCAAAGTCTTGAGGCATTACCACCGACACCCTTGATATTGATTGTCTGTCCTTTAAGTAATTCCACAACAGTGCAGTCGCTTATATTACTAGCGGTTTGTTCCATAGGACAAACATTTCCAATTCCTTGATTGGAAGGTATATAGGCACCTTTTGTCATAGTGACTACTCCGCCGAAAATATAATTCTCAATATCTTTTATATCATCGGTATTCTTTTTCACCATATCTTTTATCGAAGACATTACTGAATAAGGTGTATGTGATTGATTCCCATAAGCTGGGTTAGCGTTCTCGTTATAAACATTAACAATCACAATGCAATCATTCTCTGCTGTAATGATTTTAATGAAAGGTGTCTCAACAGCATTTACTGATGTTGCACTATTTGCATCGGCAACATCCAATATTACATGAGTCTCCTTGTCAAGTATTGCCCAAAGTCTTGAACGATTACCACCGACACCAATTATTTTGATGATTTGCCCCTTCTTTAGATTGATAACTGTACAATCATTTAAAGTAGAATCAGACATCGTGAGAGGACATACATTGCCTACACCCTGATTAACAGGTATATATTTTCCTTTATTCAATGCGACTTTTTCATCACCAAAGACGAAATTGCTCACAAAACCAAATACTCCCCCACTCTTCACCAAATTCTTACTGCTAAATGTTGGCACATCATCCACACCTTGCCAATCATTAACAGTGGTGCTCCACTCATTCTTCATCAAGTGGAACTGCACATACTTATTGTCAGAACTCAATACAAATTTGATACTCATGCCACCCTTTCTGTAAGCAGTAGGAATGAGAGTATTAAGGTCTGCGCTACTAAGTAAAGCACTAAGACTTTCAAACTTTATGTTATCATTGTTTGCCGAAACATCATATACACCTGATTCGGCAACAACGTCTTTTACAACATCGCTCAACGTGGATGGCTGTACAGCAGTAGAGCCTGCACTTGCTCCGCTGCGGATAGTAGAAAGGTCTTGTATCACATCTTGCTTTTGAGCTAACAGCCCATCCGTCTGTGTCTTGTTGTAGTAGTTGTTCGGATTGAAGATGTCCGTAAGAGGAATGCTGATGTCCTGCTTCCCACTTGCCGTGTTAAAGTCAATGACAAGATAGCCGTTTTCTATCCGCACGTCATCTACCATTCCATCAATAATGAATGGTGATGCGTCAATGTAAGCGACTACTGTCTGCCCGTGATAGAAATTTATTCTATGGGCGTTGCTGTCATACGATGCGTCGTTGAAATACGCACTGAGTTCTGTTGGTTGTACCGCCGTTGCACCTGCCTGTGCTCCGCTGCGGATGTTAGCCAAGTCGTTTATCACGTCTTGTTTCAGATTGAGTTTTGTTGTAACCCAAGTCTTAATGCCTTGCAAAATCTGTAAAGTTGTCATGTTTCCCATATCTCTACAAAAATTTAATTGTTGAATATTTCGTCGAATTGTTCCTGTGATACTTCTTGCATGTATATGCTTAAATCAGGCTTGTTTTCAAGGTCGTTGTAGTCCGTAGTGCCTGCATCTCCCTTGTCGCCTTTATCACCAGTGTCGCCCTTTTCGCCTTTCTCGCCTTGAATACCTTGCATTCCTTGGTCACCCTTTTCGCCTTTCTCGCCCTTCAAACCTGCAAGTTGTTCGGGAGTAAAGTCATCATAGGTAAATGGGTCACCCTTGTCGCCCTTTGCCCAAAAGAAAGTGGCTGCATCAAGAACAACAGCATCCGTAGCAACAAACTCTCCAAGTTCAAGTTCGTCAGTACATTTTACTATCTCCAACTCCTCGCATTTGAAAGAGCGAAGATTCCTGCTCTCTGGCTCTCTTACCGTCACACGAATACCATAAGTGCCGACATTCAATGTACCATCGTCACTAAAGAAGAGCGTATTTCCGTCAATTGTGTAGTCGAATTGCTTCTTTTTGTATTGACCGATAGCCCACACCTCTATCTCGCTTCCGACAGGTGGAATGTAATCCTCTGTAGTCGTACCCTCTTGTGTCTTGACAACCTCTTTCAGTCCAACGACAAGGGGTAGGGTGTTTCCGTAAATCCATTTTATCATAACACTAATCGAATATTGAGTTAAACTGTTGTTGCGTTATTTCTTGTAATGATGTGCTTCCTTTAGCAGCACCACTTCTTATAATGTCAATGTCTGTGATATTGTCCTGTTTCGCAGCAAGCAATTCATCAACCTGAGACTTTGTGTAAAAGTTTGAACCGACCGCTATCTCATTAAACCGTTGGTTTAGTGTTGCTTGTGTCGCACCCAATGCTGCATCGTAGACGTTTGTTGTGCTTACCTGTTGTGGCGGTGTTGGCGGTGTTGGTGTATCGCCACTTGTAGGATATGGGTTGCCTATATATCCATCATCATCTCCAGCACGATTGTCAAGAGCGTGTAGTGTAATAGTACCAATAATATAATCGTTATTACCAGTACGTTTAAGATGCTCGGTAGTAGGCTTATAATCTTTCAAACACACACATAGTAACGTGCGCCCTATGTAATCAGATTTCAAATATAGCTCACCATCAGTCATGTATGCAACAAAAGCGTCATGCTGTTGTCTTACATCTACAGCACCATATTTGTTGCTAACAATAAACGTAATGTTAATGTCAACGTTTTCGCGCACAACACTGTCGCCAACTACCATATAATCCTCTGATTGACTGTCAACCCACGACGCAGTGTAGATGTTCTTAGCAGAACCGACACCAGTCATGCCTTCTATCTTTAATATTCTTACACCTCCAAACAGTGACGCAATGGTGGCAAACTCTTGGTCGCCACGCCTTACATAGTATTTTGTCGCTATATCTGCCATATCTCTTATAGTCTTAATTCTTTGTTAAATACTTTCACTTTGCCAAAGCAATATTTGCCTTCCTCAACCGATGCCTTGTCGCTGTACTTATATACAACGACCTCCGAATTGCTGTCGATGTCCTCAATGACAATCCTTGATTCGTCGAACAGTTTGATGTTCACTGTATTGAATCCATCTCCGACAATATGCACGTTGCTTCGGTTGCTTATATATATGACAGGTGCTTTTGTACTTGGAACGACTATGTTTGCGCCCACAGTCCACATGACGGAAATAACATCCTTGTCAACCACCAAGTCGTTCTCGTAGTTCCAGTCCACGTACAGCCCATACGTATAGCCATGAACTTCATCTGCATCATGTATGGTGTAGCCGTTGATGTAGCCTGCAAACTCTTTTTTGATATACTCCTTGGTAAGACCAAGTTCCTTGTAGCAAGCATGGGAAAGGTATGGCTGACTTTGTTGATTCAACGCAAGTCTTACCAACATTTCCTTGTCGTCGCCACATAGCCTCCACGCCTGCTTGTATGCTTGGCAAATAGGCTCTGCTGAGATGTTTCCCAACAGAGCATTCTTCTTGAATTTTAGCATTTCATCTTCCATGTTGCAAAGATAGTAATTTTTTCGATGATTACAAAATAATTTTACGACATTAACTCGACAGCAAATGCACGACCGCTCGGAACAAGTACGCCCTCAAGAATACTTTGTATAGACTGTTGGACTTGAAAGCTCTGCTGTAATTGTAGCAACATCTGTGCTTGTGTGGTAGTCTGAATATCTATATCCATACCTACCACCGCATCGCGAATCTGTGTCAGAAGGTCAGATTGTAAGTAGCATTGTTGGGATATTCCGTTTGTTATTCCCTCCAAAGCTCCCGCCGTATCCTCTGTAATAGACTGTATTCCCTGTTGCAGTGCGCTGAGCTCTGTTTCTCCTACAGACTTCCCAACTGTTCCCATCTGTTCGAGGAGACCGTAGTATGCGCCGAGTACTTCGTTTATCTCCACGCCGAGCTGCTTGCTCAAGTCAGCGAGCATCTTCATCTCGGTGTTCGTGATGGAGACACCGCCCTCTGAACCTTCAGACGAGTACTTGTTGACAGCGCTGTAAAGCCTGTCGAGGATTGGCTTCACGAGAGCAGACGATGCCGCTTTCTTGATGAGGTTCATAATCATGTCGTCCATCTTCTCGTTGATTGCGTCGAGTGTCGTCTCTCCTGCTCTCCACGCCTCGACCCATGTGTCGACGAAATCTTCTGCCGCAGACTTGACATCGCCGCCAAGCAGTGTGTCTGTGACCTCTCGCTGCAAGTCTTCGATTTCGTTTCTCAGGTCTTGCATTGACTCTTCGTACTCCTTGATGGCGTCTTCGTCGCGGTCTTTCGAGCGCTTTCTCTTTTCGAGTGCCGCCTGCCGTTCCATCTCTGCAAGCTGCTCCTCCTTGTTTGCTATCTGCTCGCGTCTGCTTGCAATCTCCTGAGCTCCTACTGCGCGCTCGGTCGCCCGCTCAAGATTCTTGTATGCCAATGCGAGCTTCCTTACAGACTCCTGAGACTTCTCTATCTCTTTGTTGAGGCGTTTTGTGCGCGCGCTGCCGTCTCCGAAAGCACTTGCTATAGCGTCTCCGAGTCCTGCTGCGAAGCTGACGACACCACTCACAACACCGACAGAATTACCTTCTTTTGCCGACGACAGAATGTCGTTTATCGAATTTCCAACTTTGGTAAGTCCGTCGACGACACCGTTTATTTCTTCAGAGAACTCAAATCCGAATGTCTCCTGCAAGTTATCACGGAGCTCACCGAGAGAAGCGAGGTTGGCAGCAACCATCTGCGCAACAGCAGCTGCCTCTTCCAAAGCCAACTTCTTGTTGGTATTGTACTTGTCAGCTTTCTTCTGGGACTCTTCGACCTGCTGCTTGAGATAGTTCAGTATGTCGTCCTCTGCTTCTATCTCTATTTTCAGGAAGTCCAAGCGCGCTTCCGACGTGTAGTTGTTGGCTTTTGCTTGCTCGTACTGTTCTTTCAGTGCGGCGACGCTCTTCTCTTGCGCGTCATACTGCTTCTGTGCAAGTCTGAACTCTTCGTTTGCCGACTTGCGAGCTTTCGTCGTCTTAAAGTACTCCTTCAAGTCTTTCGCGAGAGTCTTGAAAGGACTACGCTTGACGGCTTTTTTCTCCAACTCCTCATATTGAGAAATCAGAGTTTTAAGCTGCTCTGGGGTAAGGTCTTTAGCTGTTTCAATATACTCCCTGATGCGGTCACGCATATCACGGATTGTCTTGGTGGAAACGTAGTCCAAGTTCTCGAACATCATCGTATAGTAGCGGCTGTTCTTGAACTCGTCGAAGCCAACTTGCTGCTTCTCTCTCTGCGCACCCCTCTCGATGGCATTCAGCTGTGCGCGATATTCCGGGCTGTTCCTCGTTGATTCCTTATAGTAGGTTTCGTTCAGTCTCTTCAGCTTTTCGAGGCGAGCAGCCTCTATCTCTGCTATCTTGTCTGAGTAACCGCCGTATTTCTTGACGTAGTCGTCAAGTATCTTTTCGGTCTCTGTGATATTCTTCTTAAAAATGTCTCGCCACGCATTCTGCGCCTTGGCAAGCTCTTTCACAACTTCGCTGTCAACATTCAGACCTGCTTCTTTGGCAAACTCATTCACGTCGCTCTTCATCAAGTCAAACGGAGTCGAAATATCCATCTCTGCCAGCTTCCTGTTGATAATGACCTGTGCTCGGTCGAGAGCTTCGCCGAAAGTGCGCGGTAAGTTGCTCATGCTGATTCCAAGCATATCCATGAACATTCCGCCAAGCTCCGGGTTAGCATCCAGTTCTAAAGCAAGCTCGTACTCATCTTTCAGCTTGTCAAGTTCGCTGTTCAGTCCCTTCGTCAGCTTGTCGAGGTTGTACGTCTTTGCGGAAACGGTAAGCTCTTGTATGACAGCTTCCACGGCTTTTGCCCTCTCTGTTGTGAGCAGTCCCTTACGCTCCATCTCTTCGAGCGTTTTCTTGAAGTGCTCAAGCTGCATATTCGGGTCTTTCCCAGTTACTATGGACAGGTTCAGCTCCGACAGCCCCATCTTTCTCAGTCTTTGGTTGACAAGACTGAGAGTCTTACCGTAAGCGCTCTGCACAGCACTCAGGGCGTCTGCATGTGAAGCACCCTTCTGAGTCAGCTTGTCGTACTCGCCTTGCAGCTTCTTCACGAGGTCGATTTCTTGCTTGAGAGATTCGAGAACGACATCTTTCTTCGAGCCACCGCCTTTTTTCTCTTTGTCAAGACCTCCCCTGCTGCGCGCGTCTGCTTCATCTTTCCTTGCACTGTTCAGTTCTTCTTGTGCTGCCGTGTATTCTTTTGTCCCTTCCTTCAGCTGACGAATGCCTCTGCTGAGTCGGTCAATTTTTTCTTTGGCGTCATTCAAGTCTTTGTCAGCCTTCGTCCACTTGTCGAGAACACTTTTGCTTGACGAATCAAGCACGTTGAAGAATACAGGTATGTTTATAGACCACGTACTGATTTCTTTTACGCTGTCGCCGAGCTCTTTATACGCGGCGTAGTGGTAGCGCTTGAAGTTCTTCTCGTAGTTTCGCCACAATTCGGCATATTTCTCGTCTTGCAGATTGATATTCTTGAGGTCTTCCTCTGTCATTCCGTCAAACAGATGAGCATATCCGTTCCTCACCCATGTAAAGAATGCTTCGAGTGCAGCTTTGTTTGTTCCGCCGAATGCTTTGTCAAATGCGTCAATACGCTCTTGTATGGCAGCTCTCTCTTCTGGTGACAGAGCGGTAAGTTTCTTTACTTCAAGCATCTTGCGCTGCACATCGGTAAAATCCTTTTCAAGAGCTATCCTGAACACCTCCGACTGTGCAGCAGTCATGCCTTCACTTTTGATGATTGCGTCAGCCATGCGGGCGAATGCTTCTTGAGCGCCGAGCGGAGTAAGGTTAAGCCTCTCAATCTCTGCTGCGATAGAATTTGTCGTGTCGTGCAGTTCACTTAAGAACTCTCTCTCCAGCCCTTTGAATACAGGGTTGGAGGCGCTGGAGCCGTCGAATATGCTCGCTCCCTCCAAGCCTTCCAAGAAGTCTTGCAAGTCGGACTTGAGTCCCTCGCCGAATATGCCCCATGCTACGTCGCTCGTCACTTTCACCGCTTCTTCTCTAAGCTCTTGCATTGCAGACGTTGCAGCCTGAATCTGCTTGGCGTAGTCGAAGCCTTTTCTTACTCGCTCGTTGATGTCTCCAATGTCCAACAGCTCGCGCACAAAGATTTTCGACGCTTGCGACGAGGTTTCAATCTCTTCACGAATTGCATCCCACGCTTTTGCTGCCTCTGCTCTTCCGATGTCTTTTTTCCCGACGATTTCTTTCCCGCTTTCTCCGCCCCACTCGTACAGCGACTTGTACAGGTCTATGTTGCGCTGCAAGAACTCTCCGATATTCTTTGAGCTCTCTTTCGCATTGTTGACGATGTCCTCGTTTATCTTCTTTATTTTTTCTGCATTTTCGCTGAGGTTCTGCCAGATGCTTACTGCTCCCATGATTGCGAGTAGAGGCAGGTTTGCGGCGAGAGCAAGACCGAGTGACTTGAGCGCTTTGCCAAGACCAATTATGGCCATCTTCCCACCGAGAAGAAGCATCGCAAACCCTTTCTTCAGACCGTTCAGGCTTGCTATATAGCGAACAGTGGCAGCATCAAGCACGCCCATTCGCATGACAGCAGCAACGAGCGCCTTGTTACTCTGGTTTGTAAGAAGCAGCCATCGTGCTTGGTCTTTCGTGAGACCTCTTATGCTGAGAGCCCTGTGGTACTCCTGCCATGTAGCAAGTTTGTTTGCTTCCACATACTTCAGTGTCTGGCGCGTCGCTTTACCTATGACTACATTGGCAAGCATCTGCATGGCTTTGTAGCCGCCAAAAGCAATAGCGACAGAACCCAGTACATTCGACACGTCTTTCCATGCAAGGAAAAGGCTTTTTAGTGCGCCGATGCCAAATGTCAACACACCCTGCGTCTGCTCTCCTATGTCGTTGAGCAAATTGTTCCATGCAAGAGTCAGGTTTGCCAGCTGCACCTTCAGCGTGTCTGCCATCTTTGCTTGGAAGTCAAAGAACTTGCCGCCTTCGTCTGTCATCTTGTTGACGACTTGCATCACATCGTTATAGCCGATTGCTTTCTTCTTGATTCTGTCGTATATGTCAGCAGTACTCACAAGCTTCCCCTCAAGCTCCGTGTAGTAGTCGGACAGTTGCTTGACGAGTGGTATGCCTGCATTGGCAAACATACGTGCATCGCGGCTGTTCAAGTACCCGTATGCTTTTATCTGTCCGAGTGCGTAAGTCAGTCGCTCGATAGGTATTCCGACGGCAGAGGCCATGTCTGCAAGTCTGCGTGTAGTGTCCACGACATCTTTTGCCGCTACATCGTATGCCGTCAGCTGCTTGGCAGCAGCAGAAAGTTCTATGAGCGTGTATGGCGACACCAGCGCCATCTGAGACAACTCATTGAAAATCTGGCTTCCCCTCTCCGCGCTGTTGACAAGTATTCCAAGCGCTCGCTCGTTCATTTCGTACTGAGAGCGCACTTCGATAAGGTTCTTCACAAATTGAGTGCTCGCACCCACAGTGAAGTAGAAAGCGAGACGGTTCTTCATGTAGTTCCATGAACGTCCGAGGGCGGTGTTCGACTTGAATAGCTCGTTGTTGGAGCGTATCAGCTGACTGTTCTTGTTCAGTAGTTCGTTCTGCTTTTCCTTGAGCAACGCGACATGCATGGCTGCTCGCTGGAACTCTTGCGCAGACTTCTCAGTCGACGTGTCGAGCCCCTGCATGTAGCTCTGAAGTCTGCGGATTTTAGCAGCGAGGTCGTCAAGAGTCTTTTCAGAGCCTTTGAGAGCATCCTTTAGGCTTACCGGGCGAGAAAGCTGCGCGTTGAGCTGCTGCGACTGTCGCTGCAACTCTTGGAATCTCTGTCGGAGCTGTGTTCCGAAAGGAGAAGTGCGCTCAGCGTCAGTCATTTTCTGATAAGTCTCCTGCAACTGCTTCATCTCAGCATTGACAGTCTTGATTGGAGAAGAAGCATCTGATGTTACGAGCTTGTCTGCGGTCAATCCAAGCTTGTCTCCGACGAAGCCTCTCAGCAAGCTTGATGTCATCGGTGTGCTGTAAGAAGACGGAGCGACGTATTTCTTTCCGCGCTGCTCAATTTCTTGGGTTATTTGTTTCTCTGTGCCTAATTGTGCGTTTCTTGCAGCATTCTCTTCAGCGATTATCTTTTCTATCTGCTGCTCTATCGTAAGACCTTTTGCGCGCGCGTCGTTCTCTGCATAGACAGTGCCTTTGTAGTTTGTAATGTTCGCACGGCCGAATAGGCTTATGTCTCTTCGTGCCTCGCGCGCAATGTCTCTTATAAGAGCAAGATGCTCTTTCTGCTCTTGAAGTGTTTTACCCTCTTTCTCAGAGACAACGACAAGACGTTGCGTTGCTGCTGCTTGATTACGAATCTCTTCTGTGTAGCGTTTGGCTGATTGGGTTTGTTTTTCAGTTTCTTGTGTTGACTGACGCTGAACATTTGTCGTGTCAATCATTATATTCTTGATACGATTGTATTCTTTTTCAAGCTCAAGGTATCTATTGCTTGCACCAATAGGTGAATCCACAAGATTCTTTTGTGCTTCTGAAAGTTCTCTTATTTTTTGTTTGAGAGCATTCATTTCTTCCCTTCTTTGCTTGGTTGCATCCCTGTAACCATCTGGGCGTTCCTTGTACAATTTTGCAATTTCTTCCGATAACTCTTTTATGCGAGCCTTTCTTTCCTCAATGGTTTTTGTAAAGCCATCCACGACACCCTGCCTTTGCTGCCGCATGGCTTTTTGCTCTTCCTCCATCAAACGACGAACCTGCTCTGCTTGCTGCTTGTAGCCTTGCATGAAAGCAATGTAACTGTCCCTTGCGGACTTTCCCATATCTGGAATACGCATTTCAGATGGAAGTCTTGTGGCTTTTTCTAATGCCGTCTGCATTTGGTCATACGACATTTTAACCTCTTGGTTTTTCTTAATTTGCTTGCCTCTTGCCGCAATAGTTTTCTCAACCGCGTCCGTCTCCGCGTTTTGTGCCTTTGCACGCTTTGATGCTCCGCCGTCAGCAGAACCACCAGAATCTATCTTGAGGTTGCCTAACGACTTCAGCTTGGCTTCCATCTCTCCAACGGCATTGTTGGTAGATTGAACCATTTTCTTCATTGCCTCGTCAACATGGGCAACAAGAGAATCTATTGATTTTTTCAACTGGTCGTCCGAAAGACTGGCCATTACAAGCGTTGGGGAGTTGTTCGCCATATCTATATATAGTTTTATTTGTTGTTCTTACTTTTGTCTCTTCTGACTGGAATCTCAAACTCCTCGCCCTCTTTGAGTTGTGGAATCTTGCCGAATCCAGATAGGAAGTTATCAAACTTCTGCTGTGCCTCGTAAGCACTCTTGTAGTCGTTCCAAGCCTTTTTGTCCGTTCCTTTGAGATACTTAGTGTGAGTGTTGTCAACCGCCATGAACTGAATCTGAGCAATACTCAGACGGTACAGATAGTCGTCTAATCGGTACTGCGTGAATGCTCTGAGGAAGTCTGAGGCGTCCGCAACGATAGTGCTTCCGTAAACAGTGATGCTGTCTCCTCCGATTTCTTCTTCCGCATCAGAAGTGAATCCGTAAGCGTACTCACCGATTTTTTGAGTAAAAAAAAACC
>AUXO018244612.1_pt1 | contig 18241 bp, 11 predicted proteins | sample 768731 | NCBI WGS metagenome assembly AUXO01 (sample SAMN02715735, study PRJNA202380) | gut metagenome | biome: sheep rumen | host: Ovis aries | place: New Zealand: Palmerston North
GATACATTTTCACATTGGAGCGCCGTGGGGCAGGGAATCATCCTTGTGCTGGTGCAGATAGGAGGCCTCGGAGTGGTAACACTTGGGGCTTTTATCATGCTTATCGGTAAGAGGAAATTTTCCCTTGAAGATAGAATGATCCTTGAGGCGTCACTGAATGTGGAAAGAAGAAAAGGTCTGCTTTCATTTTTAATCAGAATCTTTAAGGGCACTTTGATAGTTGAAGCAGTAGGAGCAGTGCTATATGCCATCAAACTGGTTCCAATGCATGGCGTGAAGGGAATCTGGGAATCTGTATTCCAGTCTGTTTCTGCATTTTGTAATGCGGGTATGGATGTTATAGGACCTAACAGTATGATAGATTTTAGAGATTCCAATTATATGATGTTTATCACCATGACACTTATAGTTCTTGGAGGACTTGGGTTTGTAGTCTGGTTTGATGTGATAGATGGAGTGAAAAAGGGAATCAGAAATCGATTTTCCTTAAGAAGGATAATAAGAAATTTTTCGGAGCATACAAAACTGGTTTTTGTGTTAACTGTATCGCTGCTTTTATTGGGAACCATTATTATATTCGTAGCAGAGTATAATAATCCTGATACCATAGGTAATATGGGACTTGGCGGAAAACTTAGAAACAGTCTTTTCCAGTCGGTTACATTCAGAACAGCGGGATTTGCTTCGGTGGCCCAGGACAAACTTACAGAGTGTTCATGTCTTGCGGGATATGTTTTAATGTTTATAGGTGGTTCCCCAATTGGTACTGCGGGTGGCGTTAAGACAGTTACCATGTTCCTTATACTTATGAATACAAAATCATTTGTACTTAATAGAAATGAAAATGTTGTATTTAGAAGAAGGATTCCGGAAGCTCTTATGAGAAAAGCTGCGGCTATTATATTTGTAAGTTTCTTTGGAGTTGTATTTATGACATCGGCTCTTATATTTGCAGAACAAATCGGACTTACAGATGCATTATATGAAATAGTCAGTGCGCTGGGAACTGTAGGTCTTTCCAGAGGACTTACACCAAATCTGGATACCATAGGAAGACTTATTGTAATAGTATCCATGTTCCTTGGAAGAATAGGACCAATATCCATGGCTATCTTCTTCTCAAAGGGAAGTGATTCGGAAAATAAGATAAAACATGCAGAAGGTACATTTTATGTTGGATAAGCTGTACTGCTTTAAAGGAGAATAAAAAACTATGAAAAAATCTGTTGCAGTTCTGGGACTTGGAAATTACGGAAAAAGTCTTGCAGAAAAACTTTATGATATGGGGGCTGATGTCCTTGTTGTTGATAAGGATGAGGATCTTATAAAGGAATTCTCATCAAAATGTTCAGCTGCAATCTGCGCCGATCTTTGTAATGAGGAGGCGGTTGCTGCTCTTGGGTTAAAGAATATGGATGTGGTGATCACAGCGGTGGCAAAGAACCTTACAGCCAGCATTATTGCTGTAGCTGTGGCAAAGGAACAGGGAGTACCTCTTATCATTGCCAAGTCATCATCAAACCGTATGTCTTCCATACTTCTCAGAGTTGGAGCCAATAAGGTTATTGATCCGGAGGAAGAAGGCGGAGTTCGTTCAGCAAGAATCTTAATGTCTTCTTCATTCAAAGACTTTTTTGAAATAGATGACAATATGTATGTAGTTGAAATGGCTCCAAAGAAGGACTGGATAGGAAAAAGCCTTTTGGAACTTGGACTTCGTAAAACGTTAAATATCAACGTTATTGCCATAAAGAAAAAAGGTGGATTATGGCAGTTCTCAGATTCAAAGACAAAGTTTGAAGAGGATCATTCACTTCTGGTGGTTATGGAAAAGAAGGACGTAAAGAAAGTTAACTGATCCAATTTTGCGGACGTTATACTAGTGAAATAAAAATGAAAAATACGAACAAATGTTCTGAATAATATGGACTAAAGAAATAAGAAATGGTATACTTTATTAGTATACCATTTTTTATTTTTCCCCAATTGGTGGAATAGATTAAGATTTTTTGAGGAAATATACATGGATTTCGAACTTCATTCAGAATTTCAGCCTACTGGAGATCAGCCGGAGGCTATAAAAGAAATAGTGCAGGGTTTTAAATCAGGTCTTAAGAAACAGACTTTACTTGGTGTTACAGGTTCTGGTAAGACATTTACCATGGCTAATGTAATAAAGGAAATAAATAAACCTACCCTTATAATTTCACATAATAAGACTCTGGCGGCGCAGTTGTATGGCGAGATGAAGGAATTCTTTCCGGAAAATGCTGTAGAGTATTTTGTATCCTACTATGATTATTATCAGCCGGAAGCTTATGTTCCATCAACAGATACCTATATTGCAAAGGATTCGGCAGTAAATGATGAGATTGATAAACTGCGTCATTCTGCAACTGCGGCATTGATAGACAGAAAAGATGTAATAGTTGTGGCCTCTGTTTCCTGTATTTATGGAATAGGAAATCCGGATGATTATAAGCAGATGATGCTTTCTTTAAGGCCAGGAATGCAGATGGATAGGGATGAACTTATTGGTCGTCTTGTGGATATGCAGTATTCAAGAAATGAGATGGATTTTAAAAGAAGCACCTTCAGAGTTAAAGGAGATGTTTTAGATATCATTCCAGCCAATACCAATGAGGATGCCATAAGAATTGAATTCTTCGGTGATGAGATAGACAGGATTTCAGAATTTGATCCTCTTACTGGGGAACTAAAGAGAAATGTTAATTTCTCATGTATATTTCCGGCTTCGTTTTATGTTATTCCTCAGGATAAGATGGGAAAAGCCATTGAAGAGATAGAAACAGAATTAGAGGAAAGAGTTGCTTATTTTAAAGCTCATGATAAACTCCTTGAGGCTCAAAGGATAAAAGAAAGAACAGAATTTGATATTGAAATGTTAAGAGAAACGGGTTTTTGTTCAGGCATAGAGAACTACACAAGAATTCTTGCCGGCGGAAAGCCGGGGGAAGCTCCTGCTACTCTTATGGATTTTTTTGGAGATGATTATCTTATTATTGTTGATGAATCCCATATCACACTGCCCCAGGTAAGGGGAATGTTTGGTGGTAATAAGGCAAGAAAGCAGACTCTTATAGATTATGGATTCAGACTTCCTTCTGCTATGGATAACAGGCCTCTTAACTTTGAGGAATTTGAAGAGAGGATTGATAAAATCCTTTATGTATCGGCTACTCCTGCTCAATATGAGAAGGATACTGAAGAAAACAGAGCTGAACAGATCATAAGACCTACAGGACTTCTTGATCCACAGATTGAAGTTCGTCCTGTGGAAGGCCAGATTGATGACCTTTATTCAGAAATAAAGAAAGAGACAGAAGCAGGAAATAAAGTTCTTGTTACTACCCTTACCAAGAGAATGGCAGAAGAACTTACGGATTATCTCAGGGGGCTTGATATAAAGGTAAAGTATCTTCATTCAGATATTGATACCTTGGAAAGAATTGAGATTGTAAGAGATCTTCGAATGGGAGTGTTCGATGTACTGGTGGGAATTAATCTTCTTCGTGAAGGTATGGATATTCCTGAAATCACCCTTGTGGCTATTCTTGATGCTGATAAGGAGGGATTCCTTCGTAATGAGACTTCTCTGGTACAGACTATAGGAAGAGCGGCGAGAAATGTTGGAGGTCATGTTATCATGTATGCAGATACCGTGACGGATTCCATGAAAGCTGCCATAACTGAAACTGAAAGAAGGAGAGCAGTTCAGCAGCGGTATAATGAAGAACATGGTATAACTCCGCAGACTATCAAGAAGGCTGTAAGGGAGCTTATTTCCACAAGTGTTATAGATGAAAATGCAAAGGGAAGAGAAAGATATTCAAAGGATCCGGATACAATGAGTAAGAAGGATCTAAAGAAAGAGATAGAAAGACTCTCGAAGAAGATGAATCAGGCAGCGGTGGAACTTAATTTTGAATTTGCTGCCAGGTTAAGAGATGAGATAAAAGAACTTAAAGAAACGCTTAGAGATTTGGGTGATTGATATGAGTGATGTTAAATATATTACCGTTAAAGGGGCAAAAGAGCATAATCTTAAAAATGTGGATCTTCAGATTCCCCGTAATAAATTTATAGTTTTTACCGGACTTTCAGGATCAGGAAAGTCTTCCCTTGCTTTTGATACCATTTATGCAGAGGGGCAGAGAAGATATGTGGAATCTCTTTCATCCTACGCCAGAATGTTTTTAGGGCAGTCAGATAAGCCGGATGTTGAGAAGATAGACGGCCTTTCACCGGCTATATCCATTGATCAGAAATCAACAAACAGAAATCCTCGTTCTACAGTTGGTACTGTTACTGAGATTTATGATTATCTAAGACTTCTCTACGCCAGGGTTGGTATCCCTCATTGTCCAAAATGTGGCAAAGTAATTGAAAGACAGACTGTTGATCAGATGGTGGATAAGATCAAAGAATTGCCAGAGAGGACAAAGTTTCAGGTTCTTGCACCGGTTGTAAGGGGAAGAAAGGGCGAACATGAGAAGGTCATCAGCCTTGCAAAGAAGAATGGATTTGTAAGAGCGATAATCGATGGCGTTATGTATACCTTTGATGAAGAGATAAAGCTTGATAAGAATAAAAAGCATAATATAGACATTGTAATAGACAGACTTGCCATGAAGGATGATATTGATATAAGGCTTGCAGGCTCAATAGAGACTGCGCTTAAATTATCCGACGGTCTTGTAAAGATTGATGTTATTGATGGGGAGGCTATGCTGTTTTCTGATAGTTTTTCCTGTCCGGATTGTGGAATATCTATTGATGAGATAGAACCAAGAAGCTTCTCTTTTAATAATCCTTTTGGAGCCTGTCCTGTATGTACCGGTCTTGGTTTTAAGAGAGAATTTGATGCGGATCTTATGATACCGGATAAAAGTCTTTCAATTAATGAAGGGGCCATAGCTGTAATGGGCTGGGCTTCAAGTAATGATAAGAAGAGCTTTGGACATGCGGTTTTTGAAGCTCTTGCTGAAGCATATAATTTTTCTTTGGATACTCCATTTAAAGATCTTTCTGATGAAGCGAAAGATGTGATAATAAATGGTACTCACGGTAAGAATATAAGGATCCATTATAATTCGGACAGAGTTAAGAGAAGTACTTTCGTGCATCCATTTGAAGGTCTTGTTAAAAATGTGCATGACAGATATAGTATGACGAATTCGGAAAATATGAAGGCGGAATACGAAAGCTATATGACATATACTCCTTGCGAGGCCTGCCATGGTATGAGGCTTAAGCCGGAATCGCTGGCGGTTACGGTTGCCGGAAAAAACATTTTTGAAGTGACAGAGCTTCCTGTGGGAGAGTTGGAGGGCTTTATCAAGAGTCTGGATCTTGATGAAAGACAGAAGATGATCGGGGGGCAGATTGTAAATGAGATCCATGCAAGACTAAAATTTATGGTGGATGTAGGACTTAATTATCTCACTTTGAGCCGCGCTACTTCGACTCTTTCTGGTGGTGAAGCGCAGCGTATACGTCTTGCAACCCAGATTGGTTCGGGACTTGTGGGTGTAACTTATATTCTTGATGAACCGTCTATTGGATTACATCAAAGAGATAATGATAAGTTGATCGCTTCTCTTAAAAAGCTTCGTGATCAGGGCAATACACTTATTGTGGTTGAACATGATGAAGATACCATGAGAGAGGCTGACTTTATCGTAGACATAGGTCCTGGCGCAGGAGTAAATGGCGGCGAGGTTGTGGCTACAGGTAAGGCGGATGATATTGCAAAATGTAAAGAATCCGTTACAGGAAAGTATCTTTCTCATGAACTGGAAATTGAGGTTCCAAAGGAAAGAAGAGAGCCAAGAGGTTTCCTTAGCATAAAAGGTGCAAGAGAGAATAATCTTAAAAATGTTGATGTGGATATTCCTATTGGAGTATTTACCTGTGTAACAGGGGTATCTGGTTCAGGAAAGAGTTCTCTTATTAATGAGATATTAAAGAAAAGACTTCTTAGAGATCTTAACAGGGCTCGCATCAAACCAGGTAAGTGCGATGATATCTCAGGATATGATAATCTTGATAAGATAATCGATATTGATCAGTCTCCTATAGGTCGTACACCAAGATCAAATGCGGCTACATATACAGGTGTTTTTGATCATATCAGAGATCTGTTTGCTTCTTCAAGAGATGCAAAGACTATGGGGTATTCTAAGGGAAGATTCTCATTTAATGTATCTGGAGGAAGGTGTGAAGCTTGTAAAGGTGACGGAATAATAAAAATCGAGATGCATTTTCTGCCAGATATATATGTACCTTGTGAAGTGTGTCATGGTAAGAGATATAACAGAGAGACGCTGGAAGTGAAATATAAGGGGAAGAACATCTATGAAGTTCTTGATATGACTGTGGATGAAGCTGTGGAGTTTTTCTCTAGTGTGCCAAGTGTGCATAGAAAGGTTAAGACACTGCAGGAAGTTGGGCTTGGATATATCAAATTAGGACAGCCGGCTACTACATTTTCGGGTGGTGAAGCACAGCGTATCAAATTAGCTACGGAGCTTTCCAGAAGAAGCACCGGAAGAACCATATATGTTCTTGATGAACCTACAACAGGCCTTCATTTTGCAGATGTTCAGAAATTGCTTGATATATTGCAGAAACTTACGGAAGCAGGTAATACTGTAGTTGTTATCGAACATAATCTGGATGTGATAAAACAGGCGGATTATATAATCGATATGGGACCTGAAGGTGGCGTAGGAGGAGGAACTGTAGTTGCCACAGGAACTCCGGAAGAGGTTGCCAAGGTGAAAAAATCCTATACCGGTCAGTATCTTAAAAGATATCTTAAATAATTTGAATAAGTAATTAAAAAATCCTTTTTCGGAAGAGAAATGCCGGAAAAGGATTTTTTTATGCTGTTTTTTGTGACATATATGTGTATAAAGTGTGACTGAAAAAATCATAATTAACACAGGTTCATCACATGTGCTATGCAAGTGGTATATTAAATATGTTAGAAAATAAAGGTTTATATACATAATGCACAAAGTAATTTGAAAAAATTTGGACAGATGGTTGATTGAATATGACCGAGTCTGAGCGTATACTTTCAATATGATCATATATAAGGAGGTACTAGGGAATGATTTATACGGTTACTTTTAATCCTTCACTGGATTACATAGTTACTGTAGATGACTTTAAGCTTGGACTTACTAATCGTACAACCACTGAGCTTATGTTACCGGGGGGTAAAGGCATCAATGTTTCAATAGTATTATCAAATCTTGGGGTGAAGAATACTGCTTTTTATTTTTCAGCTGGTTTTATTGGTGAAGAAATCACAAGAAGAATTGAAGAAAGTGGTATCAATGCAGATTACATCCGGGTAGAGAAGGGGAATTCACGCATTAATCTCAAATTAAAGTCAATTGATGGCACTGAGATAAATGGTATGGGACCAGATATCACAGAAGATAATGTTGAAGAGTTGATGAAAAAACTTGATCAGGTAACAAGAGGGGACATCCTGGTTCTGGCAGGAAGCATTCCATCAACAATGCCTGATTCAATCTATAGCGACATCATGGAACGACTTGAAAACCGCGGAGTAAAGATAGTGGTTGACGCAACAAAAGACCTGCTGCTTAATGTACTGAAATTTAAGCCATTTCTTATTAAACCAAATAATCATGAACTTGGAGATATCTTTGGGGTGGAATTAAAAACCAGGGAAAGTGTAATTCCATATGCAAAGAAGCTTCAGGAAATGGGTGCTAAGAATGTGGTGGTTTCAATGGCAGGCGAGGGAGCTGTTCTCATCGGTTCAGATGGTTCAGTAGTGATGTCAGAGGCTCCTAAGGGAACACTGGTAAATGGTGTTGGTGCAGGTGACTCTATGGTGGCCGGGTTTATCGCTGGATGGCTTCAGGACGGAAAACTTGAGAGAGCATTTAAGATGGGACTTGCTGCTGGATCAGCAAGTGCATTTTCAGAATATCTCGCAACAAAAGAAGAAGTAATGAAGATATACAATTCGATAGCTTAGGCAGGAAAATAATAAGGAGGAAGAAATATGAGGATAACGGATCTTCTTGATAAGAGAAGTATTGAACTTAACGCGAGACCTGATACAAAGCAGGAAGCTTTGGATATGGCTGTTGAGCTTATGGGAAAAAGCGGTAAGTTAAAAGATAAGGAAGCATATAGAAAACTTGTATATGCAAGAGAAGAAGAAAGTACAACAGGTGTTGGTGAAGGAATTGCAATACCACACGGTAAAGGAAGTGCGGTTAAGGAACCAGGACTTGCTGCAATGGTGATCAAAAATGGAGTTGATTTCGAGGCGTTAGATGATGAGCCGGTTGATCTTCTCTTCCTCATTGCCGCACCTGATACTAAAGACAACGTTCATCTGGATGTCCTTTCAAAGCTTTCTATGATGCTTATGGATGAGGACTTCAGAAACAATCTTAAGAATGCATCAACAGTAGATGAATTTTTAAAGATAATTGATGAAGCAGATGAAGAAAGAAAAGATGTTGATGACAAGCTTGCTGCAAACAGCCTTTCAGAATCAGGAGTAAAGGTTGTTGCTGTAACATCTTGTCCTACGGGAATCGCACACACATATATGGCTGCTGAAGGGCTTGAAAAGGCTGCAAAGAAAGCTGGAGTAGCAATCAAGATCGAGACAAGAGGTTCATCAGGAGCTAAGAATGTACTTAGTGATGCGGATATAGAAGCTGCAGATTGTGTTATCGTTGCCGCCGATGCAAAAGTTCCTATGGGAAGATTTAAGGGAAAGAAACTTGTGCAGAGGAAAGTTGCAGACGGAATCAATAAGGCAGATGAACTTATAGAGATTGCTGTTTCAGGAAAAGCGCCTGTATATGAAGGTGGTGGAGAAACAGAAAGCAAAGATTCTAAAGAATCAAAGGGTGGAGCTCATTCGATCTATACATGGCTTATGGCTGGTGTATCACACATGCTTCCACTTGTAGTTGGTGGTGGTATTCTTGTGGCTCTTGCATTCTTAGTAGATACTATTGCAGGTTATGGTGCATCAGGAAGTGGTAATTTCGGATCTATCACACCACTGGCTGCCTTGCTTAAATATGTAGGTGGACTTGCTATGGGACTCATGGTTCCGGTACTTGCGGGATATATTGCTTATGCAATAGCAGACAGACCTGGTCTTGCAGTTGGTTTTGTTGGCGGACTCCTTGCTGCTAACGGAAATGCGGCTCTTTCGGGATTTTTATTTAGCGACGGATCAACAATCGCCCTTGATGGAAAAGCACTTGGAAGTTTCGGACAGTTCCTTGCAAAACTTGGTTTCCAGCATGACGGCGGTGGAGCAACAGTTTCAGGATTCCTTGGAGGTATCGTTGCAGGTTTCCTTGCTGGATTTATCGTTCTTGGATTACAGAAAATGTGTTCAAAGATGCCTGCAGCACTTGATGGTATCAAGCCAATGCTTATCTATCCGCTTGTTGGTATGTTCTGCATCGCAGTGCTTATGATCTTTATTTTTAACCCACTTATCGGATGGGTAAATACAGAACTTTCAGAAATGCTTACACAGCTTGGTAAGTCAAATGCGCTTTGGGCTTTAGGTCTTGTACTTGGAGCTATGATGGCTATCGATATGGGTGGTCCTATCAACAAGGCGGCTTACGTATTTGGTACAGGTATGTTGACACAGGCTGCCGGATCTTCAGATCCAAACTTCCAGAAGATCGCATATATCTCTATGGCAGCAGTTATGGTAGGTGGTATGTGTCCTCCAGTTGGTATTGCTCTTGCGAACCTTATATTCCCTAAGAAGTTTACAAAGGCTGAAAGAGGAACTACAATTACCAATTTCATCATGGGGGCATCATTTATAACAGAAGGTGCAATACCATTTGCAGCTGCTGATCCTGGACATGTAATTCCATGTACACTTGTTGGTTCAGGTGTTGCCGGATTACTTGTAGCAGTATTTGAGTGTACACTTATGGCACCTCATGGTGGACTCTTCGTAGTTGCTACAATCGGAAATCCACTTCTTTATCTTGTAGCATGGGCTGTAGGATCAGTGATTACAGCTATCATGCTTGGAATATTAAAGAAGAATGTTGAAGAGTAATAATGTGTTATCTTCTAAATTAATTTAATAAAGAAAGGAACTGATACTATGATTAGTTTTGAATATATTATTAAAGATGAGCATGGGATTCATGCAAGACCAGCTACAGAGCTTTTTAAGATGACAAAGAATTATGACTGCACCTTTACTGTTACAAAAGGCGAAAAGACTGTGCCTTTTAAGGGGGTAATGGGAGTAATGTCTCTTGGAGCTAAGCAGGGAGATGCTGTGACATTCTCTTTTGACGGTCCTGATGAGGCTGCCGCAAAGGAAGCCTTTGAAAAGTTCGTTTCAGAAAATTTATAAATTTTATTTTAGGGCTGGGTACATATATGATATGTACCTTCAGCCCTGTTTGTTTTATAATGAAAAGGCAAGATTTTGTCCGCCTTTCATTGTAAAGGGAAGGAGAATGACATGGAAATTTTTGCAGGAAAATCTGTCTTTGGAGGGATTGCCATAGGCAGGATTTCGATATATTCTAAAAATGAACAACAGGTAAAACGTATAAAGGTTACTGATGTTGAAGGAGAGATAAGCAGATATCATAAGGCAAAGGATGCGGCTATAGAGCAGCTTTCCAAACTTTATGACAAGGCGGTTAAAGAAGTTGGAGAAGCAAGTGCTGAAATCTTCGAAGCCCATCAGATGATGCTTGATGATGGCGATTATATAGATTCAGTAGAGAATATAATCCGCACTCAGGAAGTAAATGCAGAATATGCAGTTGCAATGACTGGAGATAATTTCTCAGAAATGTTTGCCAATATGGATGATGAATATTTCCGCGGAAGAGCCGCCGATGTAAAAGATATTTCTGAAAGAGTTGTTAAGATCCTTATGGGAGCTGAAAATGGCAAGATAGAATCTGATGAACCGGTAATTATCGTGGCTGATGATCTTGCTCCATCGGAAACAGTTCAGCTGGATAAAGATCTTATCTTATCTTTTGTAACAGTTCATGGATCAGCGAATTCCCATACAGCAATACTCGCAAAAACTATGAGTATTCCTGCTATCATCGGTGTTAATATTCCGTTGGATCCATCTATGGATAACAGAATGGCTATAGTTGATGGCTTTGAAGGAAAGATATATGTTGATCCGTCAGAAGAAGTATTAGCTGCGAAGAAGAAACTCTTTGCTGAAGAACAAGATAAGAAGCAGTTATTAGAACAGCTCAGGGGAAAAGAAAATATTACTCTTGATGGTCAGCGAATAAACCTTTATGCTAACATTGGAAATTCAAAAGATTTAGCGCTTGTTTTAAAAAATGATGCTAATGGTATCGGACTTTTCAGATCAGAATTTATCTATCTTGGTTCGGACCATTATCCAACAGAGTCTGAGCAGTTTGCTATTTATAAGCATGTGGCAGAGACTATGGCAGGTAAGAAAGTTATAATCAGAACACTTGATATTGGTGCGGATAAACAGGCGGATTATTTTGAATTACCTCATGAAGAAAATCCGGCTTTAGGACTTAGAGCTATTAGAATCTGTCTTACAAGACCGGAGATATTTAAGACACAGCTTAGAGCAATCCTTCGTGCCAGTGCTTTTGGTAAAATTTCTATTATGTATCCTATGATCATTTCAGTGGATGAAGTAAGAGAGATAAAGGCAATCATGGCTGAGGTTAAGGCGGAACTTGAAGCAGAAGGTGTTGCATATGATAAGAATATAGAAGAAGGCATAATGATAGAAACACCGGCGGCAGTAATGATGGCAGATGAACTGGCTAAAGAAGTTGATTTTTTCAGTATCGGCACAAACGACCTGACTCAGTATACACTGGCAATAGACCGTCAGAATCAGAGCCTTGAGAAATTCTATGATCCTCATCATCCTGCGATACTTAAGATGCTTAAGATGGTAGTAGATAGTGCTCATAAATACGGAAAATGGGCAGGTATCTGTGGAGAACTTGGCGCAGATACAGAACTTACAAAAGAATTTCTTGCTATGGGATTCGATGAACTTTCAGTATCCCCAGGCAGGATCCTTCCAATCAGAAAGATTGTTCTTGAAACAAATGTAGCTGAATATAAAAAGGAGAAAGGGATGCAGTAAATATGCTATCTGAAAAACGCAGAGGAGATATACTTAAATTAGTAGGACAGAAGAAAAGCGTTACAGTACAGGAGCTTAAGAATGCTCTTGATGCTTCTGAATCGACAATTAGAAGAGATATTACGTCCCTCAGCAAAGAAGGAAAACTTATTAAGGTATTTGGTGGAGCTATAGCTGTTGAAGGAGCACCGTCTTCAAAGGAACTAACTGTAGGTCAGAAGAAAGCCTTAAATAAAGAGGAAAAGCTTAGAATAGCCAGATATGCGGCTTCACTTATCAGACCTGGAGATTATGTTTATATTGATTCGGGTACAACAACAGGATATATGTTGGAATTCATCAAAGAGAAAGATGCAACATATGTTACAAATGCGGTAGCGCATGCCAAGACTCTTGCATTAAAGGGGCTTAAAGTTCTTTTGATCGGAGGAGAATTAAAAGAAACAACAGAAGCTATTGTAGGCGCAGACGCAATACTTCATATTCAAAAATACCATTTTTCAAAAGGATTCTTTGGAACAAATGGTATCAGTATCAAACTTGGATTTACAACACCGGATGTAAGAGAAGCTCTTATTAAGAGGGTTGCCATTCAGAATACGCAGCTGGGACAGAGGTATATTATGGCAGATGCTGAAAAATTCGGACAGGTAAGTTCGGTAACATTTGCAGATCTGGACGGAACAGTTACACTTACTGACAGACAGCCGGATGACGTATTTCTTAAAAAAATGGAAATTCGTGTTGTTTAATCACAAGCCTTGTAATATAATGGCTATGGTGTAACACGACTTTAGATGGTATTTCATTTATAGTTAAAAATAATACATATATATATTTACGGAGGTAAAATTAATGTTAGTATCAGCAGAGAAGATGCTTAAGGATGCCGTTGCAGGACATTATGCAGTAGCTCAGTTCAACATCAACAACCTTGAGTGGACAAAGTCAATCTTACTTGAGTGCCAGGAGCTTCAGGCACCAGTTATCCTTGGTGTTTCAGAAGGTGCTGGAAAGTACATGACAGGTTATAAGACAGTTGCAGCTATGGTTAAGGCTATGGTTGAGTCTCTTGGAATAACAGTTCCTGTAGCTCTTCACCTTGATCATGGTTCATATGAAGGAGCTAAGGCTTGCATCGAAGCTGGCTTCTCATCAATCATGTTTGATGGTTCTTCACTTCCAATCGAAGAGAACATCGAGAAGACAAAAGAGCTTATCGCTATCTGCAAGGAAAAGGGAATTTCTCTTGAAGCAGAAGTTGGTGGTATCGGCGGAGAAGAAGACGGCGTAGTTTCAACAGGTGAATGCGCTGATCCTCAGGAGTGTAAGGAAGTTAACGACCTTGGACCTACAATGCTTGCTTGCGGTATTGGTAACATCCATGGTAAGTATCCAGAGAACTGGGCTGGTCTTCAGTTCGACGTTCTTTCAAACATCAAGGCTGTTACAGGTGATACTCCACTCGTACTTCACGGTGGTTCAGGAATCCCTGATGAGCAGATCAAGAAAGCTATCGATATGGGTGTAGCTAAGGTTAATGTTAATACAGAGTGCCAGCTCGTATTCGCTGCAGCTACAAGAAAGTATATCGAAGAAGGCAAAGATCAGCAGGGTAAGGGTTACGATCCTCGTAAGCTTCTTGCACCTGGTGCTCAGGCTATCAGAGATGAAGTTAAGAACAGACTTGAGGTTTTCGGTTCAATCGGAAAAGCTAACTAGTTTTAAATTTTTGAATATGTATTTTTAGAAGGCGTGTATGACACGCCTTCTTTTTTTATTCATTTGTAGTATGTCTTATGGTATAATAAAATGATTATGTCTATCATGGGGTAACTGGATTCATAAGGCCCAAGATATAGATATATCATTAATATTGATAAGAGGAAAAAACGGTGGCAGAGAATCACGTCTTAATAGATGATATTTTGAAAAATCAATCTGAAAGAATGATGAACTTAAAGAAGTTCTATCCATTCTTTGCTCTTTATGAAACGTCATTTTCACAATATAAAGAGGGAAAATACCAGAGTCTGGATATGGGATATCTGACTCTTTCTTTGCTGCGCTTTTTTATAAATGAAAACAATTTTAATGAAAATGATGTAACTTATGAGATGGTGGAGAAATTCTTAAGGCAGGTCCTTAGAAGAGATTTTGGCTTAGAGGAATCTGAGACAGAAGAAGCAGAACTTATAAGATACATCTTTGATAAGATAAGAAATGATGGGCGCCCATTTACTTTTTCTTTCTTTGATCCGGAAGAAAAGAAGATGAAGACATCCTATGTAAAGCTTATAGAGAGCGCTATAAGAGATGAAAATGTAGTTTATCATATCACAGGAGATGGCATAGAATTTTTCCTTTCTACAAAGGAAGTAAAGGACGAAAGCCCGCTTACTACAGAACAGCTTCTTCTTGAAAAAATGATAAGGTCAGAGAATTTCCGTGGCGGTATTGATGTCATCAGAAGGATGAATATTGAAGTTACAAGGCTTAAGAAGAAGAGAGATGAAGTAATAAAGATATTGCTGCGTGACATATATGAAGGAACAAAGGCTGCCAAGGATTATATGGATAGTACTTCTCTTTGGTTTGAGGAGGAAAGAAAATCTTTTGCAAAAAATAAGGCCCTTGTGGATAAGGCGGTAGGAAGAATGGCGGCAGGTCATGATTCTAAAGGAATGAGGGATATCACCATTCTTGAAACAGAATTAAAGAAGACCATTGAAAGCCACAGCGAACTTATCGCAGCAACAGCAGATCTTTCAAGAATAACAGATGAGCTGGTTGAAAGATCCAAGTTAAAGCAGCTTAGAACAGTATTTGACTTTAATAATGCGCTTTCTGTAATGGAAAAAAATGACAGGCCTGAGGATATGACACATATATTTATGCCATTTCTTATGCCAAAGATTGAAAAGAGTTTTTCGGCATTTCTTGTAGATAATATCGTTACTTCGAAGAGTGATGATAACTTAAAGGGTGAAGTAAGAGAAAATGAACCGGTGGATTTTAATTTCGAATATGAGGATGAAAAGTTCTCTAAAGTTGTAGGAAAGAATCTCGGACTTCTTTTTAAGGAATTACTGGATCGCCTGCTTAGGTGGGAAAAGGTTACTCTTTCTGAACTTAATGCCATATTAGAGATCAAGTTTGGGAAAGAGATATATGAAAATAGAGATTATTATTCATTCCTGGTACATTTGGCAAAGAAAGATTCATACAGTATGAAGATAATGAAGGATGAAACTGAGACCTTCCTTGAGAAGATGGCCTGGGAGATGCTTTCAGATGCAGATAAGGAATTGTATAAGGATATAAGTTTTAATATTGAATATATGCCTGATGAGATAGTTATCGGGGATAAGACAAGTGAAGAAGAGGATGAGGCGTCTAAGGAAGAAAAGATGCTGATACGTAATATGGTCTTTCATAGATGTTAGAAAGAAAAGTTGATCATTCTATAGTGGATAGGGAAATAAGATGGAAGAAAAGAGTCTTGAGAAAGCATTAGCTATATATAGTGCTTTGATCACAGGAAAAAATGTATCAAAACAAAATAAAGAAACAAGAGAGCTTTATAATGATTTTTATTCTGATTCAGAGGTGTATGATATCACCGTAAAGCTGTTAAAAAGCCTTAATCTGAATCTTTATGAATATAATGATTCGATATTTATCTCAGCAGGAGACGGAAATAAAGTATTTGGATATACCAATGATGATCTTAAAAGGGCCATGGGCTTTAAGGTTAACAGAGAACTTTTTCTTTTTTATTTTATCGTATATCAGGCTTTACTTTATTTTTATACAGATTCAAGCACATATCAGATTAAAGAGTATATAAAACTTGATGAAATGATAGCTCTTGTTTCTGAAGCGGCGGATCGGATTGCAAATGAAGATGAGATCTTTGAAAAAGACCTGGAATCCTCTAAAGAAACCTTTAGAAATGTATGCCTTCTCTGGCATGAGCTTCCTACAGCCACAAGTGAAGATAAAGACAGAAATAAAGCTTCCCGTGGTTCAAAACTTGGATTTGTGAAGCTTTCATTTAACTTCCTTCAGGAACAAAAATTATTTAATAATGTTGAAGAGAGATTTTATCCTACAGACAGATTCAGGGCTATAGCTGAGAATTATTTTGAAGAATATAAGGGTAAGATATTTACCATTTTGGGAGGAACCGATAATGCCTAGTATTAACAGAATAAGAGTAAATAATGTTAAATACAACTTCGGCACGCAGATGTATGATGACTTTACCATGCGTCTTTATGGAAGGGATACTCTCTATGATCTGGCCAATGGTGGTGGTAAATCTGTACTCATGCTTCTTCTTATGCAGTGTGTGATCCCTAATTCCACACTGGATGAAAAGCAGCCTATAGAGAAGTTGTTTAGAGAAAATTGTGGTAATACAACTATCCATTCACTTATCGAATGGAAGGTGGATGAACCTGATATAGAAGATGGTTATAAATATATGACTACAGGTTTCTGTGCGAGAAAATCCAGAGATAGAGATGCAGAAGCTGAGAAGTCAGATGTGGCTTCAATTGATTATTTTAACTATTGTATTTTCTATAGAGAATATAACAGAAATGATATCGTGAATCTTCCGCTTATCAAGGATAAGGAAAGAATTTCTTATCAGGCTCTTAAAAATTATCTTCAGGATCTTTCGAGAAAAGATAATAATCTAAGGGTTTTTGTTTTTGACAGAAAAGGTGAATATCAGAGATTTATAAGTAATTACGGCCTTCATGAAAGTCAGTGGGAGATAATCCGAGGAATCAATAAGACTGAGGGGCACGTAAGAACATATTTTGAGAGTAATTATAAAACAACCCGAAAGGTGATAGAAGATCTTCTTATCGAAGAGATCATTGAGAAAGCTTACAGGGTAAAGACAAATAAGGATGAGGGAAGCCGTGACTCTGCGGCAGACCTTCTTATGTCTATTAAAGATCAGCTTAAGAATCTGGCTGAGAAGAAGAAAGATATTGCGGTTTTTGATCATGAGACTGAACTTATATCCCTTCTCTATGACAGGATCATTTCTTTTAATGATCTTTATAAGGAAGAAGAAGAGATATCCAAGAAGCTTGGAGATATCTATGTTACAGGAGAGGCGGAAAGAAAGAATTCCGAAGAATATCTTCTTTCATTAAAGAAGAATAAAGAAAATGCTCATGAATATCTTACAGAAAAGAGAGCTTCTTTAGAAAATTTAAGAACATCCAGAGATAAAAAGAAATATGAGACTATAGTAAAGGAACTGGATGAATTACAGTCTGAAGCGATAAGATTAAAAGATCTTATGGAAAAGAAGGATAGAAGTCTTAAAGAAAAGAAAGCTGCTATTTATTTCCTGGATCTTTTAAATGATAAAGCTAAGTATGAGAAGGTAGTGGCTTCTACAAAGGCTGAGCATATTGAAAATGAAGAGGAACTTCTTATAGTTGTTGGAGCTCTTTATAAGATATTTAAAAAAGAAGAAGAGGATCTGATAGATAAGATTAAGGTCCTTTCAGAAAATTATGATGAAATATGCAGCATTATAGAAAAAGACAGCAAGGTTCTTGAAGAGGCGAGAGTTGGTGCTGCAGTTGCAGATAGTAATATACTCTTCCTTAAAGAAGAGACAGAACGTATCAAGGAAGATATCAGATCATTAAGAGAAGGCATAAGTGAGGTGGCATTTGATAAAACAGAAAATATCATTGCGGCTAAAACTTTAAAAAAGGATAGTTTAACTTCTTCTGTTAATAATAAGGTGCTTTCATTAGAGCAGGTAAATAAAGAGATAGATCTTGCCAAGAAAAGCGTCGCAGCTGAAAATGATAAGCTGTTTAATCTGCATCGTGAAGCGGATGTTTATAAAGAACGTGACGAGATATATCGAAGTAATGAAGGTAAATTAAAGCAGATCAGAAATATTTATGCATCCCATGATCCGGAAGGAACGGATATGTATATTCTTTCAGATCTTATCAGAGAAAAGACAGAGAAAGATATAATCAGAATTGCAGA
>AUXO013259911.1_pt1 | contig 18240 bp, 12 predicted proteins | sample 768731 | NCBI WGS metagenome assembly AUXO01 (sample SAMN02715735, study PRJNA202380) | gut metagenome | biome: sheep rumen | host: Ovis aries | place: New Zealand: Palmerston North
GTTATTGTTTAACTAATCTCTTAATTACTAACTTTTATGAAGAAAACTCTACTTTTCTTGGCTTCTGCGCTCATGAGCACAGTCTCGTTTGCACAGAGTTTCACGGCAACGTGGGAAAAGCCAGTGGTGACCAACTTCGTCGACATGGCGGATGATGGCGAGACCACACAGTTTCTTTACAATGTAGGCGCGAAAGGCTTCCTCGCTGGTCACAACGACTGGAACACTCGCGCATCAGTCGCAGAGAAGGGCGACTCTGTCCGTATCAAAGCTTTGGCAGAAGGCAAATGCAACTTGAGCTGCTTCCCTGCTGCGTACACAAACAAGAACAAATGGCTGTATGTTGCAGCTAATTCTTGGAACGCACAGTGGGTGGACGCTGGCAATGCAACAGGCAATGGCAGCTACCCTGGCACAGACCAGTGGGTGTTCACCAAGCAAGAAAACGGCAGCTACAAAATCACCAACACTGGCGTGGGTGAGGACACCTCGAAACATCCAGACACTGAACAGCAACTCAATCCCGGCATTCCAGAGCCAGGCACATGGGGTGTGGCATCAACTTGCGTTGGAGAGACTCCCAACACTCGCTGCTACTTCTACGACCCCGACTTCATCTACGTTCCAATGATTGACGGCGAAGCTCAGGATACAGAGAAGGCATTCCCTGATGGCGCAGAATTCTGGGACGAGTGGCGTTTTGTGTCTGTGGAAGAATACAACAATGTGTATGTTCCAGCACAACAGCGCTATGCAGCAGCTGTGAACCTGAAAGAGAAGATTGAATATGCACTCAACAATGGCATTGAAGCTTCTGATCTTGCTGACGAGTACGCTGTGTACAACAACACAGAGAGCACTACAGAAGAGCTGAACAAGGCAGCTGACTCTGCTTATGACAAGGGTCGCTGGGTGGAAATCAAGGACTACTTCGAAGATATTGTTGAAGGTGAGGCGAACGATGTTTCTGGCGTGTTCACCAACAATGACTTCAGCGATGGCAACGCCAATGGCTGGGATATCACTTGGACAGCCAACTCTACTGCAGCTACCAACATTGGCTATCAGGCTAACCAAGACTACAAGAATGGTGAGGTAACAATCAGCAAGTTTATTGAAGCATGGAAAGAGAACAAAGCTCCTAATTATCTGGGCGACGGTTCTATCACACAGACAGTGCCAAGCCTTCCTGCTGGTAAGTACATGCTGGCCGTTGACGTGATTGCCCGCTACCAGTGGGGCAATGCTCTCCCTGATGACGTGCAGCTCTTCGCCAAGGCTTCTGCTGACGGCAAGGAGTACTCCACTTCAATGGCAACAGGCGACGGCAAGCCAGAGCACTTCGACTTCACCTTCATCCACACTGGTGGCGCTATGACACTCGGTCTGCGCGTCATCGGCAGTGCAGAGGCTAAGGCTCCAGCTAACTGGATTGCTATGGACAACCTGAAGCTCTACTACTACGGTGCGGTTTCTGACGATCCAGACAAGGTGCTGCTGGACGACTACATGGCGTTAATTGCTGAGAAGTATGACCCAGAGGATTTGGATGAATACGTTGCATATACTGGCGACAAAACTGGATACTCCAACGCATTTAGCAGCGCTGCTTCCATTTCTGAAAACGGTGGCGACTACATTGCAGCTAAGGCTGCATTGGAAGCTGCTGTGGCACAGCTGGAGAAGTCTATCAAAGCATACGAGGATTTCGATGCGCTGCGCAATGAAGCAAATGAGAGAATTGAGGAATTCGACGGCACAAAGTTCAGCGGCATCGCTGAAGCATTCGGCGACTTCCTGAGCGACTGGAGCGATGCCTATACCGACGGCACATACACCATTGCGGAAATCGAAGCTCTTCCTGCTTTGCTCACGAAGACCATCAATGACTATGTATCTGAATACTTGGAGCCTGGCGACGACATCACCTTCATGATTAAGAACCCTAACTTCGACAAGGACTTCTCTGGCTGGGAAACTACTGGTGTTTCACCTGTATGGGGTGGTGTTGATAGAAACAACACTCTTGGTGACGATGACAACGTTCTGGCATCAGGTAACGCTGAACGCTTTCACGCCATCTTCACGATGTCTCAGACAGTGTACAACATGCCTGCAGGCCTGTATCAGTTCACTTGCCAAGGCTTCACCCGCTGTGACGACGGTTCTAAGAACGAAGGTGCTCTCTACGCTATTGTCAATGGAGAGGAGCAGTCTTCTCTTCTTCCTTTGATTAATGCATATCCAACTGCAACATCACTGTATGATCCAGGTGACTGGCCAAAAGATTCTCAGATTGATGGCGGGTTTGTTCCAAACAGCATGACTGGTGCGAACTACCACTTCAACCACACAACTGAAGGCAACGAATATCCAGACTACACCACTACACTCAACATCTCTCTGACTGAGACTGCTGACGTGACTGTAGGTGTGAAGTGCGCAAACGACCATAACTGGGTTATCTTCGACAACTTCCAGCTGAAATACCTCGGCTCTGGCAACAACGCTTATCTGATTGCTATCAACCAGAAGCTGGGTGAGTTGAAGACTTACATTGATGAGAACGAAGGATACGTTGGTACGGATGTTACTGACGGGTATGAGACATTGAAGAAGAATGCTGATGAACTCGGTGATGCCGAAGGTGCAGGCGAAGCTCTCCTGAAGGCAATTGAGGATGCTATCGTTTACGCAGAGAAATCTGTGGCCGCTTACACTGAAGTTGACACCCAACTGAGCGCATTGTCCGATGCTTCTGATGATTCAGACAACAGCACTGCCATCGATGCTGCAAATGACTATAGAGACGCAAATGAAGACAACATTGTCAACAGAGCACTTAGCGTTGAAGAAGTAAATGCTGCTATTGCAGATATCAAGAAGCTGATTGACCAGCTCAACACTCCTGACTATGCTGGCGCTTCTGACACTGAACCTGTTGATTTCACTAAGCGTATCACTAACCCAAGCTTCGAGACTGGTGACCTGACTGGTTGGACTTACAACTCTGGTAATGACACTAAGGTTTATGAGAACTCTAATGCAACCTACACCATCGACTTGAATGAAGGTACATACGTATTCAACTCTTGGGCTAACAGCGCTGTGGAAGGTGGCAAGCTCTGGTTGTCGCAGAACATTGGCATCCTGCCTGCTGGTGCATACAAACTGGAGGCTGCTCTCGCTTCATTCCCAAGCCACATCTTGAACTTCGGTATCAATGACGACTTGACTACTTTCGTCAACCAGAACGAGAAGGGCAAGGCCACAAATGCAGAATTTATCTTCATCCTCGACGAAGACACCGAAGTGACTATTACAACTTCTACTGAATTGGTTGGTAACGAAACTGCTAATCCAAACGAGACCTTCTTCAAGGCCGACAACTACCGCCTCTGGTACTACGGTACTGAGAGCAGCAAGGAGGCTACTCCTGTTGAAATCGACGGTATTGAAGAGAATGCTCCTGTGAAGGCTAATGGCAAGTTCCTGAAGGGCAAGACCTTCGTTATCTTCAAGAACAACGAACTGTTTAACATTGCTGGTCAGCGTCTCAAATAAACGAGGACTAACAACATATACTAAATAAAAGGTGGCGGGCATCCGGATGGGTGCCCGCCACTTTTTTGTGTCTCGCTGTTGCAAGGATGAGAGAATTTGCGTACTTTTGCAACATGAACAAAACGTACAGCGACATGAAGACGCTGTTGGTGCAGAGCGGTATAGACCCCTATGAGGCCAAAGCTATCGCTCTGTTGCTGATGGAAAAGGTGTGTGGCATGACCACCACCGACGTGCTGACAGGGCTGGAAGGCACCGCACCTACGCCCCAAGAATTGCAAGCCCTTGATATGGCGGCACAGGTGGCGCAAGGCACCCCCGTGCAATACGCGCTGGGCGAAGCTGATTTCTGCGGCATGGTTTTCCGCGTTGCCCCCGGCGTGCTTATTCCACGGCCCGAGACCGAGGAACTGGTGGCATGGATTGTGAAGGATTCCCTGCAGCCAACTGCCAACCGTCAATTGTCAACCGTCAACTGTCTCGACATCGGCACTGGCTCTGGCTGCATTGCCATCGCCCTGACCAAGCAACTAAAGAAGGCGGAGGTGGACGCATGGGACATCAGCCCCACAGCCCTACACATCGCTCAAGAGAATGCCGCACACAACAACGTGCAGGTGGCGTTCCACCAAGTGGATGTGCTCGCACCCATCAATCCGCAGAACATGCCTCGCAATTCGTACAATTGCATCGTCTCCAACCCTCCTTACATCTGCGAGGAAGAGGCACAAGGGATGGAGCGCCACGTGCTGGAGCATGAGCCGCACCTCGCCTTGTTCGTCCCTAACAACGACCCGCTCCTCTTCTACCGCAGGATAGGCGAGCTGGGACTTGAGCTGCTACGCAAGGACGGAGCACTCTACTTCGAAATCAACAGGCGCTTCGGTGCAGAGACTGTAGCCATGCTGGAAACATTGGGGTATCGCCATGTGGAACTGCGGCAAGACTGCTTTGGCAACGACCGCATGATCAAAGCAATAAAGCCGCTATAACATCGTTATTCGTAATATGAGGAAACTACTTTTCATCTTACTCTCCTGCTGGATTGGCGCCCTCGGCGTACAAGCCAACGACTGGACTATATACGCTTCTTATCACGGAGCGACCAAGGCCGTGAAGACAGACTCACGCATCTTCGTCCTTGCCCAAGGCGGCCTGTACAGCTACGATACAGAAGACCAACTGCTGCAGGCTTACGACAAGACGAGCGCCTTGAGTGACTTCGGCATCTACGACATCGCCTACTCTGCCCCACTCAAGCGGTTGGTGGTGCTCTACGACAATGGCAATATTGACCTGATTGGCATGAACAGCACCCGCTGGAACTTGTCGGACTTGAAAAGCAAATCGCTCGGTGACAAGACCATCAACGAACTCAAGGTGGTGGGGGAAGAGGCACTCATCAGCCTCAACGAGGGTTTGGCAGTAGTTGACCTGAAGGATGGCTACTTCGAGAACTTCTACACCTTCGGCAGCAAGGTGAAAGCCGCCACACTGGTGGACGGCAAACTCTATGCCAACACTGAAAACGGGGTGAAAGAGGGTGACCGCAGCAAGAACCTGCTGGATGCAGCCAACTGGACTACAGTCAGCGCAGAAAGCGTCACGTTCGGCCCCACGAAGGATGAGCAGGAAGCGGCTGAAAAATGGCTGGAACAGGTGAAGGACATTGTGCCAGACTCCCCTATTCGCAACTATACCTATAAACTCAATATGCAAGGCAACCGCCTGCTGGTGGCTGGAGGCAACTTCTACTACCCTAACGTGAACTATCCAGGCACTGCCATGAAATACGAGAATGGACGATGGACGGCCTTCGACGAGGAGGAGCCTATTGCTCTGGTGGGCAATAACACCTACATGAACGTGACAGATATCGTGCAGGACCCGAACGATTCGGAGCACCACTGGCTGGGAACAATGCGCAGCGGCATCTACGAGTTTCAGAACTACAAACTGAAGAACCACTACACCTACGACAACTCGCCCCTGACCAGCATTCTTCCCGACAGCAGAAACCCACAGAACTACGTGCGTGTGACTGCACTGGCTTTCGACGCCAACAGCAACCTGTGGATGATGAACAACGAGTGTGACGTCATCGTGCGCATCCTCAAAAAGGATGGCACATGGGCTGAGCTCCCCTATGCTGAACTCAGCGGAAACACTACGTTCGACCACATTATCTTTGACCAACGCGGATGGATGTGGGCTAACAGCCGACGCGACGCCAACGGCACCCGTGCTGCTGGCATCCTCGTGATGAATACGAACGGCACCATCGACAATACTGCGGACGACCACTACAAGTTCATCACCTCATTCCAGAACCAAGACGGCGTGGCCTACAACCCCACCTTTGTATATTGTATCCAAGAGACATTAGAAGGGAACATTTGGATTGGTACCAACCTCGGACTTTTCGTGTGCGAAGAACCTGCGTCCATCTTTAACAACAACGCATACCTGAGCCAGCTCAAAGTGCCACGGAATGACGGGAGCGGTCTGGCCGACTACTTGATGAACGGGGTTAGCGTGAAGTGCATCACCCTTGACGGCGGCAACCGCAAATGGATTGGCACAGTGGATGACGGCGTGTATCTGCTCAGCGCCGATGGCATGGAAACAATTGAGCATTTCACCGCTACCAACAGCCCTCTTATCAGCAACGAAATCAACGACATCGCCATCAATGGGCAAACTGGCGAAGTGTTTATCGCCACGACCAAAGGGCTCTGTTCCTTCAAAGGCGATGCTACCGACCCTGCCTCATCAATGAGCAACAGCAACCTCAAGGTATATCCCAACCCCGTTCGCCCCGACTATCATGGCAAGGTACACATCACTGGACTGATGATGAACTCGAATGTGAAGATTGTGAGTGCAGCCGGCAAGCTGGTGGCAGAAGGCACCAGCATAGGTGGCGAGTTCTCATGGGACGGCTGTATGCAGAGCGGACGACGCGTCACATCGGGCATCTATTATGCTCTCTGCACGGATGAAGAAGGCAACAAGGGGGCTTGCGCCAAAATCCTCATCGTCCACCCATGAAGGAACTTATTTCTGTCATCGTCTGTGCCTACAACCAAGAGGGCACCATCGCACGAACGCTGGATAGCATCCTGCGGCAGCAGTGCCACCTGCCAGTGGAAATCATCGTGGGCGAAGACTGCTCAACGGACCACACCCTCGATGTGTGCCGACAATACGCTGAACGCTACCCTGAATCCATCCGGCTGAAGGCAAATGCCCAGAACAAGGGCATCATCGACAACTATTTCGATTGTCTACTTGCCGCACAAGGACGATACATTGCTGACTGTGCTGGTGACGACGAATGGAGCGACCCCGAGAAACTGGAGAAGGAACTGCGCATCATGGAGGCTCACCCCGAGGTAACACTCGTGCACACAGACTACCGGCATCGGAATGCTACCACAGGAGAGAGCTTCGCTCCGCACCCGCACCCATGCCTCCACACGCCAACAGGCGAAATGGAAATAGTAGACGGCCAACAGCTTTTGGTGCCCATTCTCACCCAATTGGAACGTCCTGTCATCCATCTCTGCACAGCGTTGTACAGAGCGGAGGTAATTCTCAATGCGTACCAACATTACACAGAGTTCTTCCGCAACAAGACCTATGGCTGCGAAGACGTACAAGTGTGCTTCATGCTGGCAAAAGCAGGGAAAGTGGCCTACCTCAACGAACCGACACTTTACTACAGCGTAGGAGGGAAGACCATCTCCAACACACAAGAGGAGACTAAGCAATTCCGCTTCGTCAAGAGCACGACGCAACTGAACTATGACCTCTGTCAGACTTTCCACGTAGAGGACAAGCGTATAGAGCACTACTTTGAATACCGCATCTATGCCCTGCTGATGCATGCCTTCCGCATCTACAGCAAGGAACTACGCACAGAAGCCATCCAATGCAAAAAAGACTGGCACACCCACTTAAACACAAAGGCGAAACTCGTCCTGCTCGCCACAAGCACATCCTTTCTCTGGTCATGCGCCCTCGGCTTAAGAAACATTTTCTCCTTCAAGAACGAACAAGACTCATGAATATCAGACATAAAATCGTTATCCGCCTCCATTCCGGCTTGGCTAACCGCATGTTCCAATACGCCTACTACCTCTATCTCCAACAGAAAGGCTACAACGTACGGATGGACAGCTCTAGCTACCGAATCTTCCATGCCCATGAAGAAGTGGATTGGCAACGGATTTTTCCCAATACCAAAATAAAGGAAGCGTCAACGTGGACTATCAAGCGGTATGGAGGAGGCAGCGATCTGATCTCTAGAGTCCGTCGCCACGTACCTCATGCCAGTCGAGTGTGGTGGAGAATGAAAAATCCCACTTTCCGACTGCCGACCGAAGAGGAACTGCACAAATTACCCTACATCATCGGCTTCTTTCAACGCGCCGACATGGTAGAGCAAGTAGAAGAACGCATTCGCAAGGACTTCCAGTTCGTTCCTTTCGAGCCCAACTCACCATATACAGAACTGGCTCAGAAACTTGCCAGCGAAGAGTCGGTAGCTATTCATGTACGCAAGGGGAAAGACTACTCTGCCCTCCAGTACTTCCATAACACATGTCCTGAGAGCTACTACATACATGCCATTGACTACATGAAGCAGCACTTGAAAAAACCACGCTTCTACGTCTTCACCGATAATCCCGAGTGGGTGAAGCATCATCTTCCTGAATACTGTGAATGCATAGGAACCGGAATTACCACAGGATGGGGCAATCACTTCGATATGCAGCTTATGAGCATTTGCAAGCACAACATCATCGCAAATAGCACGTATAGCTGGTGGGGGGCTTACTTGAACACGAACCCTGATAAGCTCGTCATCATCCCCAGCCATTGGTTCAATCCCCAACAACATCTTAATCCAGAAGAAGCTTTGCAGGCCAAGGGATGGATTAGCCTTGACTGAACACTTGCAAGATTTGCCGAGCAATCACTTCGGGAGCAACCCGCTCTCTTAACTCATCGCACCACTGAGGATTAAATTCCACTGACATCACATCTCGCATCTGCTGCCGCAATGACACTGCATCTCCGACAACAGCAGTCAGACAAGCACCTTCCAGCAAAGCATTCCGCGGAATAATATTTGTAGTTACAACAGGAATGCCTGTGCTGATAGCCTCCATGATAACCAGGCCCTGTGCTTCACTCCGCGAAGCAAGCACAAGGGCATCAGAACGATAAAGGAGGTCACGCACACCTGCTTTATCTAAAGCACCATGAAAAAAGACGTTCGGCACATCTGCAAACAATGCACGCATCGCATCGCAGTCTGAGCCATTCCCTGCTATATGCAGCTCTATTCCGTCCATACCCTTCATTGCTTCAGCAAGAACATCATAGCCCTTGCGGTAGATGTCGCCAATGGCCAGGCAGCAAAAGCGGAACGGCCTGTCCGTTCTTGGCTCTCGAGAGCGGAAAGCAAAGAAATCCACATCTATAATATTAGAAATGGGCGTACACGCATAGTCCTTGCCAAAGAGCGGAGCCAAGTCGTCCACCAGCTCTGCTGACACAGGAATCACGCAGGTGGCATGTGCATAAGTGTCCTTCAGCAACAAGCGTGCCCACGGTGCCCTCTTCCAGCCTTTCCCATAATTAGCCTCAAAGATTCCTGACGGAAGATGCTCTGTGATAAAGAAAGGAATGCCTTCTTTCTTGGCAATTCTCCACGCTGCCACACCAGCCCACTGACAGCAATGAGCATGCAGGACATCAGGCTTCCCATACTGCTGCTTATACTCTCCGTACATTTCCTCCACAATACGGCACCATCGCTCTTGGTTGGGACGGATACAACAAGGAAATGCCCGCATGAATGTACGGTACACTTCCACTCCGTCCAGCTCCTCCCACCATCTTCCCCGGCGAGCCTTCCAATAGAAAACTCCATCCACCGACATGCCTAACTGCACAGAAGCCAACATACGCACCGTATTGCCCTGCGCCTGCAAGGCCCGCGCTTGCTCCAATGCGAAAAGTCCGCCATGAGGAGGGAAGAAGGAAGGTATCTCTAATATATGCATAGGCAATACAAGACTTAGGAACTACAGCACCAGCCGGGTAAATATATTGAAGAAGACATATTTCCACTCACTATGCCACCGGAGCGGGAAATAGCCCATTGCTTTCAGTTCTTTCACTATTTCACGCCGAAAGGTACATGAGTGATGCTGACGAAGCAGCATACGAAGGGTATCTACTGCCAGATAGTCCAGTTTGTACTGCAAACAAGAACGAAGTTCTGAAGAATCCATAGCCAATTCTTCAAGATGCCGCAAAGCCCTAACCATATCTCGAATTTTCTGCTGCTGAACAGTCTTATTAGCCGTTGTAGTAATGCTCTCAGCATGCAACCTCCGTTCATACCAATCCACCTTCAAGGCCATGAACGTTTGGGCTTGAGCAAAAGCCCTTGGCGTGAAATCCTCGTCCTCATGATACATGCCTTCCACAAAGGAAAGCTGTGCCTCACGCAGAAAAGCTGTGCGCCACAGATAACTCCAAACGCACGGCATCAAGTTGCGCCCTTGCATAAACAGACGTGCTGGCATCAACAGCTCATACGGTGGCACATAACGACGGTAAGGACTCCGCCTGCCCACATAGTCTGCCTGCGACGCATTGACACTAAAAATATCCGCCTGATGCTTTTCCAACATCTCCACAGGAACTTTAGCGGCAAACAAACGATCATCGGCATCCACGAAGCAGATGTACTCTCCCTCTGCTACTTGCATTCCTGCGTTGCGAGCGGCACTTAAGCCACGATTCTCTTGTGTGATGACTTGTACTTCTGTATGTTCCTGTACATATTCTCGCAATATGTCAGCCGTGCCATCCGTGGAACCATCGTTCACCACAATGATTTCATGTCTGCGCCCTCGCATATCCAGACGCACAATGCTGTCCAGACACTCCTTGAGGTATGGCTCTGCATTGTAGGCAGGGATGATGAAAGACAAGAGAATATTCATATGGCATACTCGCATGTGTTGTGACAAAGATAGTGATTATTCATGAGGAAAGAAGAATGAGGAATGAGGAATTGTTACTTTTTCGCCGAAAAATAAACTGAATGGCAAATAATTCCCCTTTCCTAACACCCATTTCCCAATTCTTTCCTATCTTTGTGCTTCAAAACAAAGGTATGCTTTCCATCCTTATCCCCACACGAGATTATACGTGCTACCAATTAGTAGCTGATCTGCACAATCAAGCGGAAGAGTTGGGCATTCCTTACGAGATTCTAGTAGCCGAAGATGGAAGCCGCTCGCAAGTGAGCATCATCGCCAATCACAAGATAGAGGAATTGAGCCACTGCCACCACCTCATCAGAAAGGAAAATGTTGGGCGCTCGGCTATTAGAAACGTGCTGATAGACGCTTCGAAAGGCAACGTATTGCTCTTGATGGATGCCGACGGCAAAGTAGTAAGGAAAGATTTCCTTCAACGATATTGGCAAGCAGGACAAACACACGATGTTGTGTGTGGCGGCATTCAAACTCCCAACACCTGCCCCGACCCAACAAGAACACTCCGATGGAAGTATGAGAAGGCTTATGAAGCCCAACATGGCTGCATCAGCGAACAATTCCGTTCATTCTGTTTCCTCATCAGCAGGCAAGTGACCGACCAAGTTCGGTTCGATGAACGTTACCGCCATTATGGCTTTGAGGATGTGCAGTTTGGGCTCGACCTGAAAGCCGCTGGATACACCATCACGAGCATTGACAATCCTTTGGGGAACAAAGACTTTGAAACAAACGCCATCTTTATAGAGAAGACAGAAGAAGCGCTACGGGCAGCGTTCCAATTCCGCCATGATATCGGTGAGCACATCACGCTCACGCGCATCTATGACAAGTATAAAGCATGGGGCTGGGCACTCCGAGGAGGATTCCGCATTCTTCGTCCTCTTTTACGTCGGAACTTGCTCTCGACACAGCCCTCTTTGTTTCTTTTCTCCGTTTACAAACTGGGATACTACGCTACTCTGAAAGGGCAAGAACCATGAAACACTTTCTTGCAAAAATCCTTCTTTTCGTGTTACCCCTGCTAGCACTGATGGTAGCTGTAGAAGTATGGTTGGAGAACTTACCCAACGATGCCCGCAACAAGCACCAGTGGATGTTGCAGCATTCGCGGCAAGTGAAGACACTCGTGCTGGGACACAGCCATAACCTGTACGGTATCCGCACTTCCCAGATGGGGAAAGACGCTTTCAACCTCGCATTCGACAGCCAATCCTACCGATACGACAACTACCTCTTGCACCACTATCCTCTGGACAGCCTGCAGACTCTCATTCTCGACTTCGACTATTTCCAGGCATGGGAAGACCTTGAGAGCCAACCTCACATGGACGTCTGGGCTATACGCTACCGCATCTACATGGATTGCGACATCCACTCACGTTTCAGCACCTACAACCTCGAAGTCCTTCACCCCAAGTGGGTCATGGACAGGCTCGCTTCCACCATCAACCCTCTATATGACAAGTGTGACGAGCAAGGATGGGGCACCACCGCCCGACGAGAAACACGCCCCTCCAACTGGAACAATGGGCAACGACGCGCAGAGGGCAACACCTACCACAACGAAGAGATTCTTCATCTCAACGAAGGCTTCCTGCGCCAAATATTCGATTTTTGTAAGGAAAGAGACATTAAAGTCCTTCTACTCAACACCCCAGTGACAACCGAATTTCGGAAGTATGAGGACCCACGTCAAGTAGCCAAGAATAAACAACTGCTCCATAAGCTACAACGCGACTACCCCAACATTGAATACCTTAACCTGGAAGCCGACCCACGCTTCACAGACGATGACTTTTACGACTCCGACCACCTCAACCAATATGGTGCAGCCAAGCTGACCCACATTCTCAAAGACCACCTCAACCACACCTCATGCTCTTCAACACATTAACATACCTCCTCTTCCTCCCCATTGTCTTCATGCTCTATTGGGGCGCACGGAACAAGCGGCAGCAGAACGCCATCGTTCTGCTGGCCAGCATGGTGTTCTATGGTTGGTGGAGTGTTCCATGCCTGGCGCTGATGGTAGGCACCTGCCTGCTGAACTTCTTGTTCGTTCACGCCATGCAGAAAGGTCACCGCAAAGCGTGGTTGTCGCTGGCATTAGCGCTGAACTTCGGTGTGTTAGGCGTATTCAAATATTTCAACTTCTTTACAGAGAATCTCGCTATTGTATTGGCAGGCTTAGGCTTGAAAGCCGATGTGCCCACCCTCCACATCATCCTGCCCGTAGGCATCAGTTTCTACACCTTCCAACTCTCAGGCTATGTTTTCGACTGCTACCGACGCGATCTCACTCCCACGCGTTCGCTGATGCAGTTCATGACTTTCATCAGTTTCTTTCCCCAACTAGTGGCAGGCCCCATCGAACGAGGGCGCAACCTATTGCCTCAATTCGACCGGCAACGGCATTTCGACAGTCAACAGGCCACCGACGGCATGCGTCTCATTCTGTGGGGATTGGCAAAGAAGATGCTGCTGGCCGACAATTGCGCCACTCAGGTAGACTATGTCTTCGCCAACTACAACACCGTCGGTCTGCCCACCTTATGGTTAGGTGCCATCTATTTCACCTTTCAGATATATGGTGATTTCTCCGGCTACAGCGACATGGCCATCGGTTCCGCCAAGCTTTTAGGCATCCACATCTCGCAAAACTTCAACAAGCCTTACTTCGCCACGTCTATGCAAGAGTTTTGGAGACGATGGCACATCACACTGATGGGCTGGTTCAAGGACTACGTCTATATTCCATTAGGCGGAAATCGGAAAGGAACCCTTCGAAAGCAGCTGAACATGCTGGCCGTCTTTCTGCTGAGCGGTTTGTGGCACGGCAGCAACTGGACATTCGTGCTATGGGGAGCCTATCATGCCCTCATCTACCGCCTGCCCGTCAAGCGGATCACCCTCTTGTTCGTTGCCATTGGCTGGGTGTTCTTTCGGGCTGAGAATGTGACGATGGCCTTCGACTATTTAAAGGGCATGTTTGACCTGTCTCTGCTGTCATCCACGTCTTGCAGCCGCATGCCCTTGTTCCTCATCGCCCTGCTGGTGCTGGCTGAATGGCGCATGAAAAATGCCACCCACCCTTTCCAATGGAAAGAACATGGATGGCAATCCTCACAATGGGTGCGCATCAGCTGCTATCTTCTGCTCTTCATCGCCACCGTCTTGTTTGGCGGTGAACCCGTCAGCTTCATCTATTTCCAGTTCTGAGGCAGCCCCTTGTCTTTATTCTTGAACATACACTCGCTGCACCCTGTTGCTAATGCAGGTGAGCACCTCGTATGGAATTGTCCCTAAAGCATCGCTAAGCACCGTCACAGGCAGATGGTCTCCAAAAATCTCCACTTGGTCGCCTTCCTTACAATCGATACCCGTCACATCAATCATGCACACATCCATGCAGATATTGCCCACATAGTCAGCTTTCTGACCGTTCACAAGGCAATAGCACCCACGATTGCCCAAGTGACGGTTCAGTCCATCGGCATAACCAATAGGAATGGCGGCAATACGGCTGTCGCGCTCCAAGATGGTGCGACGCGAATAGCCTATGCTGTCGCCCTTAGGCACATCACGAATCTGCAGAATCGTTGTTTTCAGCGTAGCCACGTTGTTCAGAATTTGGTTGTTGCGCGCATTGATACCATATAGGCCCAAGCCTAATCGGACCATATCAAGATGGTATTCGGGGAAGTGCTCGATACCGGCAGAATTGCAGATGTGACGGATAATCTTGTGCGGATAAGCCGCTTGCAGTTGCCGGCTGGCCTCATCGTAGAGTTTGAACTGCTGACGTGAGAAAGCATCAAACTCATCGCCATCGCTGCCTACAAAGTGGCTGAACACTGAGCAAGGGACCAAGGCTGTCTGACGCTGCAGCCGTTCGATGAGACGAGGCATCTCCGTCTGTGGATTGAAGCCCAAACGGTGCATGCCGGTGTCGAGCTTGATGTGGATGGGAAAATTGGTAATGCCCTCTTTTTCTGCGGCATGTATCAGCTGTTCCAGCAAGTCAAAGCTGAATACCTCTGGCTCCAAGCGATAGTCGAAGAGCATCTTGAACGAGGTGGTTTCTGGATTCATAATCATGATATTGGCCGTGATGCCCGCCTCGCGGAGGTCTGCGCCCTCGTCGGCCACAGCCACAGCCAGATAATCCACACCGTTATCCTGCAGCGTCTTGCTCGTTTCCAACGAACCCACACCGTATCCGCTCGCCTTCACCATGCACACCATCTTTGTCTCCGGATTCATGAAGCGGCGGTAATAGCGCACGTTGTTGACAAGGGCATTGAGATTAACCTCCAGAATAGTCTGGTGCACCTTTAGTGTCAGCAGGTCGCTCACCTTGTCGAAACGGAACTGGCGCGCGCCCTTAATCAAGATAAACTCATTACTCAATGCGTTGAACTCCTCGCTGCGAATCAAGGCCTCTGTCGTACGGAACATATAGTGTTCCATCGGGAAATAATCGGCACAAGCACTCAGTTCCTCACCCACACCTATCACTTTCTCAATACCCCTCGATGCTGCCATCTGTGCCACGCGTGAATAAAGGCTTTTTGAGGATTCTCCACTCTGCAATATATCGCTCAGAATCAATGTTCTGTGCTGTTTTCTCGTCTCAGGGCGACGGCACATGAAGTCTAGCGCGATGTCCAGCGACTGCACATCCGAATTGTATGAATCATTAATCAAAGTACAGCCATTCTTGCCGGCCTTTACTTCCAGTCGCATGGCCACAGGCTCCAGTTTGCTCATGCGCCCACACAAGGCCTCCAGCGAAAGCCCCATCCCCAAGGTGAGGATGGTCGAGAAGCATGTAATGGAATTCTCGATGGAAGCGTCGTCAATGAATGGAATCGTGTACTGCCCCGCACTTCCTTGATATTCAAAGTGGACAATCGCGCGGTCGTTTTCCTTCTCCACATTCCGCACCTCCAACTTCACTCGCTCAACGCACTCGGGCAGCGCTTCTGCAGCATGCAGCACCGTCACGTTGTCGGTATTCAGCACCACCTTCTGGCTGTTCTGAAACAGCTGCATCTTCTCTGCACACTTGATGTCGTAACTCAGGAAGTTCTCCTGATGTGCCGCACCCAGATTGGTCATGACGCCGATGGTGGGCTTTACGATACGCTCCAGCTTGGCCATTTCGCCCGGTTGTGAGATGCCTGCCTCGATAATGGCCACATCATTGTGGGGACTGATGAGCCACACGCTCAGCGGCACACCCACCTGACTGTTGTAGCTGCGGGGCGAACGGCACACGTTGAAGTCGGGCGACAGCAACTGATACAGCCACTCCTTCACGGTGGTCTTTCCATTTGAACCTGTGATGCCAATAACCGGGATGTTCAGCTTACTGCGATGATAGGCCGCAAGGTCTTGCAAAGCTTGCAGAGGCGACTTCACAACCAGGAAGTTGCAGCCTCCCAGCGCACCCGCTGCCATCGAAGATACAGGAAGAGGGATGTCCTCCACTACAAAGTTCCTCACGCCTCGTCTATACAGTTCCTCGATATACTTATGTCCGTCGTTTTTCTCCGTCTTTAAGGCAAAGAATAGTGTCTCATCAGGAAAACACAGGCTTCGACTGTCAATCAACAGCCAGTTGATGGTAGCCGCTGCTGTTCCTCTTCTCTGTGCGCCAATTACTTGCGCAATCTCATCAATCGTGTACATATTTCTTTAACTATTTAACTGTCAACTATTTGCCTATGCTGCTGGCGTGTCCACTCCTTTGTGGCCTTCGCCACCGCATCTTTGGTCTTACTGTCCATATAGGTATCCTGGAACCGTCGCCAAATGTACTCCACCGCCTTTTCGGAAGGATGAATCATGTCATCGGCATAGAAGCGGTAGTCACGCAGCTCGTCCATCATGATTTCGTAGGAGGGGAAATACTCCACTCCCATCTCATCCACGGCCTGCAGCAAGACGCCCTTTGAAAGCTGGTTCACATGATAGCCATCACGCTTGTGGCGGATAGGGCTCACGGTGAAGATGACCTTGAGCTTGGGATTCACGCTCTCCAGCAGCTGCAAAAGCATCTGCCACTGGTCAACGATGTCGTAAGTGTTCATCCGCTCCCTCACAAAGAGACTGTCGGGCTGTTTATGGCAGTTAGCCACCAGCATGCCACTCTCCTTCATGCGGTAGATGATGGCTGTGCCCAGCGTGACAATCAGCACATCCGCCTGGCGAAGGAAGTCTGCCACACGATGGGTGGCACTATTGATACGCTCCACCAGCGTGGCCACATCGGGCGAGGAAAAACTGCTGTGGTGCATCCACGAATGCCACACGCCACTCGCATCCTCAAAAACGACGTCGTCGACATCGGTTGACCGACCTCGTCGACATCGACCGACCGACGTCGACGACGTCGGTTCAGAGGTGCAGGAAGCGCCACTTTGCTCCACTCGAGGCAGCTCCACTTCTTTCTCGCTGATGCTCCTCAGCAAACTGGCGGCAATGCTGGCCGGATTGTACAGCGTGCCAAATGGGTTCACCATCGCCTCAAAACCTCCTCGCTTCATCTTCTCTCCTATCTCATCAGCAAAGCACGAGCCCACCAGCAACACCTTGGCGCCAGCCTTTATCTTCCACTCCGAAACTGGAATGTCTATGCGTGTCATCAGTTCCATTTCAGATACAAAGGTACAGCTTTTCAGCAAACCATATCATCCAACGCACCTAAAAGTGGGGCAAAGCATTCACATTTTCCTCGTTTACAGACATCTTTTCACTTCTTTTTCGTAACTTTGCACCCTAATGTGTGCATAGCACACAGGAAGGAGACGCAATATCTACATCAATAATCAATTATAAAAAAACAGACAGAAACTATGGCAAAAAAAGCACTTCTGATGATTCTCGACGGTTGGGGAATCGGTGACAAAGGCAAGGGTGACGTGATTTCGCAGACACCAACTCCTTACATGGACTACTTGAACGCAAACTATCCAAACTCTCAGTTGCAGGCTTCGGGCGAGAACGTAGGTCTCCCCGATGGACAGATGGGCAACTCGGAGGTGGGACACCTCAATATCGGCGCTGGACGCATCGTGTATCAGGACTTGGTAAAGATTAACCGCGCCTGCGCTGACAACTCCATTCTGGAGAATCCTGAAATCAAGTCAGCATACGGCTACGCAAAGGCCAACGGCAAGAGCGTGCACTTGATGGGCCTGACTTCAACGGGCGGCGTGCACTCTTCATTCGACCACATTCTGAAACTCATCGACATCGCCAAGGTGTATGGCGTTGAGAACTGCTACGTTCACTGTTTCATGGACGGACGCGACACAGACCCCAAGTCTGGTAAGGGCTTCATCGCCGACTTGCAGAAGCACATCGACGAGGTGGGCGTTGGCGCCATCGCCTCTATCATTGGCCGCTTCTACGCAATGGACCGCGACAAGCGCTGGGACCGCATCAAAGTGGCTTACGACCAGCTCGTGAACGGCAAGGGCCGCGAGGTTGCCGACATGGTGGAAGGTGTGCAGTCATGCTATGACTCTCACACCGAGGAGCACAAGAACACCGACGAGTTCATGGAGCCACTCATCAACTG
>AUXO013343219.1_pt1 | contig 18239 bp, 13 predicted proteins | sample 768731 | NCBI WGS metagenome assembly AUXO01 (sample SAMN02715735, study PRJNA202380) | gut metagenome | biome: sheep rumen | host: Ovis aries | place: New Zealand: Palmerston North
GCCCCGTCACGTATATAGTTTCTTACCCCGGGAAGCACGGCCGTTCCCGCTTCACAGTCACGTTCAACATACGTACCGGCCCCGATAAGGATATGATCCTTTATCGTGATCCTGTCCCGGAGAGTGGCGTTTGACCCTATAAAACAGCAGTCGCCTATATGAACACTTCCATTTGAGACGGAGCCCGCACCAAAGGTAACAAAATTACCCACCACATTATCATGCATGAGAGCGCAGTTAGAAAAAAGAATGTTGCCATCACCCATGACTGTCCGTTTTTGGATCGTGACATTTTCAAATATTATATTACCCTCGCCTGTCAGGACGGATCTGTCGACAACCGCGGAAGGATGGATATAGTTGATAAAATCATACCCGTATTCCTTGCACCTTTCAAATATGACTTTTCTTGTCTCACCGAGCTTCTTATAACCTATCCCCATTATCAGCTTATACTCTCCGGTATCAAACCGGGCCGGAAGTTCATCTATCGGAACGACCGGAAGAGCGTCGATGGTTCCTTCTTCTATATATTCTCTGTCTGCCGCAAATGCCGCTACATCGATCCCGGCATCTGAAACATATTGAAGGAGCAGGGATGAGAATTGTGTGTTTCCTATAATTACAGCCTTCATGGTTTATCCTCAAGCGAATCGTTTACCATATATTCTCTCACTACATATTGAGGGGTCATGTTTATGCACAGGTATATCCTCCCTATGTATTCACCTATAAGTCCAAGAACTATCAGTATCATCCCGTCGAAAAACATTATAAGGGAAACCGTGGAAGTCCATCCAAGCTTAATATTTACACCCGAGAGCTTGCTTATGACAAGGATAATGAGAGACACAAAACCAAGCAGCGCAAAGAAAAACCCTATAAAAGAAGCTGCTCTCAGGGGCTTGATCGAAAAAGCCGTAAACCCGTTGATCCAAAGCGAAAGAAGCTTGCCCAGGGTATATCCCGACTCGCCGCTCTCCCTCTCTCTGTGAGTAAGCTTTACATTTGCTATGTTTCTTGTTGTTCTTAAAAAAAGTCCGGGAAGATATGGGAACGGGTTCTCATATCTTAACAGTTCATCAACAACCATACGTGTACATGCGAACAGGCTGTTCATCTTGATATCTTTCGGCTTGCCCAGGAGGGAATTCAGCATAAGTTCATTCACTTTGCTGCCAAACAGCCGAAAGGGCGACTCTTTTTTCTCGAAATAATCGGCAAATACTATATCATAGCCTTCATTTATCTTCCCAAGCATTAAATCAAGCCCGTCAATGGGCGACTGACCGTCATCATCAAGACATATGACCGTATCACCCACAGTATATTTAAGGCCTGCCATAACCGCTGCCTGCTGCCCGAAATTCCTTGCAAGATTTACTCCCTTTATCCTGTGGTCACCTTCAACCAGAGTGCGTATAACATTAAGTGTACCGTCAGGCGACCCGTCATTTACAAGGATTATCTCATATTCGTATTTGCCGGCCGCCACCGTTCTTATTTCATCTATGACTCCTTCTATTGTCTTTTCCGACCGATAACATGGAATGACAAAGCTCAGCAATTTTATGTCCTTCATCTGAATAATATCCTCCGTCTAACCTGCCCCGGAAACCAGTCTCCCTTTCGTCAGAACTGGGCATACACAAATACATTATTGCCAAAATAGCCGAATATTACCGTGATCAGTATCGCAGTAATAAACAATACGGCAGGACCAAACCTGTCAAGGTTCATATTGATATAAAAACCATGACCTCCGTTTTTAATGCACGCTATGGTAAATGCGATTATTATAAATCCGACATAGATAAAGAAATAAACATAATAATACTCAACCCCGGCTGCCATGGTTGCTATTCGCTTAAAAATACACAGGCTGTCGGCAAATGACTCTGACCGAAAGAGGATGGAACCCGTAAGGAAAAAGAAGAAATTAAGCACGATACTTAAAACGTCGGCAGCCTTTCTTACAGGCATCGGTGGATCAAAGCTAAAACCCGGCTTCTCCTTAAGGCTCTTTCTCCATGTTGTGAACAGCTTGTGTATGCACAGACCCAGTCCACTCTGAAGGCCCCATAGGACGTATCCCCATGCTGCTCCATGCCACAGGCCTCCCACCACCATGGTAATGACCAGATTTAAGTACTGTCTTATTGTTCCCTTCCGGTTACCGCCCAGAGAAAAATACACATATTCCTGAAGCCAGGATGACAGGCTCATGTGCCAGCGTTTCCATGTTTCGGTGGGATTCCTGGCAATAAAGGGAAGGTCGAAATTCCTTGCCAGCTTATACCCGAATATAGCGGAAATACCGACCGCCATATCAGTATATCCCGAAAAATCACAATAAAGCTGCACCCAGAAGCTTATCGTTCCGAAAAAAACAGAGAGTCCCGAGTACTCGGCGGGAGAAGCATATATTGCATTCGTATAAACAGCCAGCCTGTCGGCAATAAGTACCTTTTTCAGGGCTCCGGTAAGGAATATCTGCATTCCCTCATAAACCCCGGCTTTCGTTATCGGATGAACCTCCTTAAACTGGTTCATTAATTTTCTTGCTTTTGTTACAGGGCCCGACATTATATGAGGGAAAAAGGAAATATACAGGCCTACCGTAACAAAATCCGGCTCTGCCTCCATCTTACCCCTGTATACATCAACAAGATAACTGATCACCATAAGGGAATAATAAGATATCCCGATCGGCTGGAACATGCCAAGCTCACTGTGTGCCTGCCCAAAAGAACTGCCGAACACTATCCCGCCGATAAAGAGCAGGTACTTACATGATGCCAATATAAGTACGGTTATGATAACGCCTGCTGCAGCATACGCTTTGCCGCTGCCTTCCTTTTTTTTCTCCGCAGCGATCTTCCGAGCCAGAAAAAAAGCCATTATTATTTCAAATATGAGGATCGGCAGTGAACGCAGATCTCCCATACTGTAGAATACTACATTGGCAAGGAGAAGAATAGCATTTCTTTTCTTCAGATCCCGTATAAACAGCAGTAATGTGAACAGAATTATATAAAAACATGCAAACTCAACGGACAGGAAATTCATATATTCTTATTCCTCTCGATCAATAAACACAATTGCATAAAACAAATATATTTATGCTATCATATACGTCATTTTTTTTCAAGAATCGCTGGAAAAGGCCTATACACTGCGCTATAATATATTGGTTTAAGAGATTCCGTATTTCATGAAAGTGATGTCTGCATGAGTATATCCAGCCTGCTTTTTCTATGTGTTTTTTTTCCGCTAATACTGCTGTTTTACTATTGCCCGATCCTTAACGTTCTTAAAAACAACGGACGGATAAGCCCTGTATTCCTTACAAGTCTGAGAAATATTATTCTTTTGGCAGCAGGGCTTGGCATGTATGCTCTGGCACAACCCTTATATATTCCGCTTCTGATCCTCTCCCTGCTTTTAAATTACTTTTCCGTACGCCTTATGACAAGATTCAGGCTTCGGGTTTTAGGTACCGTAGTGATCATAGCAGATGTTCTTGTCCTTTTTTTCTTCAAGTATATAGGTCTTGCATTCCTTAAAGCTGCACCTTCATATGGTTTTCCTGTCGGGCTGTCATTTTTTACCTTCCGCGAAATATCATATGTGATCGATTCAATGAATACAGATGACGATAAGCAGAAGGAAAACAGAGGGTTCATTAACACAGCCTTGTATATAACCTGTTTTATTACCATATATGCAGGTCCCCTGGGCAGCTATAACAAAGAGATCGGACAAATATCATCCCGGGAAACCGATCCGGGCATCATATATACCGGTTTGCTTCGTATCGTTATCGGTATTCTGAAGAAGGTTCTGATTGCTGACAGTCTCATGCAGTTCGTCAATTTATGCTTTGCTGCCAATTCTCTCAGTGTTGTCGCTGCGTGGGTCGCTTCCGTATTCTATACCCTCGAACTCTATTTTGATTTTTCGGGATACACCGACATAGCAATAGGCATTGGTAATGTCTTTGGCTTCAAATTCAGTGAGAACTTTGACCTGCCGTATACCGCTGTATCCATTTGCGACTTCTGGAAACGATGGCACATTTCACTGACAAAATGGTTCACCGAATATATATACTTTCCCTTAGGCGGATCAAGGGTGCGCACTCATAAAAGACACATTTTCAATCTCTTTGTTGTATGGTTATGTACGGGAATATGGCACGGCTCCGGAATGAACTACATCATCTGGGCAATGATATATTTTCTCTTTCAAACTATTGAAAAATACACGGGTCTTGAAAGCAAACTTAAGAAGCTTCATCTCGGACACTTTTATACGCTTATGCTTGTCAACCTTAATTGGGTCATCTTCCGTTGTGAAACCATGAATCAGGCCATCCGCTTTATAGGTAATATGTTCGGATACAGCGCGTCAGGCTTTATGGACCGGGCATCCATGGAAGCAGCGCGCCATTACCTGCTGCCATTTATCCTGGGAATACTGTTTGCTTCGGGGCTTCCTCAGAAGCTGCATGGAAGATTCGTCTCAAGCACCTTGTACCGCAATACGGTTCGCATTGCCCTGATCCTTTTGTTCGCAGTTTCAGTTACAATGATGATAAGCCGTGGTTACACCGCGCCTTTGTATGGGAGTTTCTGAAGGAGTTTGATATGAAAGAAGAAAAATCCAAATTTGTATTCAGCATTTCAGTATTATTGCTTCTGATCATATACGGAACCTTTTCCGTCATTTATATTATAAACGGCTACCGTTCCCGCAATGTTTTGGAAAACCGAAGCATAAACTGGGCTGAGCTCTATCCCCTTGATGATGATAATCATCCCTCAGATGGTTCGGATACACAAGCTGCAGGCAGTATTTTTGATAAATATGAGTCTCTGCCATTTGTCAATCTTGCCGAAAGGATATCAGCATCTGACACATATCGCAACGATCTTCTTTTGGGAATAGGTGCCTATGCCTCCTCTCTTGTTTCCGACTATTCTATAAGAAACAGCAAGGTCCGCCTTACAAACGGATACTGGGTTCAGATGCGGAGCAAAGATGATATGAACGGTATTGTCGACAGTTATATTGAGCTGTCAGCCAAAGCAGACGCTTTAAATATTCCCTTTATCTATATACAAACTCCCTATAAGGAGGCATTGACGCCACAGAACATGCCATGGGGCATAAATAATAGCAAGAATAGTAATATCGATGTATTCCTGAACAAGCTCCGTTCTAAAGGGATAAACTGTCTTGACCTGCGTAATATAGCGGATACATCCGATAATCCCTACTCATATTTTTACAAAACCGATCATCACTGGAATACTGCCCTGGCACTTAAAGCATCAGGAATTATCAGCGAAGAATTGAAAACATATTACGGAATCGATATGGATACTTCACTCATGAATACAGTCAACTATAAGCCTGTCACATATAGGCAGGCCATGTTTGGCGGTGCTGCCAAGGAAGTGGGACACTTGAATGAAGCTCCTGAGGATTTCACAATCCTATACCCTGTTTTTGATACGGATTTCCGATATATAAACCCATCGAAAGCTGTAGACTGTACGGGATCATTCGCAGATGTCATGATCGACTATACCCTTCTTGACGATGCCATTTCCAATGGCGGCGATGAAGTAAACGAAGTTATGAACTATGGCAATTGTCCTCTTGTCGAAATAACAAACCTGAATTATAAGAAGGGTCCAAGAATACTTTTGATCAAGGATTCATACGGCTCAACCCTTGCTCCGTACTTTGCCCTTTCATGCGGAGAGCTGGATCTTATCGACCCCCGTCCCTATGCAGGTAATTTCAACGGATCGATACTTAACTATATCTGTAAAAACAAGCCTGATATCATTCTGATCATGCAGTATTATCCGGAAGCACTTCCTTCATGAAGCAGCTTTATGTTACTGCCATCACTATCGGCAGTGTACCATATCCCACTTCCGGGAATCAGGGAATTCGACAAGGCATCCGGTTTGATAACAATTTTGTCGGGATCATCATTCAGTATCGCCCCCCATAGACTAAAGGTACTGTTGCAGATAATATTATGCCTGCATGTACTCATAAGCTGCATATCGAAATGACTGTCACTTTCCCTGTTCCAATCCACAATATGAAACGGGACTTCCAGATCACTGTACTCTCTCCTTATAAAATCGGGATCATCCGAAAAAAACCAAAACACGGGATCTTCAAGCCTCTTACACATAAATTCGATCGATCTGAGGTAATATTCCTTAGTCAGAATATCATGTGAACTTCCCACATAATCACCTCTTCTTATATGTAAGCTCACCGAATCACGCTCAAGCATTTGCCCGGCAGCTTCGGCATTTTTCCCCTGCAATCCCAATACATATGAAAATTCGGGGATTGCAGGTTCGTATATCCAGTTCCATGAATTGTCGATCCAGCAATCAAATTCATCTATATTTTCACGGTGGTTGTCAAAAAAAGCTTTCCAGTCTTTCTGGCTCAATCTTACAACCTTATCCTTTTTTGATAAAATTCTTATATTGTTGTAGTATTTCTTCTTCAGGATATCCCATGGTGTTGCCCTGCGTCTCTGGTATTCCCCACCGCATCTTAGTATTTCATCGGTAGTGGCAACATCACCTATCTCTATACCGAAAACCTTTTTCAATTCATATCCGTTATGCGGAACGTATCTTTTATATATCCATCTGTCCATGTCGGCTTTAATGATACACTGCGGCAGCTCGTCTTTAAGCTGTTTGTAGAAGCAGTATTCAAGCATCTGATTGCCCAGTCCGGCATCTATCTTTACTATTATCATATTATTTGAATCCTCTATCCCCGGTATGTCTTACCAATAACAGCCATTGTCAAGGTTCTTATCATCAGCGGGCTTCAGACTCTCCTCCGGCCTTATCCAGAATTCATTATAGAACCTGTTTATATTCTTATTTGTATCCCAGCGTTTACCTCTTATCCCAAACAGGAGCTGTGTAGCCCCACCCATATGAACGGCCTGCTTTCCGGCTTCCCTTATTTTTGCCGCCAGCGCAAATCCAAAATAACCGCAACCCAATATAGCTATATCAAAATCATGCGACATTATTCTCCCGTACAGATAATCGAAGGCTTCAAACCAATCTCCGAAGCGTTCATCTCTCTTACCCTTGTAAAACCATATCGAATCTTCGGTCTCAAGCTCAAATTCGGGGAGCACCCTTTTATCGTCCCACAGAAGCTCCCTCCGTTTATATTGATTCTTTATCGCCTCGGAAAAAGGTGAAACAACCAGTACTCTTTTGCCTTCAAGTGACATGCTCCAGGGTTCATTATGAAGAAAAGGTTCCACTCCCCTTGCATCTGATACAAATACATCATCCTTTGTGTCCTGTATTTCAATAAGAGCATCACCCATATGCAGATTAGGCCATATACCTATTATATCCGCCTTGCTGAATGCCTCGCGCATGAGGGTATCGTATTTAACAGCCCCTGTAAGGTTACTCTCTCCCGGTTTACAAAAGATATAAAGCCACTTTATCCTTCGTGTGCTTGGTATTCCAAACATCCTCTGTGTATTTGACCGGATCATTATATCCATTTCCGTATAACTGTATCTGCAATAGGCAAACGGTTCACCCGAAGCTATACTGTTCCTGATAAATGCATTCCCTTCTTCAGCCGTATGAAGCTTATGCCTTCCGTATTTTTTATCATTCAGGAAGTATATTCCGGTGATAACATGCAGACCGCCTATTACCAACCATTTAATTTCATGTATAAGCCACTTTAGTCTTTTCATCTTCTTTCTATATCACTCCTGAACCTGTTTAGTTCCTTACAATGGACATGCAAATTATATATCCTGTACTCCCTGTCCTTCCAGACAAGTATCGGAACAGATCTTTCTCCCAGCTGTTTCCACCTTATATCCAGTTTTGATACATCGATATAACTGTATTCATTCGAATACCCGGCATTATTGGCAACTCCCTTTGGCTTTCTGTCCGTTCCGCCAAGGTATTGTCCTATCGGCTGGGGATCGAAGAAGCCGCCGAAGTTCTCGGTATATTTGAAATAGTCATCAATATACTCATCAGGTGCCTTCTCTCCTTTGGAATTAACAAGACCATGCTCATCAATATACCCCTTGTTTATCAAAGGCAGCGAATTTTTCCCGTTTTCTCGAAGATAATCCGCCAGCATGATCATATCATTGGTCTTTTTGTTAACATCATTTGACTTCCTGTCAAGGATATGAGCAAGCACATAATCAAGGAAACGCCTCATCCGGTCACTGTCAGGTATATACATAACGGTAGCCATGCAGAACTGTTCGGTCATACGCGGAACCGTAATATCATCATATTGTTCCTTCATTTTTTCAAGCAAAACCCTTGCGTCTTCATACAGCATTATATCATTTTCCATATGTATGACATTCTTAAGGTTCAGAGAGCTCATCGCCTCATCTATAATAAAAAACCTCTCTGTTGCATGCTGGAAAAAATTGTCAAAATTGGCCTTGAAGGAGCTTAGTTTCCTGAAGAAACGTAAGTGCCTTTCGCTAACAGGCATGTCCTCGATATAAACGATCCGGGCGATCTTTTTTAGACGCTGTGGTATTTCCTTCTCCCTGCTGCAGATAAAAAGAACAGGAATATCGCTGAACAGACGTATCTGTTCAACACAATCAACCGTGTATTCCGGGATCGGTCTGGTACCCGAATGTGTCAATACGATGCATCCGTCAGTCTCAGGCACCTTGTTCATCGTACCCTGGTTATTAAGCTTTTTTCTTCCTTCAATGTACCTTTTAAGATTTCTAAGGCGGTTTATCTCATTACCGAGGTTTTCTCTTATGCTGAAGCGGCAGATCTTTACCCATTTATCGGACAGAATTTCAAAATATCTGTCAACAAATTCTTCAAAAGCCACAGGAACGATCGCACGAAACAGCCGGTTGCTGTTTATCCTGATCAGGCTTTCGGATGGCCTGTCACTTCTTCTTAACCTTATGCAGTCATAGTTCTTCCCCGCCCACTGCTTAAGCTCCCTCGACGGTAATTTACCCAAAAGACGTCTTGCTCTGTAAAAGACCCTGAGCTTTGCGTCGGTATAGATAGCAGGATAAGCCTTTCTCACATAAGATACGTACAGATCGTAAACCGAAAAAGTCATTTTGAGAAGGCTGTCCGGTTTAAGCGAATTCAATATCCTTATCCACCATATATCCCCCTCTAAGTCTTCTCTTTTATTAATCTGCTCTGTGATCTCCCTGACGATGTCCGGTCTGATAAGCATAATCCCGGATCCTGTCTCTGATCCGTCACCCTTAGTATTAAACATAACGGGTCTGCCTTGTCCGTCATAAACCGGAAGCTTCTTAAGGGGCAGCAGGTCACTTTCCATAAATAAGTATTCCTTCTCCCCGCAGTCAAAAGCGTACCCCAGCTTGACAAACTGGCGAAGATACCATTGTGTGCAGTAATCCGAGACAGTTGTACCCGTTATCTTCTCAAGTTCGTTCCTGACTGCCTCCCCATTTAATCCCTCATATATTCTGTCATTATCAACAAAGCTTACATCACCACCGCACGCTCCTTTAAGTCCGGCTTCCGTCTTCTCATCAACCATCGCAAGGTTTGCAGCCACAATTATCTTTTTCGGTTTTATATACTCTACGATATCATTAATGGAATACTCAAGCAGACGGATATCCGCATCCGATGTAACAATAAGCATCTCCATATCTGTTTCCTCCTTCTGAGTCAGTTTTGTCACTCGATCCTGCCATCCTTTAACCGTTTTTCGCAAACCGATCCGTCTCTCACCTCGTAAACATGCCTGCACTTCTCTATTGTAGACAGCCTGTGGGCTACTATTATAAGTGTCTTGGTTGATCTGAGTATATCTATTGCTTCCATAACTGCCTGCTCAGTGTCTGAATCAAGAGCGGATGTGGCTTCATCAAGAATGAGTATTTCAGGATCAAGATACAGTGCCCTGGCTATGGCAATTCTCTGGCGCTGTCCGCCTGATACCTTGGCCCCTCCCTCTCCTATGTTGGTATCAAGACCATCGGGAAGAGAGGCTATAAAATCAGTAAGCTGAGCCTGATCAATAACATTCTTAAGCCTGACCTCGTCAATTTCCTCCGGTTTACAGCCGAATGCGACATTATTCCTTATACTGTCATCTAGCATGAAAATATTCTGGGATACATATCCAATAAGCCTGCCCCATGAATTCTCGCCCATATTTATAGCTTTTCCGTCAACCAGTATTTCTCCCGATTTGATCCTGTTCAGACCCAGTATAATATCGGCCAGGGTTGTTTTACCTGCACCCGAAGGACCTACGAGAGCAATCGCATCACCCTTTTTTATTTTAAGGTTAACGCCATCAAGAACATTATATGTTCCGTCCTCATATGAAAACACTACATCTTTAAGCTCCAGTTCTTCATCAAAGCTCTGTATAGTATCGCACTCAGGTCTTCCAACCCTGTCCTCTTTAAAGGTTCCTTTTATATTCCGTAAAGATGCCATCGTAGGCTCATACGCATACATCATGATGTTTACTTCGCCTGACAGCTGGGAAACGAATGGAAGCATTCTGAAGCTTGCAACTGCAAAAATACCCAGGTTGGCAACAAACGCGTTATCAACTCGCCCCAGATATGACAGTAAGCCAACGGAAAGAAGTAACCCACCTATAAAAATGGTTTCGATTATTCTCTCCGGGCAGGGTGATAAGGTAGTGTACCACACATCCACGGAACATCTGTTCTTTACGGCTTTTCCGTACAGTTCTATAAAATATTTGTTTTTATTCAGTATCTTTACTTCCTTGATCCCTGCCACTATCTGGGTGATGCTTTTCAGTGTACTCCCTTCAACCTCGCGCCTTATCTTACCAAGCGATCTCATTTTACGCTTAAAGACGCCGGTTATAAGGCCCATAGCCATTACGCCGAGTATAACGACTACCAGAGTTAGTATTATGTCCGTTTTCATCAGCCATATACATATCAGGATAATATTTACAAGCCTTACTCCTATATTAAAGAAATTCTGAAGAGAATTCAGATATGCATCAATATCTGTGGTCATTCCCCTGATAACAACTGAACTGTTCTCGTTCACAAAAAAACTGTAATCATTTTTCATATATGCACTCAGGGTTTTTTCTGACATCGTATATCTTACATTTGCTACAAGTGACGTCTGTTTATAGGTGGAAAATGTAAGATACAGATTTTTTACAAGGTACAATACTGCCACACCTACCGATAGCAACAGGATTATCTTCTTGTCGCTGTCAACATGAACAATCCCTACAAGAATATGATATATCTGACTCTTTTTAAAATCATCCGGGGTCAGGATCATCTCAACCACCGGCAGAACCGCGGACACGCCCAGTAATTCAAGAAATCCCCCGAACACTATCAGTGCAAAAACAAAAGCGCAGTTCCTCCTCTGTCCGGAGTCGAGGACCTCCATCATGTTCTTAAAAAGCATCAAAAACTGTCTGATTTTCCTGATCATAAAAAAATCCTTCCCGACGGCAATATCTCAGTCCGTCTGAGCCAGCATACCCTGTATCCCCTTCCAGATAACATCATATATTCTCTTTAACGGGGACAGGACAAATTTAGTAAAAAATAAGGCACCGGTCCAAACAAGCAAAGTCATCATAACATACATAACAATACAACCCGTATTGTTATCCTTCCAAATAATGGGAATCCGGAAAGAAAGCCTGTATATTATCCTCATCAAAGAGCAAAATACAAAAAAATGTATAAGGTAACAGGCATATGTATTTTCAGACAAAAAATCAATGATCTTATGCCATCGCGATGGATACTCCCTGCGGGTTTCATCCGGTCCGGCACACAGATTCTTATCGATACAAAATATCAGTATCAGGATAAGTGAGATAAATAAAGCTGCCGGACCGTATATTATCGGCCGGTCATAGTCCATACTGTATACGGCGGCCATAACAGACATGATCGCAAGCAAAAGCACCGAACAAATACCGTTATTACGAAGGAATACCGGCATTCTCGGTGCATTGCGGTCAGAACAGATCTCTCCTGCCGCCATGCCCATAAACACCATATATGTATATTCCGAATTAAACAGTGAATATACAAGTACCGCCACATATGCTACGGGCCTTAACCTATCATACTTTGCAAAAAGCGCAACAAACACATAACCGTAAATGTATCCCATGAGCATAAAATGCTGGAACCAAAGAGGATAGGCGTAGTGAATATGCTTATCCCCGGGAATCCCCACCAGAACCTTAAACATATCTCTTCCGACTTCCTTAAGGCTAAACATATCCGACATGTCAAACAGTCTCATGATCATAGTGACAAATGCTGTAAACAGAATAACAAACGCGGTCGGAATTATTATACTAAGACACCTGTATACACAGCTTCTGAGCCTATCCCGTAAATCCCGGCCTCTGTCTGAATTATAGGTTATAAAAAAACCCGATATCACAAAAAAGGAGATCAGCACCAGTTCTCCCCAGAATATCCCGAATATACTCTTAAACCAAGGGGATTCCCTGAATGCTCCGACAGCGTCCTTGGAATTATCAAGCTCCATTCCCAGATAATGCTGGGTATAAACACTGATGCAGGAAAAAATCCGGACAATATCTATACCATATATCCTTCTTTTATTTTTCATTCCACAATCCCTCAAGACAATTCCTAAGATATAAAACCGGCTATCCTGTGTTTTTTTCGAATAAGGATAATGCAAATAAAGCTTAACAGAACCGTAAACAAATACTTTCCGAAATCATAAAGGCCCGTATATGTCAAGCCGAACATCCTGTCATATATCATGTTAAACAACTCATGTATAAGGTACACTCCGAATACCGCATCGCCGAGCATTGCAATGAAGGATGCTACCCATTTGTTCTTGATGGTAAAAAAGCTCTCTGCCAGCAAAAACAACCATGCGGCGATACATGTTTCAAGCACTGTACGCATGGACGATCGCGCAAACAAAACAAAAAGTATCAAGGCAGGCACTCCCGCAACCAGTAATATTCTCCTTAAATATTTATCCGGTTTGTATTTCATAAGATAATATCCCAGAACGAAATATGCCGCAAATCTGAACCCGCCAAGACCGATATTTCCGGTTATCCCTGTTGTCCACGCAAAAGGTCTTAATTCCTGCAATGCAGGAACCAGGATTGAAAAAAAGAACGCGATCACCAGGAAATAGAGCCCTATCTTCTCATCATATTCAATCGCAGCCTTAATAAAGGGTGCAAGAATAAAAAGGCCGATGATCATATAGCAGTACCAAAGGTGAAAATGACCTTCAAATATACTTGTTATCATCAACTTAAAATTCACGTACTTACCATCTCTGTGCGGCAATAAAACATGTTCTGAAAGGGAATAAACACAGGACCAAAAGAAGAAAGCAGTTACTACACGAAATATATTAACTGTATACAATCTTTTGATATCAATCCTATCATGTGTCAGCATCAGTCCACCGCTAATAACCGTAAACAACACCACACTCCAATAACACCAGTACACATAATCAAGGTTAACATGGGCAAAGAGTACCGCCAAAACAGATATGATCCTTAATATATCTATATAATATAAATGTTCCCTGCTTTTATCCACTGACACCTCCTATACTTCCTTTTAATCCCCGCCTATCAGTTTATCCAGATAGAATTGAGAATGCCTGTACAGTTCCGCATTAAGCTCAAAAAAACCAAACTCCTCACATAACGTTTCCCTATCCGAAAAAAGATTTGTTCCAAGTCCCAAACGGTCACCGGGAATCGTATATCCCATCGCAGCAAGTGTCGTTGGCATCAGGTCCATTGCCGTAAACTGCCTGTTTTCATATCTGGTATCCCCATCGTCTGAGCATGCATTAATGAAGCAATCGTATGCGGTACGATCATCATAGGGAATACCCTCGATAAGAGCCTGAAACATTGCAGGATGATCTCCCTGAATGACTATCAGGGTATCATCATACCATTCCTGCTCGGAACACCACTTAACAAAATCAGCTACCTGTCTGTCCGCACATTTTATCACATTAGCCATCTGCTCGGGATACTCATGTTCACACAGTTCACACATATATCCTTCTTCAAAATGTGTATCCACTGTGAGCATTGTGATGTTAAAGGGTTTCCCTTCCAGCGATATCCTGTTAAGTTCCTGTTTTGCTATATTATATAATACCCTGTCTTCATACCCCCACCATACATTATAATCGCCCGGTATGAATCCGCGTTTTATAGCCTCTGTATGATCAAGAATATCATATCCCCCGTGATTTGTGAAAAACTGCTTCCTGCCCCCGTATTCTGCTTTACTACCGCAAATATATTCCTGATAATAACCCTTAGCCTTAAGTATATCGCCTATGGTCACGACCGTCTTAAAGTCAGAAAATATTGCCGAACCTCCTGCGGGAGACAGTAAAGGGAGGCCGGATTGCGAGGCAAATGTTGCAGCTGCCGTCCAATTGGTGCCATTAACATTTCTGAATCCTCCCAGCTTATCACTGTTTGAAAAAAAGCTGTTCTCAAATGCCATTTCGGTAAGATTGGGAATGTAATTGATCTCCTTCTGTCTACCTCCCGATTCTTCATCCGCAAATGAAGTCTCAATGCTTTCCAGATATATATATATAAGGTTTCTCTTCTTGTCACACTCTATAGCTGAAATGTCCGGTTCCACATAATAAGTCTCCACAAAATGCGACTCATTCATTTTACCCTTGAAGTATTCGGATATCTGCAGCTGCCTGTCTATATACAGCATCATGATGACCATGCAGACACCTGCCGCAATTGAAAGCCCTGCCGCGATTACCCTGTATGATCGTTTGGAATTGCCTCTTTTAATAAGAGCAGCAAATATGATCATCAGGAAAATCCACAGGATAAATCCGGGAATAAGAGCCTTTACCGCTTGTGTGACAATATCGGTATTTGCTCCCTCAAGCGGAGTTTTTGCCGTATAAACCAGTATGGAAAACGTTATGTTCAACGTAGTTTTATACCATCTTATCAGAAAGACGCCACATGAACATATAAAAAAAGCAATGGTTGTGTATGCAAAATAAAGTATCTTAAGTATCTTTTTCATTTGCCTTCCTCATGTCTAAAACTGAAAATATACAAAGGGCTGAGTATATACATCCTCTCCGTACTGCCCAAACAAAATTATATAAAACAGCAAAAACATCATCACAAGTGCCCTTACAGGATAACTTTTTTCCATCAGAAAGACATCCAGAGTTTTTCCTTTGTTTTTACGTATCAATCCTACGATCAGCAACACTGCTATCGAAATGGCCGTAATGATCAGATCCCTGTCGGAAACCAAAGACTGATAGGTTCTATCCTTTATAAACTGAATGTAGTCCGGCCTTGTCAGGGTATGTATATAATATTCAACAGCAAGCTTCAATGAATTGGCTCTGAACACAACCAGCGTCAGTGTAAAGGTAATAAAACTGATAATCATTTCCAGATACCTTACAGGCCCATCTTCGCTTAAATGAAGGGCACCAAGAAGTCGTTTCCTGTATGGTTCCCACCACCTGTTCAGTATCTGAAGAAGACCGTTAAGACCTCCCCACACTAAATACTTGGCCGCGGCACCATGCCACAGTCCGCTTGCCAGAAATGTAATAAACAGGTTGAAGTAGTAGCGTCTCTTAGAACATCTGCTTCCCCCCAGCGGTATGTACAGATAATCCCTGAACCATGAGCTCATCGATATGTGCCAGCGGTTCCAAAAGTCTTTAACATTTCGCGCAAAAAATGGGGTATTGAAGTTCTCCATAAGATTTATTCCCATTACCTTCGCGGCACCGATGGCGATGGTTGAATATCCGGCAAAATCACAGTAAATCTGTATCGCAAATCCGGCTATTGCCATTATCCTCATTGATGCACCATAGGCAGCCTGATCACTGAATACCGGATCTGTTAAAACGCTTAGCCGGTCTGCGATCACTACCTTCATAAAAAAGCCCCACAGCATAAGAATGAGACCCCTTATGATACCTTCATAATTCCATAGTTTCTCCCTGCCTATGTTTCTGACCTGAACAAGCAGATTCTTGGATCTTTCGATGGGACCCGCTACCAACTGTGGGAAAAACGAAACAAAAAGAGCGTATCGTATAATATTTTTTTCAGCAGATATCTCTCCTCTGTATACATCTATTGTATAGCTTAATGCCTGAAAGGTGAAAAAGGATATTCCCACAGGAAGCACTATATCCGGTATACGCCCTGCAAACACCGGACTCTGATGCAGAATGTCCCTTGCAAACCTGTCCGCAAGATCGGCAAGAAATGCTGTGTACTTATAATATATCAGCATGCCCAGATTTATCACAAGACTTGCCGTTACAACAGCCCTTTTAGCCTTAATCCCGGCATTTGTTGTAGTCAACCTGTCCAACAGCAATCCGGAAATATAAGTCACCAACGTGGAAAACATCAGTAAAAAAATGTACATCGGATTCCACGCCATATAAAAGTAGTAGCTGCCGGCAAGCAGCCATACGCTTTTAGCCCTTCCCGGAAGAAGGAAGTATATGATCACCGTACATGGAAAGAAAATCAAAAATTCCTGTGAATTGAAGCCCACTGTTATACCTCTTATTGTCACAGTCCTCGAGATTAATCTCTCGATTGATTGCTTAAATATTCCTCTCTTGCATCATTTGTCCACTTGATATTCTCAGGAAGGACAATATTTACCCACTCATCATACTCTCTGCGCCATTTATCATATCCGCTGTCATTGCGTCTGTCGGGCAGATCATACTTATCATGGATATACCCTCCAAGAAACCTGGTATTCTTGATCGCACCGGTTATTGTATAGTGATTATAATCCATTGAATAATCCTCACTTCCTTTGATACCGATATCATCCAGATACTCATGCATGTCAAGAAAGTCATAACCCTTTCCGGTAAGATAGACCTGTAGATATTCGGCCCTGCCCATTGCCTCCTCCTTATTGTCTACCGGCCAGTAGGGATCCGTTATAAACAAAACATTAAATCCCAAGGCATCTATCTCGTCAAGAAGATCATCAAGAACTCTTTGCTCCGCATCTGATATTGGATATTTATCGGCCGGTACGTTTACATCTTCATGTTCATCCGGATATCCCACATCTATCTGAAGGTTGGAATAGCCCTTATAGGGAGTTGACCGGTTCCAATTCCAGTTTTTTACCTCAGGTTCGGGATTGGAATGATAATATAAAAGATCAAAATAATAATTCATTCTTTTTTCTTTATCAGCGATCACGCTGTTAATAAGGTCGATCCTGTTTTTTGATATACGGAATCCGTCGATATTATATCTCATAATCTGTGTATTATCCGGACCGTTCCGGGCTATATACGCATTCATAAAAGGAGCGGTATCTATTATGATAAGCTTGGGCGACTGAGTCTTTTTTATCTCCCTAAGCGCATATTTCATCGTATCCTCAAGCAATACATTTGTACAAAAATCATATGCGGCTATACCGTAATCCTCCCACATCTGCATTGGCGCGATGGCGGAAAAGGTGCAGCTGGTCCCCAATACAACCACATCGACCGTATTTTTCTTCTCACTGTAGAATCCCATCATATGTTCCCGCGTATGTGACAGGGGCTCGCGAAATACATAGGTCAGATGGATAAACAGATATATAAATACAATGATAAATGCGGACACTGCCGCGGCTCTTTTCAGACTTTTCCCTATCATTCGTTCATATCCTTATTCATTCAATGGAGCTGATATAATACTATGCCCCCGTATTCCGCGATCTTTCTTCCACCATTGTTTATGCACCACTCTTCTCCGTCCCCCGAAGGAACAGTAGCAAAATACTTACTTCTCATTTTAGCATTCTTCTCCTTTAGATGGTCGAACCATTCATCCCCCAATGTCATATTAAAGGCATATCCGTCAGGTATGGCATACAGGGCTCTCCACGGAATGATCACTTCTTCGCCGTCCACCTTGTCCTTATACATCCAGAAGACGGTATTATCCCATGATGGTTCTCCGGTGTATGTTAGCGGCATTATCTTTTCCAGTTCTTCCTTTTCTTCATATATCTCATTTATATATTCCCGTGACACATACTCCCGCTCCCTGTTAGGGACCTTAGTCAGTGCATATATAAGCCC
>AUXO010775994.1_pt1 | contig 18237 bp, 1 predicted proteins | sample 768731 | NCBI WGS metagenome assembly AUXO01 (sample SAMN02715735, study PRJNA202380) | gut metagenome | biome: sheep rumen | host: Ovis aries | place: New Zealand: Palmerston North
GTATTTCTTGTATAGTACAAATAGATTTTAGTTGAACCATCTGGTTTAACAGTTGTAGTTGTTGCAGCTGCTCCACCTTGAGTTAAACTTCCTTGTTTATATGTACTATTATCTATTGTCATTTTTTCATTAGCTAAAGTAATTGTTGCATCTGTATTTTTATTCTTTGTTTCTGTTTTATAAACAGTATATCCTGAATCATTTGCATTCTCTAAGTAGTGATATACCTGATATGTGTTTGATGCAGCTCCCCATGTTGCAGTATATTCTTTATTTCCAGTTGTTCCTTTTGCAATTGTTACTTCTAATTCAGCTGACTCAGCATTTTTCTCTTTCCATCCAGCAAATACATAACCTGTTTTGCTTGGGTTGTTTAATGTAAAGCTGTCTGTTCTTACTGTATATGTTCCAGGGTTTGTAACTCCTGTTGCTAATTGTCCTCCAGCTAAATCATAAGTAATTGAATAATCATTTACAGTATATTCTGGATAAATTGTTGTGTTTGAGCTAAACGCATATTCTCCACCTGCATTATAGCTTGTTCCAGTTTTATCAGCTTTTGTATTCCATTTATTGTTAAATGTATATCCAGCTTTCATTTCAGCTGTGCTTGCCAATGTAATTATAGGTACCTCAACTGTGCCTATTGCATTACTGTTTGTTGATTTTGTAACTTTTTGACTAGCAATTGCTGTAGATAATACATCTGCTGAGTTGTATGTTACAGTTACTTCTTGTGTATATAATCCATAATATGTTGCATTAGCTGTAGCATTTGCTACACTTCCTCCAGCTGCTGCAACTGCTGCAGTTGCTGTGCTTGAAGTTGATGTTGTCCATCCTTTCTTTGTCCATCCTGTATAGCTATTTTCTGCTGGAACTGTCATTGTTGCTTTGTTTCCATTGTAAACTGTCTTTTTATCTGTTCTTGTTGTTTTTGTTGTTCCATTGTAATCAATAAATGTGTATGTAATTTGTTTTGACCAGTTGTGATAGTAGCTTAAGCTTGTTGTTCCTTCTGCTACTGTTACTTCTCTTGTTGCATTTTTAGCATATCCTGATGTGCTTGATGCACTGTCACCGAAACATACAAATGTCCATCCACTGTATGTTGTAGGTGTTTCTGGATATGTAATTGTTAATTTATCTTGTTTATTATACATTTTGTATGTTTGAGTTACATCAGCACTTCCGCCATTTTTCAAGTAGTTAACTGTTACTGTTTTCTCAAATACAGCATATAATGGTGTATCTGTTACTCCGGCTGTTAAACTATCTAATTTTGTTGTAGCTGATGAATTTGTGTTCCATCCAACAAATGTATAATTTGCTTTTGTAGCTGTTGGAGTTAAATCAACTTCTGCTCCATATTTAGCTGTTGAATATGCTTTTGTAGCTGATGATCCGCCATTTTCAGTATAGTTATAAACAAATTTTACAACTTTTCTTGAATAGTATAATTTTAATACTAAGCTTCCATCTTCTGCTACAGTTCCACTTTCAACCTTGCTTGCATGAGCTGTGTTAGATTCAAATCCTGTGTATGTTTTATATGTTGCTGTAACTCCTGTGTTAATTCCTGCAGATTTTGTTTCTGTTTCTGCTTTAGTATATGTTCCATCTAAGTTTTCTTTGTAGTGCTCAACAGTATAATTTGCATTTTTAGCTTCCCATTTAGCAACATAAGATTTATTTCCTGTGCTTCCACTTGCAATTGTTACTTCTTTAGATGCAGCTGTTCCATTTGAGCCTGTCCATCCTAAGAAGTCATATCCTGGTTTAGATACATTTGTAGGGTTATTTAATGTAATTGCTTCAGATTCAATAGTGTATGTTGTAGGGTTAGTTTTACCAGAAGCTAAGCTTCCTCCATCTAAATCATAGCTTATTGAATATGTTGTAGCTTGCCATACTGCATATAGTTTTTGTGCACTATTTGCACTGTATGATGCTCCACCTGCATATACAACTGTGTTTGCATTTGCACTTGTATCCCATCCTTTGAAATCATAACCAGTTTTTGCAATTCCTGCACCATTGTTTAATGTTAAGTTTGCACCATATACTTTTCTTTGGTTTGCAATTGTTCCAGATGTTGCACCTTTTAAGTCATATTCAACTGCATAACCAACATTAAATGATGTATCAACTTTTGTAACTGTTACGTTTCCAGCTTTATCTGTTGCTCTTGCCCATAAGTAGTTATCTCCACCTGCTGATGTAACTGATGCATTTGTTACATTTGTCATTGTTGTCCATGCTGAGCTTGCTGGTTCAACTAATGAAGTTGTCCATGCATATTCTACTGTATCTAATGTGCTTCCACCTAAGTCTGAAGCAGTAACTTTTGAAGATACAGTAATATTGCTACTTCCAACTGGAATTGTATATGTTCCACCTTTTGTTCCAAAATCTACACTTGGAGTAGATTTATCAACATTAAATACATATTGAACTGTTTTTGTATTTGTTCCATCTGTTGTTGTTAAAACTGCAGTATATCTACCATTTACAGTTGCAACAGTTTCATTACCTGTGAATACTGTTGTACCATTTCCAGAAATTACTTTATTTCCGTCTGGTGCTGTAATTTCATAAGTTGTTGTTCCATTTCCAGGTGTTAATGAAGTTCTTACATTTTCATTAATCCATGTATTTTCTGAAGATACTACTAAATCACCACTTTGTATTTCATTAATTCTTAAGCTTCCTGGTAATAATGTCTTTGTTCTAATTGTTGTTTTATTAGCCTCGTCTGAAACAACACTTGTTGTAAAGTTTCCAGCATTATCTGTTACAGTAATTGTTAATGTATATTCAGTTCCATCTTCTAACTCATCAAATGTAACTTCTTTATTTGCAACTGTTGATTCAATAACTCTAGTACCAATAACTTCGTTTTCTTTTCTCAATTCATAAGTAATTGTGTTAACACCACTTCCAACATCTTCTGCACCTGCATCAACTGTAATTGAATGTGTTGTTTTTGAAATTTCAGCATCAATTGTTGGGTTAGTTTTATCAACATAGATATATTTTGTTTCAGTAACTTCATTTGTTCCATCAACAGTTTTAATAATAAGTTCATATAATCCTGTTTCTGTTGGAACTACTGTGCTTACAGAATCTTTGTCTAAATCTGTTGGATCTGTAGCTTGTGTTTGAAGTTCTGCAACTTTAGTTCTTGTTTCTTGTTCACCACTTACAGTTACTTTGTTAACAACTAATGTTGTAACACCACCAACCGAAGGAGTAACTTTAACACTAAAGTCTGTGTTAATTTGTTTAGATTTATCTTCTTTATTAGCAGCAGGTTTTACAACTTCACCATTTTGAGCATCTGTAGAAGATTTAGTAACAACCATTGTTCCAAGTTCAATCTTGTTTGTTTTGATTGTTTCAACTTGTGATTCAACTGGTCCATTACCTGCTTTATCTGATACTCTAGTCTTTACAGCATATTCTGTATCTCTTGTTAATCCTTCAAAGTGTGAAGATGATTGCCAGTTTTGCCATGTAATTTCATCATTTGCACCTATTGTTCCTAAAGCATATTCAATTGTTGTTTCATTAATTCCAGTTCCATCATCTGTTTGTCTAAATGTAGCATCAATTGAGCTTATTAATGATTCAAGAATTGGTTTTTCATTTGATGGGCCATCTACGTCTTCCCAAATTGCATATAATGTTACAGTTGCACCTTGTGCACTTGCTAAGTTTCTTACTACTTCACCTTGGTTATAACCATCTCCTGTGTTATCAGCTTTTGTATTCCATCTTACAAATCCTTTAAATCCAACAGGCCCAGTAAATCCATTGTTTGCAATTGTTGCATCTTGGTCATATGTAGCTGCAGTTGCAGATGTAGTACCACTTCCACCGTTTGCATTATATTCAATTGTGTATGTATTAGCTGTTTTGTTAGCTATAGCAGTTAATGTAATTGCTTCTGCTGGCATTGTAATTGTTGTTGTTCTTCTTGATTGATTTGCCAATACTTCTGGTTTATTAGACTCCCATTGATTCCATGTAATTGTATAACCTGTTTCACTTACAAGAATTGCATTTATAGAAACAACTTGTCCCCATTTATAAGTATCAGCACCTGTTACACTGCTAATGTTTGCGTTTTTATCTAATGATAATTCAAATGTATTTCTTGTATAGTATTCATTAATCGTTGTTCCGTTTGCACCCATTACAGATGTATCTTCTGTAACTGCTGGATTAAATGTTACATTATCAATTGATGTACTTGCATAATCAGCTAATGTTACAGTTGAGCCAACTTTTAGGTTCTCTACTGTTTCTGTAGATTGTAATGTGTACTCATTATTATTAGCATTTTCAACATAGTGGTTAACAGTTAAGTTTGCTAAGTTTCTTGTGTAATATAGATTAATAACATTATTTTCAATATCAACATCTACACTTGTAACAACATTTTCTTCATAGTTTGTTCCTTGTGAATATGTTGCATTTTCAATTGTTATTTTCTTATCAGCAAGAACTATTTCTTTTCCAAATGTTTGAGTTTCAATAGTTTCTTCGCTATATAACTCATATCCATTTTCATTTGCTTTTTCTAAATAATGTTTAACTGTTACATCATAACTATTTCTGTCATAGTATAGTTTTAATACTTGACTTCCGTCACCTTCAATGTTTCCTGAAGGTTTTCTATTTGCGTATTCAGTATTTTCTGTAAATCCTCTATATGATTTAGCTACAGCAGTTGCTAATGTATCAGTTGTTCCTGTTAAGTTATCTGTTTCAGCTAATTCATATGTTCCGTTTAATTGTTGTTTATAATGTTCAACTTTATAAGCTGTGTTTGTATTTGGTGTCCATTGTGCCACATAAGTTACATTTCCAGTAACTGTTGTTTCTGCAATTTCAGCATCTGAAAGCACTTCTTCTGAACCTTCTGCTTTCCATCCAACAAATGTGTATCCTGGTTTGCCAGATTTAGATTGTGTATATGCTGGTGTTTCTGTTCCAAAGTCAAGAGCACCTGTTTCATAGTTTGCAAATGTTCCATATAAACCTTTAGTATAAACAACTGAGAATTGTTGTTTATAATAAACTTTTAATACTAAGCTTCCATCTGGCTCGATGTTTCCTTCTGTTACATTTTCTGCATTTTCATCATAAATGTACCATTCTGGAGCTTGTTTATCTTCATCTGTAATTTCAGCAGTTGTATCTGTTGTTCCTGTTCTTGTTTCTTCACTTGTTGGTGTTTCAGAATATTCTCCATTAGCTTGTGTGAAGAATTGAACTAAGTATGGTGTATTTGTGTTTGGTGCCCAAACAGCGAATATTTCAGCTGTTTCGTCTGATGTATAATTTCCACCCAAACTATATTCGGGAATTTTAGCTTCTGAAGATTTTGACCATCCAATTAATGTGTAACCTAATCGTGTTAATCCTTCTCCATTGCTTAATTCTAGTGTTGCTTCATCTCCTTTTCTTTGACTTGCAATTGTTCCTGTTCCACCATTTGCGTTATATTTTACTTCATAACCAACATTGAAATCATTAGAAACTGCTATTGTAACATTTCCAGATTTATCTGTTGCTTTTACAAATAAGTAATTGCTTCCGCCTGTTCCATTTGTTGTAATTAAAGCACCGTTTTCAGCTGTTTGCCAGCTTGTTGGTTCTTCACCAGAATCTTTGCTCCATGCATATTGAATTTCATCAATTTCACTTCCACCTTCATCTGTTACTGTAATTGTTGTAGAAATTTGAGCTGTTTCTTGTCCATCTAAAATTACATAGCTATCTCCACCATTTGGTTCATAACCAACCTCAGGTAATTCTATATCAACATTTATGTAATATGTTTTTGTTACTGTATTTTGACCATCTGTTGTTGTTATTGTAATTGCATATTCTCCAGATTTAGCTCCTTCACCATTTACATCTATTACATTGTTATCTTTAAATACTGTTGTTCCATCAGGTGCTAAAACCTTATCTCCATCTGGGTTTACAACTTCAAATGTTGTTTCACCAACTTCTGCTCTTGTCATTGCAACATAGAAGTCTGTGTTTATCCAAACTTTAGATTGTTCATGACTTGTTATTGCAGCAATTATATCTCCAGAAGCTGTTTCTTTGAAGAATGATAATGCACCTATTTCAATGCTTTCTGTTCTAATTGTTGTAACAGCAGATGTTGATTTATTTCCGGCAACATCTTGTGCAATAGTTCTAACTTTGTATTCTTTATCTGCAGTTAATCCTGTAAATACATCACTATCTTGTGATTCTGACCATGTTTCACCATCATCACTGCTTATTTGATATTTTACAAAATCAATTCCAGAACCAAAATCTTCTTGTTTTGGTGTTACTATAATTGTTTTTGTTGTTGAAGTTGCTTCTGGTGCAGTTGTTGTAGGTGGAATGTCATCAATCCATTTTGCATCTATTGTGTAATCATTTGTTTTTGTGATTTGTGTGTTTTCTGTAATTGCAACTTTTTCATTGTTAATTGTTTCTTCCCATGTAACGAATGACCAACCTGTTTTTGTAGGTGTTGGAATAACTCCATAAGTTGCATCATATGTTACTGTGATTGTTGTAGGGTTTACAATACCACCATTTGCATTTAATGTTACTGTATATTGATTTGCTGTGTAATTTGCATAAAGTGTAACATCTCCTGTTTGTTCATCAGTAATTTCAGTAACCTTATTTTCAGCTGTAAATTCGTCACTTGTATGCCATCCTTCAAATGTATAACCTGTTTTTGTAGCTTTAGCAAGTTCGAATCCATATCCATAAGTATATTCATCATCATTTGCAGCTGAATTTGTTCCACCATTTAATTCATAGTGAATTTCATAAGTATTAGCTTCCCATACAGCATATAAAACCGTTGATTTGTCAGCAGTATAGCTGTCTGTTAATCCAAATTGAGCTGTTGTTGCTATTTTATTCTCAGACCATCCTAAAAGAGTGCATCCAGTTTTTGTTACACCTGTTCCAGGTCTTACTGTTATATTTGTTCCAGCTATTTTTATTTGTTTTTCAACTGTTCCTTGTCCGCCATTTACATCATAGTTAACAACATAGTTAACAACAAATGGTTCTGTTCTTGAAACAGTTTCATTTCCAGCTTCATCTGTTACTCTAACCCATACATAATAATCTCCGCCTTCAACTTGTTTTTCTACAGTTCTTTCATTTTCAATTTCTGTCCATGTTGATGGTGCATTTTCAGGGTCTGAGTTAATTGCATATTCTATTTTTTCAATTCCACTTCCGCCTTCATCTTCTGCTGTTATTGTAGTTCCTATTGTTACTGTTGTTTCACCAACTGGAATTGTTTTTGTATCTCCATTTGGTTCTTGAACAGATGTAGGAGCTTCTTTATCTATTTTAATTGTGTAATGTACTGTTTCAGTGTTTTGACCGTCAGTTGTAATAACTTCAATTTCATAAACACCAGTTGTTGTTGAAATTACGTCTGATTCTGTATATGTTGTTGTAGTAACAACTTCATCTCCGTTTTCATCAATTACTGTTTCTGTTACAACATAAGTTGTTGTTCCAGCATTTCCAGGTGTTAATTCTGTTTTGATGTTTTCATTGTAATATGTTTCATCTGAAGGAATTATTACTTCGCCAGATGTTTCTTCCTCAAAGCTTAATGAACCTGGAATTAAAGGTAATGTTTCAATTGTGTTTGCATTGTTAGAACCTTTAACAACTTCAGTTGTTACATTTCCTGCTTTATCTGTAACTGTTATTATAACTGCATATTCTTCTCCATCTTCTAAATCATCAAATGTTACATCTAATGTATTAGCTGGTAAAGTAACTGTTTCTATAACTTGGTTACCCTTCTTAAGTTCGAATTTAATTGTATCTATTCCACTTCCAACATCTTCTGCATTTGATTCTACTGTAATTGATTTTGTTGTTACACTAACTTCTGGATCCACTGTTGGTGCATTTCTATCAACCCAAATATATTTTGTATCCTTGATTATACTTGTTCCATCTGTTGTTTCAATTGTTACTTTGTATAATCCTGTTACAGTTTCAATTATTTGCTCTTTAACACCATTGTTTGCATCATTTTCATCATATTCTGTTTCAATTGTTTCATTTGTGCTTGTTGGTGCTTCTAGGTCTAAAATATTTACTGGTCCTGAAACATTTACAATTGTTGTTCCAACTGCTGATGGTATTACTCTTACTTTAATGTCAGTGTTTATTACATTTGAATCATCTAAGTAATCATTTGTTGTAACTACACTTTCTCCGTTTTGAGCACCTTCAGCTGATTTTGTAATTACCATTGTTCCAGCTAACAAGTTTTCTGTTTCAACCATTTTTGGTTCAGATTCAACTGGACCATTTTCAGCATAATCTGTTACTTGAGTTTTTACATAGTAAACAGAATCATATGATAAATTGTTAAATTCATTTGAATCTTGCCAATCTCTCCATACAATTTCATTTTGATCGTTTTTCTCACCAATTGCATATTTAATACTATCAGGGTTTATTCCTGAACCTTCATCAGTTTGTTCAATTGATACAGTAATTGTATCTGTTGTGGCTTCTGCTGTTGGAGCAGCATCACTAGGTAGTATGTCATCAATCCATTTAGCTTCTAATGTATGATTATTTGGTGTTGTTACAATAGTTGTTTTTGTTATTTCAACAACACCACTTTCTGTTGTTTGTTCCCATTTAACAAATGACCATCCTTGTTTTTCTGGTGTAGGTAATTCACCATATGGAGAGTCGAATGTTACTGTTAAGCTGTTTTCTTCAACACTTCCTCCATTAGCATCTAATGTTACTGTATATTGATTTGCATTATATTTTGCATATACTGTTACATCATCAATTTGTTCTGCAGATATTGTAGTTACTTTATTTGCTTCTGTAAATTGTGCATCTGTATACCATCCAGCAAATGTGTATCCTACTTTATTTGCATTTTCTAATACAACTTCTACACCATGTGTATATTTAGTTGGATTAGAATTTGAATTTGTTCCGCCGTTTAAGATATATTCGATGTCATATTCATTGGCTTGCCATACCGCATATAATGTTGTTGATTTATCTGTTGTAAATTCTCCCTCAGGAAGATATGCAGCATTTGTGTCTTCAGCATTTTCTGACCATCCAATAAATGTATAACCAGCTCTTGTTAATCCTGTTCCTTCTGCAACAATAATGGTTGTGTTAGCTGTTTTAACTTGGCTTGCTACTGTTCCTTCTCCACCATTTGCATTGTATTCGATAACGAAATCTGCTACAAATGCTTGAGTTTTTTCTGTAACACTATTTCCTGCATTGTCTGTAACTTTTACCCATAAGTAATATGTTCCACCTGGAATTTCTTTTTCTACATTAGCATTATTTTCAGTTTCTTCCCATACACTTGGTACTTCAGATGAACTTGTGCTCCATGCATACTCAATCTTAGAAATTCCACTTCCACCTTTGTCATCTGCTGAAATTTCTGAGCTTATTGTTATTTTGTCTTGTCCAACTGGAACTGTTTCATGTTTGCCGTTTGGTTCCATTGTTACAGTTGGTTTTGTTTTATCAACTTTTATTACATGTGTTTCAGTTTCAGTATTGTGTCCATCTGTTGTTATTAATGTAATTTCATATGTTCCTGTTACTGTTTCAATTATGTCAGATTTTGTATAAGTTGTTTCAATTACTACTGGCTCACTGTTTTCATCTAGAACTGTCTCTTTTACTACATATGTTGTTTCAACATTTCCTTTTGTTAATACTGTTGCAACATCTTCGTTTATGTATTCATCTGTATCAGTTTCAATTGTTTCATGAGATGTATTTCCAACAAAGTCAATGCTTCCAGCAATTAATTTTTTAGTTTTAATTAATTCACTGCCATTGTCTTTTACATTCTCAGATGTAACATTTCCAGCTTTATCTGTTACTGTAACTAATACTTTATATTCTGTATCATCTTCTAAATTATCAAATGTGATGATTCTGTTTTTATCTTCATCTTCACTTGTAATATTAATTGTTTGAATTACTTCATCATTGTAAATTAATTCATATTTTACTGTGTCAACTCCACTACCATAGTCAACTGGATTTGACTTAATTGTTATTGATTTTGTTGTTGTACTTACTTCTGGTGTAATTATTGGACTTGTTTCATCTGCCCATTTTGCTTTTAATTCTTTATTTTTTGTTATTTTAACTTCATCATGTTCTGAAACTATTACAGTTCCATCAGATGTTTCCATTTCCCATCCTTTGAATGTATAACCTGTTCTTAATGGTGTTGGTAATTCTCCATAAGTTCCATCATAAACTACAGTTTTACTTGCTGTATCAACTGTTCCACCATTTGCATTAAATGTTATCGTATATTTATTTGCTGCATATATAGCATAGAATAATACAGATTTTTCTTCTGAATATGTTGCATTTCCTACATATGTAGCTGTTTGTGCAAGTTTGTGTTCATTCCATCCTATGAATGAATATCCAGTTTTAGATAACTCTGTTCCAGTTCTTAAAGCAATATTTGTACCAGCAGTTTTAACTTGACTTTGTATTGTTCCTTGTCCATCATTTGCATTATATTCAATAATATAATTTACTATAAATGGTGCAGTTTTTCTAACGGCTACATTTCCTGCATTATCTATAACTTTTGCCCAAATATAATATGTTCCACCTTCAACTGCATTTTCTACTGTTGCTTCATTTTCAATTACTGTCCATGTTGATGGCTCATTTTCAGAATCTGAATTTACACCATATTCTATTGCATATATTCCACTTCCACCATTATCTTGTGCTGTTATTTTTGTTCCTATTGTTGCTGTTGTTTGTCCTACTGGAATTGTTTTTATATCACTATTTGGATTTTGTTCTACTGTTGGAGCATCTTTATCAATTTTTATTGTATATGTTACTGTTTCTGTATTTGTTCCATCTGTTGTTGTTACTGTGAATTCATAGATTCCTGTTGTTGTTGGAATTACAGCATTTTCTGTATATGTTGTAGGTTCACCACCACCTGTAATTTCTTTAACAGTATATGTTGTTGTTGCATTTCCAGATGTTAAAGTAGCATTAACATCTTCATTGTAAAATCTATCTTCTTCAGGATTAATAACATCTCCTGATGAACTTTCTTCAAAGCTTAAACTTCCTGGTACTAATTGTGTTGTTGTAATTACATCTGCTGCTTCAACTTCTATTACATTTCCTGCTTTGTCTGTAACTGTTATTGTTACTGTATATTCTTCTCCATCTTCTAAATTATCAAATACTACATTTGTATTTTCAGCAGTATGTGTAACTGTTTCAATTATTTCACCGTCTTTTTTTAATACAAATTCAATTGTATCTACTCCACTACCAATGTCAGAAGCATTTGTTTCAACTGTGATTGATTTTGTTGTTACACTTACCTCTGGCTCAACTGTTGGGTTTGTTTTATCAACAAAAACATATTGTGTTTCTGTTTCAGTGTTTGTTCCATCTGTTGTTGTTATTGTAATTTCATACCATCCTGTAACAGTTGGTAATACATCTTGTTTTGCACCTTTTTCTTCATCTTCTTCATCATAGTTTGTAACAATTGATATAACTGGTTCACTTGGATTTAATGGGTTTACAGGTCCTGATACTGTTACAGTTGTTGTTCCTTCTGTTGTTGGTATAGCTTTTACATTAATGTCTGTATTAATAACTGTTATTGTATCAAACATGTTTGGTGTAGTATCAACTATTTCACCATTATCTTCACCATCTGTTTTCTTTGTTACTTCAAATGCACCTAATTCAATTTTGTTTGTTTTAACTTCTGTTATTTCAGATTCAACAGGTCCATTACCTGCATTATCAGTTACAACTGTTTTTACAAAATATGTTGTGTCATCTTCTAATCCATCAAAAGTATTAGAATCTTGCCAATCTTCCCAAATGATATTATCTCCAACCATTTGTCCAATTGCATATTTAACTGTTTCTGGGTTTATTCCTGAACCATTATCTGTTTGTGTTAATATTGCTGTTACTGTGCTTGTTGTTTTTGTTGCAACTGGAGCTGTATTAGTTGGATTAGTTTCATCTTCCCATTTTGCTATTAATGTATGATCAGCTGGTGTTACAACCTTGCTATTTTCGTTAATTATTTTTGTTTCTTCTGCAGTAACTAATTCCCAACCTTTGAATGTGTAACCTGTTCTTGTTGGTGTTGGAATTTCTCCATAAGGTGCATCAAAAGTTACTGTTATGCTGTTTTGTTCAACACTTCCACTATTAGCATCTAATGTTACAGTATATTGATTTGCACTATATATTGCATATAATGTTAATTTTCCTATTTGTTCATCTGATATTTTTGTTACTTTGTTTGCTTCTGTAAATTGTTCATCTGTATACCATCCAGCAAATGTGTAACCTTCTTTACTTGCATTTAATAATACAACTTCTACACCATAAGTGTATTTTGTTGGATTACCCTCTGCATTTGTTCCGCCATTTAATTTATATTCAACTTCATATTCATTCGCGTGCCAAATTGCATATAATGTTGTTGATTTATCTGTTGTATATTGTGCCTCAGCCACATATGTTGGCTCAGCATCTTCTTTATTTTCTGACCATCCAATAAATGTATGACCTGTTTTAGTTAAGTTTGTTCCATTACGTACTTCTAAGCCTACACCTGTTGTTTTTATTTGACTTTCTTCAGTTCCTTGTCCACCATTTGCATTGTATTCAACAATGTAATCTACTGAAAATTCTTGTGTTTTTGTTGTTATACTGTTTCCAGCATTATCTGTTACTTTTACCCATAAGTAATATTTTCCACCTTCGACATCTGTGCTTACTGTTTCTTTATTTTCAGCCTCAATCCACTCACTTGGTTCTTCTTCAGAACTTGTGCTCCATGCATATTCTATTTTAGCAACATCACTTCCACCTTTGTCATTTGCAGTAATTTCTGAGCTTATTGTTGTTGTTTCTTGTCCAACTGGAATTATTTCTTGTTTACCATTTGGATTCATTGTTACAGTTGGGTTTGTTTTATCAACTTTTATTACAAATGTTTCTGTTTCAGTGTTATGTCCATCTGTTGTAATTACAGTAATTTCGTATGTTCCTGTTACAGTTTCAATTTCATCTGAATCTGTGTATGTAGTTTCTGTAACATGTGTATCTCCATTTTCGTCAACAACTGTTTCTTTTACAACATATTTTGTTTCTACATTTCCTGGTGTTAATACTGTTTTAACATCTTCGTTTATATAATCGTCTGTATTCGTTTCAATTGTTTCTTCAGATGTTTTTCCAATGAATTCAATACTTCCAGGAATTAATTTGTCAGTTTTAATAATTTCACTGTCATTTTCTTTAACTGGTTCAACTGTTACATTTCCAGCTTTATCTGTAACTGTAATTGTTACTGTAAATTCAGTATCATCTTCTAGATTGTCAAATGTTACTGTTTTATTTTTATTTTCATCTTCACTTGTTATATCAATTGTTTGTATAACTTCACCATTGTGTTTCAACTCATATTTTACTGTGTCAACTCCACTACCCAAATCTACTGGATTAGATGTAATTGTTATTGATTTTGTTGTTGTACTTACTTCAGGTGCTACTGTTGGTTTTGTTTCATCTGACCATTTTGCTTTTAATTCTTTATCTTCTGTTATTTTTACTAAACTATTTTGTGTAATTGTAACAACACCTTCAGATGTTGTCATTTCCCAGCCTTTGAATGTGTATCCTTCTCTTGTTGGGATTGGTAATTCTCCAAATGTTGAATCATATTCTACTAATTTGCTTGCAGGTTCAACATTTCCACCATTTGCATTAAATGTAATTGTGTACTCATTTGCTGTATATATTGCATATAATAATGCAGATCTATCTTCTGAATATGTTCCATTTCCTGCATATTCAGCAACTTCAGCATTTTTATTCTCATTCCATCCAATGAATGTATATCCAGTTTTAGATAATTCTGTTCCTGTTCTTAAAGTTAAATCTGTTCCTGTTATTTTAACTTGGCTTACAAGAGTTCCTTGTCCACCATTAGCATTATATTCAACAGTATAATTTACTGTAAATGCCTCAGATTTACCTGTTACTACATTTCCAGCGTTGTCTGTAACTCTTGTGAATAAATAATATGTTCCACCAACTACTTCACTTTCAACTATGCTATTGTTTTCAGCTTCATTCCATTCTTGTGGTTGTTGTTCAGCATTTGAACTCCATACATATTCTATTTTTGCAATTCCACTTCCACCTTCATCTTGTGCTATAATTCTAGTTTTTATTTCTGTTTTATTTTCATCTATTGCAATTACTGCTGTATCTCCGTTTGGTTCAACTGCTACTGTAGGAGCAATTTTATCAACAAAGATATATTTTATTTCAGTTTCTGTGTTTGTTCCATCTGTTGTAACTATTTTTATTTCATAAATTCCAGTATCTGTTACTAAAGATTTTTCTTTAGCACCTTTATTTTCATCTTCTTCATCATAGTTTGTCACAATTGTTAAAACTGGTTCACTTGGAGCAAAAGGATTAATTGGTCCAGTAACTGTAACTGTTGTTGTTCCTTTAACTGCAGGTATTGCTTTAACATTAATGTCTGTATTTATAACATTTGAATCATTTGTTATATCAGGTGTTGATTCAACTGCTTCACCATTATCAGATCCTTCTGATTTCTTTGTTACTTCAAATTGACCAATTTCAATTTTGCTTGTTTTAACTTCTGTTTGTTGAGATTCAACAGGTCCATTTCCATCGTTATCTGTTGCTTGTGTTTTTATATAATAAATTGTGTCATCCTCTAAACCATCAAAAATATTAGAATCTTGCCATTCTGACCATACTATTTCACCATTTTCGTTTTCAACACCAATAGCATATTTAATACTATCAGGATTTATTCCTGAACCTTCATCAGTTTGTCTTGGTGTAACTGTTATTGAACGAGTTGTATGTGTTGCAAGTGGTGCTGTGTCTGTTGGTTCAGTTTCATCAACCCATTTAGCTTTTACAGTTTGATTTGCTGGTGTTTCAACCATACTATTTTCATCAATTGGTTTTGTACCTTCTGAAGTAACTTCTTCCCAACCATCAAATGTATATCCTGGTTTTGTTGGTGTTGGTAATTCTCCATAAGTACCATCAAATGTTACATCTTTTGATAGAATTTCAACATTTCCGCCATTAGCATCAAATGTAACTGTGTATGTATTTGCTTCCCAATGTCCATAGAATTCAACATCTGAGATGATTACTGTATCTGTTTCAACTTTTGTTCCATTTACTTTTTCAGTGTACCAGCCTTTGAATGTATAACCTGTTTTTGTTGCATTTGGTAGTTTTTCTATTTCATGTCCAGTTATAACTGTGTTGCTTTCATATTCAACTTCTGCGTTTTCATCATTTTTATCAAATGTTACATCATATGTTTTTACTAATGTTGCAACTTCTTTTTCTCCCTCTATTGAAGTTTCAACAACATATGTTTCTTGTGTATTTATTGTGTTTGAAGGGTATGCAGGGTTTTCTTGATTTATTGGGTTAGGAATAATTGCCGCTATTTTTCCTAAAACTTTTCCATCATAGAAGTTGAAAGTACCGCCATTTTCAACCTCTACGCCATAATTTTCTCCATTTACAACAGGAGTTTCAGTGCTTACACTAACTTCACTTGAACCACTCTCATTTGTTCCAAGTGTTAAAATACCTGTGTTATTTACTTTAATTGCAACTGATTTTTCTGATTTAACTTCACCATTACCATGTAAAGTACCTTCTTCATTTACGTTAGAGTCAACTATTGTTAACTTTCCATTAACAGTAATTGTAGCAGAAGATTGCTCTACACCTTCACTTAAATCTTCTGAAATTGTTGCACCACAAAGGTCTATTATAACATTCTTGTTAGAAGGAATTACAACATTTTCTTCTGTGCTAATAAGCATTTCTATTTTTGTTGCATTGCTTGAATTAATATCATTTACTTCTGGACATGCTTTAACAGCATCTTCCAAAGTTTTAAAATACTTATCTCCAATTTTTGCAACAGCAATGTTTTTAATATCAATCTCTGTTAATGGTCCATAAAAAGATAATTCTTTATGGCTTTGCTCTGAATATAGTCTTGCAAAAATCTTAGTATTTTCAGAAACGCTAAAAGGACCTGTATAGTCTATCCATCCATCAGCTTTTAAATCTTCTTTGTTTCCACACTGATATTGAATAACTAACATGTCTTTTTCATCTGTTTTATTCTCATTTCCTGCAATAAAGTCTTTTGAAGAAAGAGCAACTGTAACCTCCTTTCCTGTGTATGTAGTTGGTGTTATAACCACTTCGCCTTCTTCTGGCTTAATTCTGTACTCAAAAAAGCTTAATTCAACATCTTCTTTTTGATGTTTTTGATATTGAGCAACAGCGAAAGTAATAGCAATAATTGCAAATACAATTGCAAATGCGGCAGCTATTAACTTTAATCTTTTGTTTGATTTTGTCTGCATAATACCCTCAATTCCTTTCTTTATTTTCGGGCAATTTATCGCCTGTTCTTATATATATTTATATATTAAATAAAAATCTTTTCAAGATGCTAAAAAAGCCGTAAATGCGCGTATATTTACGGCTTTTCAGCATTTGTCTTTTATTAAATTTATATTATATTTATAATACATATATGTAACAAACTTCGACCAAATTCGCACTTTCTTTTACGGAAGCAAAAAAAAGAGGCTTTGCCTCTGTGGAGAACTATAGTTTTCCACCCCCGACATTCCTCTTAATTATTACTCTCCTGTGTTGCAATTAACTCAAACTCAATATTTGCTAATATATCACGTGTTCCATCATTTAAAAAATAAATCCTATATGTTTCTGTTTCCTTATTTTCCTTTGTAAAACTACCAGTTAAAGATTGTGAAGCACCTCCAACAATTTTATCATTAGAATTAATCCAATAATAAGTTGGCAAACTCTCTAAATCAGAACCATTTGCAAGAGAAACCTCAACCTTATATTTAACATTTTCTTCTGTAACCTTATCAACATCATTAACTGTTTTATAATTATTTAAAGTTACAGTACAATATGGGTTAATTATTTTTTGGTCGTTTAAAGTACATGGTTCAACACTCATATTACAAATAATCTCAGCATCCTTAGATGTTTCACTCTCTTTGCTTTCATTATTGTTTACAATAGAATTTTCTTCACCAGATTTTGGCTGTTCCCCATTATCATTATTTACATTATTATTGTTGTTGCTATTGTTATTGTTATTATTGTTGTTATTGTTGTTATTATTGTTATTGTTGTTATTTCCAGGATCAACTATAGTAGTAGTTTTTGCATCCTTTAATACTTCTCTATTAACAATATCATGAATAAAGAACAATGCGATAAACACAAGCATAATAGAAACAATACTTAAGTAGAGTATAATTCGTTTTTCCCTCAAATTACCATTTTTAATTAGTATTCTAAATAACAAGAATACACATATTGTCAATATAATAAAAATAACTGTTCCTACTACACTTGTGAAAAATTTAATTATATTGCCAAGCTTAATAATCTTTATAGCAACCGTGCCTGATATATCTTCCTCATTAAAGTTGTACTTTACTCCATTGCTTTCAGCAGTAATTATTTTTTCAACTATATTAATCTTTTTAATATCTGCAATCTCGTCAGAATAATATGTTTGATTATTTCTATACACAACCTTATCATTAACATTTAATTGACCTGCATTAAGTTTCTTTGCTATAACCAAATCACCTTTTTGCGCAATATTAGGCCTTGTATCTGTTGCCATTATAAAAAATCTGTATTTACCAAATGCTAGATTATTAGCTTTAATTGTTGATATTCCAACAATTATAGTTAATACTAATAATATTATTGAAAACACTACTATAAACGCTTGAAGGATTCTTTTACTAATATTTAAATTAAAATTCTTCTTTTGTTTTTTATTATCTCCCATAATTATTTCCTTTCACTATACTCTAATTTTAGGATAGCATTTTCAACATTTTTTTACAAGAGTTTTTTTAAATTTAATTGTTTTGTAATAAAAATTTGAAACCACTTATTTCCGTAAGTGCTTCACATTCATTATGTATTGCACCTTTCTTTAATGCTTTTAGTCTATTTTTCCAAAATTAAGATTTACCATATTTT
>AUXO010636470.1_pt1 | contig 18234 bp, 38 predicted proteins | sample 768731 | NCBI WGS metagenome assembly AUXO01 (sample SAMN02715735, study PRJNA202380) | gut metagenome | biome: sheep rumen | host: Ovis aries | place: New Zealand: Palmerston North
GTTTCTGACCACTTGTGTCACGTAAGAACTCAGCAGCTTTGGTGTCAGCGTCAACTATTGCTTTAGAGTATTGCTGTAATATAACATATTCATCCAACGTACCACCGTTCGATAGAATGCAATCAAGCACACCAAGGTTTTTTGTGCCTTCAGCTAAGTCGTTTAGCGAGATCTCACGAGTACCAAGATCTTGTATAATGTTTTTATAACGACGTTTGCGGTCAGCTGAAGTGCCCGCTGATGCTCGACGTTCCATAGCAGCATTGTGTTGTGCTAAACGATTAGCGGTAAGTTGCTGTCTTTTCTCATTAATGTCCATCTAAGACCTCCTCTATATATAGTAAGGTTTTAAATTGTAAATATTGTAATTTTTTTATGAAAAAGTTGAAAAATTTTAAAAATTTTATATGTGGGTAGCCAAAGGTACTGGGTTTTAGAGGGGGAGGGGGTGGAAAATGAGTAGAGTATGGGTGTATATTATTAAGGCTAAAGGCAAGGCTGGCTGACGGGGTGGGGGTGGGTTTTTGTTTTGTGTTGCTATACTTGTATTATAGTATTACTATAAATGAAGTACACGCGCCCGTATTCATATTATATATGCAAGCAAATACACAAAACTTCTTTTAATTTTTTCAAAGAAGTTTTTAATTTTCGCTTGCCTTTTACTTTTTAATTTGTTATACTTTGTTTAGCAAAAGGCAAAAACACTTTTGCAATAAAATAAAAAGGGGTTTTAAATATGTTTTATTGTTTGGTTATTTTTAATGGTACAAAATTGCTATATGTTAGCAAAATTGAAGGCACAAATTTTGAGGTTGTAAGTGAAAATCAAATCACTAAAAACAATGCACACGCATTATTATTGACAAAGCAAAGGGCGTTTTTATATGCTAATGATATTTGCACAAATACAAATTATAATATAATGATTATGCCTATAAACAAAAGCAATTTACAAAAATTCAAAAAAAATTAAAATTTTTCAAAAAAGTGGTCAATTTTGTTTGACTAACTTTTTTTTATTTGCTATTATTCATTTAGCAAAAGTAAAAAAGCACTTTTGCAAATAATAATTAAAGGTGGTTTTATAATATGAAAACAACAACACAAAACGAAAAAGTGCAAGCAAACAGCACTATAAACAATGTGGCAACAACAATTTACAAAGTTTTTGACATAAACGGCAATTTATGCAAGGTTATTTATCAAGGCAACGAATACAACGGAAAATTACTTAACACTAGCCCGACAACGCACCTACATTTCAATAATTATGATATTTTAGTGCCTGCAACAATAACAACCGAAAACGGCGAAAAAATTTACACAAAAACAACACAATATAATGGCGCAACTAATCAAGAAAAATTTAAACAAATTTTAAACATTTTGCAAAACAATAGTTTTAGTTTTGACAAATCAAGTCAAGCAAAAGCAACAACACGCAACAACACAACAAAAGCAAATGTGCTTGACTATATCAATGCAAATGAAAAGTTAAAAACCGAATATACCACACTTAAAACACAACTTGACAACGCAAAAACACAATTTGACAACGCAAAAACAATGTTTGACGCTTTTATGCAAGCACAACAACAAAAAGCCACACAACAACAAGCACAAAATACGGTTGCACAACTTTTGCAAAATGGTTTAATAACTAACGAACAATTACAAAATATTATAAAAGGTGGTATATAATATTGAATAAAAATACATTAAAAGCATATACAATTATATACAATGAATACATAAATAATAAAAATATTGATACTAACGAAAAATCACAAAATACCTATTGGCAAGCAATGCAAGCAAATTTAAGTATAAATGACTTAATAAAAGCGTGTAAATACTTTAAAAGCCCAAAACAAAACAAAAAAATCATTTTTGAATATGGTATAATTTATTGTTTTATGCTTCAAATTGACTATAACAAAATTACAAATAAACAAGTTATTGACGCATTAATGCATTATGATATTGATATAAGCAGTTTAATTTATTATGCCAAAAATGATTTAATCAAAAAAATATATTATAACACAATTTAACCATAAAACAATATAAAAAGTGCTAGCATTTTGCTAGTGCTTTTTATTTTTCACTTTTTCGCAACACAAAAACACAAATGCAAGAGTGGACAATACTAACAATAAATTAAGAGGTTAGCCACAACAACCTCTTTTATTTTTTCGCCAATAAAAACTCCTGGGCATTTTCAAGAGTTGCGGAGGTCATCAGGAAAATCCGACCAGGTCGCAAGGAGTGCTGATAGGAGTAGTATATCGGTGTTGATTTAGATATGTTAGATAAGATGTGAGTGCAAGGATTGACGATAAATCCTTAAGGATTAGTCTTAAATTTACCAAGAAAATAGGGTGTGGAAAGTTATCCACATAATGTGGAAAGTTATCCACATCCAAGGAGGCAAAATCCTCGTCATTTTCTCCTCAAAATCCCATTTTGACGCTTTTTGACAAAATTTTGACAGATTTTTGACACTTTTTATCCCCCGAAAACCCGCATCAATAAAGGCTTTCTCCCACTTATCCACATAAAATTTTGACACTTTTTCTCAACTATTAGAAAAAAATTTTAAGAGGGGGGGTATCCCTACCCCTCCCCCCCCCTATTTTATTTTTTTATAGAAATCTAACAAAAGTGTCAAAATTTTGACACAAAATCCTTGGATAAGCCCATCAATAAAGGCTTATCGCCATTTTCAAAATGTCAAAATTTTGTCAAAATCTTGTCAAAATTTGTCAATATTTTTTATTGGATTTTTTCTAATCCTTTAGATCACCTTAATCCACAAGAGCATCAAACATCTACAGTCTAACAAAATAGATCATAGATTAATCCTAATTTTACCCCTAAAAAAACTACAAAAATTTTTAAAAAAATTGCCAAAATTTAATTGACAAATAAAAAACAATGTGTTATAATAAGTCAATATCAAAATAAAAATTGATATAAAAAATAAAAAAGTGAGGATAACACAATGATAAAACAAGTACAATTTTTTGGAAAAGATGAATTTATAGACTTCATTCACAACCCACCAACTCCAATTTACATTATAGCAACAGGCTCATCTGAACTCTGCTATTGGGTTGAATATGAGTTACAAAGCGAGCACGGTGAAAAGGAGGTTAATTAAAATGTACTATATAATAAAATCTTACGCACAAAATGACTTTCAAGATACTGTTATTCTTGGTAATTTTACAACAAAAGATGAGGCTGAAGAACACTTAAAAACATTGGTTGAGATATACATAGCAAAAAATCCCAACGCAAAGCAGATAAGTGATAGCACATCTTTTTACAGTTTTACAAACAACACTGAGGATAACGAGCAGGGTATAAAAGATTACTTCCACACTTGGTATCAAATAGTGTGGTTTTAGGAGGTATAACAAATGTTTAGAACTGAGATATTACCCACTAGTCTATCAGCAACAACTAAAATTTTTGTTGGTATGCGTAAAAGAGGATTTTCATATCACATCACAGAGGACGAGAACCAGTTAAAAACTAGCATAAATGAACTATGGAATAACTTCCATATAAAGACTAGAGATGACATCGCCATAATAATTACTACCGAACCTAATAAAAGTATATTTTTTTCTTGGAGAGATATGAGTAAAAAAATCATAACAGATATAACATTCTTAAAAAAACTAACTGATACACAAGACATAATCCTAAATCAAGAATAAAGGAGGCGTAAAATGAACTTAACACAATTCTTAAAAAAATATAGAGGAATATTACTAACAAAACCAGAGAATGTACACCGTGTATCTGACATCCTACATTTAGACCCAGATATCACTTATCTTAGTGGCGCAAATGTCCATAGGTATGATGATATAGACATACGGCAACTTACTAGATACCCAGATACTCCTCTTGTTATATCTTTTTATTGGCGTTATGATACTATGTATTTAAGGGGTGGATTATATGTTGAACAAGAACAGCAATATTATCTTAAAGATATAGAACTCATAAAATGCTTTTCAAACAAACTAATAATCTTAAATGATACTAATAAACATTAAGGAGGAATAAATGACCATACACAATATTTTAAAAAGATATAAATATCTAATTATAACACGAAAAAATCAAATAGTCCCACTATTTAAACTATTGGCAAAAGATGAACATATTAGGTGGGCTAGTGGTTGTGATATTAAAGAATACAATAGAGAGTTTAAAGATTTTTTTGATTATTATAAAACTGATAGTTTTGTCTCTATTGATTTAAACACCACCTCTTACAATAATAAGATATATATGTCATACGAGACTTATTCGTACTACAACTCACCTGAGTTAGTCTTTGACGATAACACTTACATTTTAGCACAAGATTTGCTGACTGCATCTAAAAAGTCAATAATTATATTAAATAAAAATTAACAAAAATTTTTGTTAAAAATGCTTGACAAAGTCAAAAATATATGCTATAATAATTATATACTTAATAAAAGTATAAAAAACACAAAAAGGAGTAAAATTATGCTATATCAGTACACGCAAGTCCAAAAGCAAACAAAAGAACGCATTTGGCAAGTACCTTACATCCAGCACAAACAACGCACATCTATTACGAACTTTACAAAAGCACCACGAGAACGCACATTCTCAATTAAAACATTATCAGATGGTACTTACATCTTATATGAGTATAAACGCAAGAAATGTGTGTTAGAATTACCACTACCTAAGGAGGTTGATATGAACAAAATATGGCAATTTGTAAGGGAGAACACTGTATGAGATTTGTTGTTGAACCTACTACTTTGAAGAACTTTAAAAGTTTGTTAAAAGTGTTAGATAAATTTAAATTCCATTGGTTTCCACACGAGAGACCTTTTGAAAAATTGTATCACTTTACGGAACTTAATATTAATCTAAACGAGGTGGTTAGAAAAGATAGGTATTTAGTGCTATATATGGAAAATAGAGAGTTAAGATACACAAGCGACATATCTAATGAGAAAACAGTTATATTAGATGTGGTTATGGAGGATTACTTAAAACATAATTGTATTATATTAAACGGAGGTAATGTATGAAAATATATGTAGAACCAACAGATCCTGAAAAAATGCTTTTAGTAGGTAAAATACTAGAAGAAAGAGGCTTCGTTTGGGGCAACACACAAACGAGTATATTTGGGTCTTCTGATTTTTACAAAGCAATTTTTTGTACAAGACCTTTTGATAATAGATTGTGTGTCGAGATATTACCAAATAAAAAAGGTATATACACAAGTTGGATAAGGGGATATACACCACCTACTAAAATTATATCAGATGAACAATTCTTGCAAAATTTACAAAATAAATTATTTATCTTAAACGGAGATGACGAAAAATGAACTATTATATATTAATGCCAGCAACAAGAAAAGATTTAGTTGAGCAGGTGTTCGACATCTTAACAGATAAGGGCTTTCTTTGGCTGGATAATCAACCACCCAAAAAATATTTAAAGGCTTATTTTTATAATTATGAGCAAGATGAGTGGGTATTAGATAAGGGATGTGGGCTGTGTATAAACATTATTCATAAACGGATATCTTTTTATGATCTAACCTGTTGGGGTAGAAGAGACCCAGCGTGGCTACTTTGTCCATATAAGTTGTTTAGACTAAATGAGTTAGAAACTATACATAAATTAAAAGATGGGTTACTAATTTTAAATAAGGAGGACTTATGAGTAAACTAAATAGTTTTATAAAAGAGAAACAAATACAAAAAATTTTCTTTGATGATCTTGGATTGATTAAAAAATTTCTTGATATGTGCGAGAAAACAGATGATGTAATATGGAGAAGTGGTGAAAGACCATTGCAAGAGTGGGATTGCATTGAGCATAATTGGGAACTAGAATTAATTTACGAACCGCAATCTATGGTATATTGTGAGTTTTTAACAGATGTGTGGGATGACGGCACAATACGGCTTATGCATTGCGTGGATTCATACCCTAGTAAAACATATTACAACGAGGTTCTTGCTAACACGCGTTATATAGATTTCAAGGACTTATTATTACAACTAGGAACTGACTTAATAATATTAAATAAGGAGGATGAAAAATGAGAATATACACAGTTTTAAGCCTTACATACTCTGGATGTGACCACGATGCATATGTAGAAACATACAAATCATTTAAATCGCAAGAGGCAGCAAATCTATACTTGTTAAAGATAAGTAGAAGACTTTATGATAATTATTATAATGAGGAAGACTTTGACTATACTTATGGAGGAGAATGGGCTCAGATTAGTAACGAGGAGCATATTGATGACTATCTTGATGACCTTTGGTATAAATATTATAGAGTAAAGTGTACTGATCTATATGAAGAAAACGACACAATTATTTTAAATAATTAAATATAAAATTATTAAAAATTTTTTAAAAAACTTGCAAAAAACGCTTGACAAAATAAAAATTTTATGTTATAATATAATTAGTAAAATGATAAAAAACATTTTACACAAACAAAATCAAAAAAGGATGGTAACAAAGAAATGACAAACCTTGAGAAGGCTGTTGAGTTCTGGCAGTTAGCAAAAAATAGAACAGTTATTGTGAATGGATTTTACACTAAAAACTTAGATGACCTAATCATTGGCATAATCCACGGTGATAGAGTTATAACCGACATTGTGGATGATGTGTTAATCGCAACTTGGTTAGATACAAGTTATATGAAAGGAGAGTAAAATGACTGCTTTTGAAAGAGATGTGATTGCAAAATGTAAACCTTGGGATGAAGAAACACAAGGTTGTCCATATTGTAATAAAACGATATTTAAACCGGATTGGTATCTTATAAGCAAAGATGATAAACCCGACTATTTATACCTAGATTGTGTAGAAGATATCATACAGTTATCTGACGGTAAATTATATGATAACTTACATCAAGAAAAGTCCAATATACGCTTTTGGGGTACTTTTAAGATATGCTATTTCAAAGATGGTGATTGGCGAATTTTATTTGGTGGAGACGATGAAGGTTATATGGATATAAAATATTGTTTTCATTGTGGTAGAAAACTTGATTAAGGAGGTTTATATGTTCCCATCTGATATATACATTAAAAACAAAAAAGATGCTTATAAGATGTTTAAACAATTAAACATAAACGGCTATTGTTATCGTAAAGGTAACTTAACAATAACAGATGTTTTCCGTTGGTTCGATATTTTAGATGAACACGAGTTTTTGTATATAAAATACGATTATAAAACTAAACTTTGTACTTATTGGAGACAAACTGTTCAAAACGCATTAGAAAACCACGAGTATGATATAGCAGAGGAAATACTGGCTACTTATTATTGATTAGTCCGCAATGACTATAAACTATAATAACATTTATGCAACAAACTAGATATACTAGGTGAGCAAAGGAGGAAAATATGTTATTTAATATTGTTACAAGAGACGAGGCTATGTTGTTAAAAAACAACATACCTCTTAGTCAAAAAGGTCGTTTGGTATATGTAAAAGATGAGTATTTTACATCAGTACCAGATAAAATTGTATTTGGGTTTGAAGGATTATTTGGTTATCAAATAAGTAAAGAAGCACCATTTCAACCAATTTTAGACAAAGTATGTGTTGTAGTATATAAAAATGATAGTAAAGAAGAGATAGTTAAAACATACTTGTTAGACCGTACAATTAAAAATGTAGATGGGTTTGACTTTATTGAAAAGTTTATTGATAAAGATGGTACAGATGTGACCGATGAAATTCAGGATGCCATTGTCAATAAATATGTTGTAGTTTTGGATCAAACTACGCCGTTGGTAACTCACACTTGTACACAATGTGGCAGAGTGTATGTAGGCGAGAGATGTGAACCTTGTTATCAAAAATATTTAAGAGAAATATCTATGTATCGTAGTCGTCAAAGTTACAGTTGGAAACCAAATCCAATATTCAACAAAGCCGACAAGCGTGATAAAGACTTACATATGGGGTTTGAACTTGAAATGGAAGACTATGATGGCGATGGACTTGATCCAGATGATGCCGTAATAAAAATCCACGAAACACTTAACAAAGGCGGGGATGATTTAACAGTTTATTGTAAATCAGATGGTAGTCTTGAAAATGGTGGTGTTGAGATGGTATCACACCCACGCACATTAGATTACTATATGAGCAGATTTAATGAGTTTGAAAGTTGTTACGACGAGTTAGCCTCAGATGGTTGGAGAAGTGAACAAGGTGGTCATTGTGGTATGCACGTCCACATTGATAAGAAATTCTTAGGCAAGAATGTTGATTATGTTTGTGCTAAAATTGGTTATATATTTAGTTTGTTCTGGGATGAGTTACTATGTATAAGCCGTCGTAGATCAAATGCACTTGGGTATTGCCACAAGAATGATATTAACACTACCGATAGTAAAGATGTGATTATTGATAAAATTAAAGATCAAAAATATGGTGATAGATATGTTGCTGTGAATAATAAACCCGAACACACCCTTGAGATCAGATTATGGCGTGGTACTTTAAATGCTAGGACTGTTATGGCAACACTTGACCTAACAAGAGCCATTGTGTTGTGTGCTAAAAAATACTCTATCAACACACTACAAAGAATTAGTTTTGGCGATATTATCAACAAGATGAAATATGAAGAAAATAAAGATGCAATCATCGCAAGGTTGCGTGCAAAAAATATGGCATCTAGATTAGAGCCAACAAGAAAAAGTAAAAAGGATGGTGAATAATAATGTGTATAATTGCTGTTAGACCAAAAAATAAGACAATTAGTGAAGATACTTTTAGAAACTGTTTTGAGAATAACCCAGATGGTTGTGGGTTTATGTATGCTAAAAATGGAGTTGTGTATGGAAGAAAAGGTATTATGACCTTTAAAGATTTTTTGAGAGAAAATAAACGCATTCCAAAAGATGTTACTGTCGTGTACCATTTTCGTATTCAAACGCACGGGGGAGTTACACCTAAGTTGACACATCCGTTCCCGTTGTCAAGTAATTTTCAAAAAATGCACAAATTGGAATGGTGGAATGAATATGGTGTTGCCCACAATGGTATCTTTACAAGTGTAAAAGCACCAGAAGATGAAAGTGATACAGAGGTGTTTATTGCAAACATTTTGAAACCACTACAAGAATTGAGCAAACTTAAAGATAATAAACTTACAGATAAGTATTATGATGATATTATCACGAGTGCCGTTGGCGGTAGTAGACTTGCTATTATGGATAACACGGGTTTTGTAAAGATGTATGGCACTGGTTGGGTAAATGGCGAGGATGGTTGTTATTATTCAAACTCAACATATTGTTACAGTAGATGCTCTAGTTATGAGTATTGGTATGGTAAAGATAGTAATTATTATAAAGAAGGTGACAAATCTTTAACACACAACATACAACAATACGAAGATGAAAAAATTGTTTCTGTAAATGTTATCGCAAAAGATGATGTTATTGCTAAAGATCCTCCTGAGTATCTGTTTGACGAAGGTTGTTGCTTTATGGATAAAGATAAAAATGTATATTACTATGATGTGTACTCAGAGGCTTTTAGACGATCTATATATAAAGCAAAAGCAATATTTAATGAGGATGAAACTTTTGATATAATTGTCAGAGAATACAAAGGAGTATAATTATGAGTAAATATTTATATTCAATACTTGAAAAAATAATAAACTATTTAAATAGAGCATATCAGTTTGATTTAAGGATAGTTACTTATGGTAGCACCACTTATATTCGGGACTTTGATTATTATGGCGACAGATATGGTGTTATGGTGCAAGACGAAAATGGTTGTGATTGTGTGTTGCTAACAATAGAACAATTCGGTCAAGATTATAGTGGTTCGTGTGCTTTGGAAACATTTTTAACACCGTCAGAAAGAGCAATTGCTAAAATAAATTTAAAAATAACATAAGGAGGTTATTATGTACAAAATTTATTTAACTTACGATATACTTGGAAAGAAAGAGTATCGTATAACTAAAAAACCAATGACAACTTGCGCCAAAGAAAAAGATATAAATCATATTTTACAATATTGTTGCCGATATTTAACTGGAAAGGACGCGTTCTATTTTCGTAAAACAATTATAAGTAAGAATAAATACACTATTGATTTTGGATCACATACTGTGTTTTACGAAATAATAAAGGAGGAATAATATGTTTATTATACAAAGAACTATAGATTTAGAACAAAGCAAACGAATTTATAAATTTCTAAAAAATATAAATTGTCTAGGCAACGGAGGTAATATAATAGATTGGCAGTATGATTTAGATATGAACTACGATTTTGATTATACTTGTATAATATATAATAAATCAGAAAAAGATTATTATCCTGGTGAAATGCTAGAATATTGTAATGCAAATTGGTATTTGTGGTACACAGGAAAACCAGAGAAAACTTTAAAACAACACGGTGTCCCTAGGGATAAATGGGTTGAACTTGATTTTTCTAATTCATCAAAAGAGTTATTCATTTTAAATAAGGAGGATTTATGTTAACATTTATTCACGGAGTTATGGGGTGTGGTAAATCTGCACAAATAATTAATTATTACGAAAAACATAAGAATGTAGTGTGTTTAAAACCAAAGTTTGATGAAGCGTTTAATAGCGTCATCCATTCTAGGAATGGTAAAAGTGTACCTTGTATAAATTTTACTGAGGATGATGATTTAATTGAGATGTTTTTTAAAAGCATAGGTTTCAATAATGCTAAATACATTATTGTAGATGAAGTGCAATTTTGTACTCGTAAACAAATAAAGCAATTAGATAACCTATCAAAGATAGTTACTGTTATTTGTTATGGTTTGTTAAGGAATATTGATAATAGTTTATTTCCTGTTATAACAGATTTGTTGTATTATGCAGATTATACGAAAGAATTAACTAGAAAATGTGTATGTTGTAAAGATAAAACAGCATTTATTAGTGGTATGTATAATTTAAACGATAAACATATCTATGTAAATAATAGAAATGCTCGTTTTCATATGTACGGAACAGCAATACCACAACCTGTAAGTATAGATACTAAATATCTATCGTTATGTAAAGATTGCTATGAAACGAAAACAAGTTTTACTCCAAAAGAAATAAATAATATGTTAAAAGGAGAAATGTAAGATGAATAGTGTTTTAGCAACTGTTTTATATATGCTAACAATTATTCTATATATAGCAGTATCTATCGCTATACCGTGTTTTTTGATATTTTTAATATTAAAACTATGTGGAATAATAATGTGGAATTGGGTATTTGTATTTATACCATTGATTGCGATGATATGTTGTATAATCTTGTTAGGAATATTAAATGTCATATTAAAAGATAATTAAAAGAGGCGCAAGATGAATTATGAAGATAGAAACAAAATTTGATATAGGACAAATGTTATTTTATATAAATCGATATAATGAAGTTAAAAAAGGAGTTATAAACAAAATAATCTTTACGCAAGATGATGTGTATTATGGATTTTCTTGGACTGACCACGCGTATCGTGAATACAGAATTTTTACTACAAGAGAAGAAGCAGAAGCAAAATTAAAGAAGATGCAAGATGAGCGAGGAACTATTATATACGCGAGAAGATATATAAGAAAGTATTGGCGTAAGAAATATTTGTTAAACCAAGCACAAAAAGAATTGGAGGAGAAAAAATGAAAACAATATATCAAATAATGGATGAACTTTACAGTGCGTCTTGTGATATTATGAATAAAAAATATTATATTTCACACGCCGATGTTTTATCTGCCGTAATACAGGCGACTGCTGATATTTATAAAAAGTAATTAGAGATTGAACAAAAGTTAAAAGAATTGGAGGAACAAAAATGACAACAGCAGAATTACATCAAATTCTTGATGACGAAAACAAGAAGATAACACTAAAAGAATATCAAGAAATATTATATCAGTTAAAGTCTGATGCTATTGATAAGCAAGTAAAATATATCAGAAGAGGAAGGGGGAATGACCCTGAAATTTCTAGGTATAACGGCGAGATGAGAGGTTTTCGATTGGCGTTAGATTTAAGCGAACACATTAAGGAGATAAAAAATGAGAATTAACCAATATGAATTTAGACAGAATGGAGTAGAATTTGAACCTACTAAACAACAAATAGTTCAATTTGCGACAGACCAGTTAGCAAAAGATGACAAAAGAATTGCAGAGTTAAATGACGCCATTAAAGTAAAAGATATGTTAATTGAGCAATTAGAAAATCAAAACGACAAATTGATTGAACAACGAGATAAACAAGAACAACAATCAGCAATTTACAAACGGGCATTGGAGTTGGCTTGCAACGAAATACAAGATATGTATTGTAGTGACTATTGTATCTGTACAAGAGATGAAAGATGCAAGGGGAAATGTGCTTACGAAAAATATTATAATAAGGAACAATTTTTAGACCAAGCAAAGAAAGAATTGGAGGAATAAACAAATATGTTTTGTATTAAGGATGTAAACCGAGATAATTTTCACAATGTATATCTTTTTTTAGAAAAAATAAATTGTTATATACAATCGGACGCTATGGATTTACGTAGGTTGCCTATAGGTCGTCATTGGGATATTTTTATATTTGAAGCAGACGATGCTTTTACTCGTTATATTTGTAATGGGTGTCCTTTTTACGCTGTTGATGGACAACTAAATTCTAATTATGCACACCTAATAATAGATGCCAATGATTTAAAAGGAGGTGGTGGGTGTATAGTGAACCCTCAAAAATTAACAACACTAATAATTTTAAATTAAAAGGAGATTGAATTTGGCAACATTAAAATATAAAGGAAAAAGTTTTGAGACAATACATTATTTAAAAACATCACCAGAGTATAGAGAAAAAATTAAAAGAGAATATTATGAAAAACCACCTTTTGCGGATGTACGGCGAGAATTTAATAAAATTATAAACAAGAATGGTAGCAAAAAATATAACATAACAAAATATTATTTTAGACCTATAATGTCAAAGGTAGTTTGCGATGGTTGTAAGTGGGCATTAGAAGATATTTTTGAAAGTGACGATCTATTTAGTTTCGCTATGTCAAAGATTAAATCAAATCCAAAGACATTTCCACCACAACGCAAGATGGATTACCTTGTAGAAACAGTATTTCGTGTAGGTGGAGCAGGTGTAGCAAGAAAACCAACTTGCTACCCACTCAAATCAATAAAAGATATGCTTAATAAGTATTGTTTTAATGGGAATTATTATGATTACTCTTGTGGTTGGGGGGATAGATTATTGGGTGCTATAACACAAGGTGTAAACTATTTCGGTACAGATCCGAATTATTTGCTAACCGAAAAACTTGTTGAAATGAATAACGATATTGTCAAGAGTGGTTTTGGTCAAAATAAAATTGTAGATATAAGAACAACGGGTAGCGAGGTGCTACACGAAGATTGGCAAAACAGGATGTCACTGGCATTTAGTTCACCACCATATTTTAAACTAGAAGATTATATGATAGGTGAACAATCCACAAAATTACACAATGATTACCAAGATTGGTTGGAAGGGTACTTAAAGCCGACAATAGAGAACTGTAAAAAGTATCTTGTTGACGGTGGCTATTTTGCTATCAATATTAAGAATTATAAATCTTATGACTTAATTGGTGATAGCAGACGTATTGCAGAAGAATTGGGTTTTGTGTATGTTACAACAGAAGATCTAGATAACATACGAAGACCGATGCAAGACGGTAGTCACCCAAAAAGTACGGAACAAATATTGGTATTTCAAAAAAACAGGAGTTAATTATGATAGAAGTATTTAGACATAACACATATTATAAGCGTAAACACGAGATCAAATATGCTATATATTGTTATTCGTGTGGATGTGGGTTTTATTATAACGACTTCGATAGACACGGTTACGCTGGTTTGTATGAAGATAGATATGTTACTTGTCCAGAATGTGGAAAGTGGTTAAGACATTCAGATCATTATGAATTAGTAAAAGGAGATAAAAATGAAACGAAATAAGAAAATAAGAATTGGTGTTATCTGTGATAATCGTGAACAATACGAAAACTATATCCGAAATAATGCTGTATTATTGCCAGAAAGAGAGTATATTTATATTAGTGAGTACGAACTACCGCACGGTATAGATTTATATGATGCTGTTGATTTAAGAGAATTAACAAGAAATGTTCGTGCTAGGGTATCTGCGACAAGGTTAAAGGAACTAACAAAATATGGAGCGTTTGATGACAAATCAACAAATACAGAGAATTCTTAAGATAGCAATTATAGCAACCGTTATAATGCTTATATCAGATATTATATTCTCAATACCAGTTGTTCTAGATTTCTTTAATAGTTGGATTACATCTAACACAGGCTGGCTTGTGTGGGTAGCGATTTGGCTTATAATGTTCTTACAGTGTACCATTCTAAATATACCCGCGTATGTTGTGTTATCTGCTTGTGTTAGCGTTGGGATACATACACTATCTATACCATATATATTAGTGGTCATTTCTGCTTATATGTGTGGATGTATATTAGCGTATTGGATTGGTAGATGGTGGGGTATAAAAGCAGTTAAGTGGTGTGCTGGATCTGATGAAGATTTCGATAAATGGTGCACAGTACTCAATAAAAAAGGCAGATGGTACTATGCACTTACAGTATTATTCCCATTCTTTCCAGATGATTTATTGTGCATAGTATGTGGTTCTGTGAAAATGCACTTTGGATTTTATACTATGGTAAACCTTATTGGTAGAACTATAGGTTTGATTACTATGCTCTTATTCTTGGAATTTGTAGGACAAATAGGTGGTGGTTTTCCAATTATGCCGTTTGTTTGGGGTGCTTTGTTGATAGCAGAGTGCATAGTACTTGCTGTATTGATTATTAAAAATAAAGGAGATGAAAATGACAAGAGATGAATTTATATTGTCAATGAAACCAACAATAAATAATCTTTTAAGAAAATATCATCACTATGGGGATGAAGATTTATTTCAAACTGCTATGGTAGATGTTATCGTTGGTTATGATAGGTGTATTGAAGAAAATATAACTAATGTAGAAGAGCAACGCAAGATGTGTAATACTTATGCTAAATATGCAATCTTAAACGAATTAAAGAAACGCAATCGCGATGATGCGTTTTTCGATGTTATGGATGAAGAAGAAATAGATGAACCAACAGTAACTCCTATGGATGATGTAGAATTAAATGTAGCGTTGGAACAAGCTTTAACCCCAGAAGAATTAAAATTTTTACGATTATTGCAAAAAGGTGTTGACCGACAATTTATTTGCTCTGTATATAATATATCTGAAAAAACATTCTATATAAGAAAAACAAAACTTTTTGAAAAAATTAAAAAAATATTACAAAATTAAGGGTGCATAATACTTACTATATATGAAAGGAGATTGAATGAAACGCAAATTAAGCCATTCGGCAATAACAACTTATTTAGATTGTCAACGCAAATATGAATTAGTTTATAAATATGGATTGCGTCAAGACAATGTACATTTTCAATTTGGTTCTATGGCACACAAAGTGCTTGAAACCAGGATTATACCAGATGAAATGTTATACCCCGAATTGAAAGAGTTTTTTGGTATAAAAAGTTGGCATAATTATTTTAGTAACATATTGAGAGAACTTGATAAGTTTATTGCTGAAAACAACCTAGAACAAATAGGCAGAGAAGTTGATGTTGAAGATGATAACCTTGTTGGTTGCATTGATTGTGTGTTTAAAGTAAAAGGCACAGATGAATATGTAATAGGGGATTATAAATTCTCAACATCGGTAAAAGGTTATGACGAGTTGTTGTTAGATGAACAAATGTATATTTATGCATATTTATATGCTACGGCTAACAATATAGATATAACAAAAATTACCACTTGTTATATTAACATACCAAAGGTGGAATTAAGCGAGCCAAGGGAATTAAAAAATGGTGGTTTATCAAAAGATAAATCACAAAACACAACTTATGATATGTATGTAAATAAGATACATAAATTAGGATTAAATGTTGCGGATTATGAGGATGTCCTTGATGCTTTAAAAGGTAAACCTTATATAGTGTTTACAAAGAACAAAATAAATTTGGATAATTTAGAACGAGTTTTTGCTAACATAGAAAATGTTATGAAAGATATGCAAAAAGGGTATGTATTAGAAAAAAACTCGTATATGTGTTCAAGATGTGAATTTTACGAATATTGTAAATTAGGCAAAGAGATTAAAAAATAAATCTCTTTTATATGGTGATATTAGCTCAATTAGTAGAGCGTCAGATTGTGGCTCTGAAAGATGCAGGTTCAAATCCTGTGTATCACACCAGTAGGGAAACAATGTTTTTCTGGATCTTAACATTGTTGGTAATAGATAAGGAGGGCGGGTGCTATTACAAATAAATATAAAAGGGGTGAGTACATTGAGGATAGAATATGTATCTGACTTGCTTGGAAAACGATTTGAAAGTGAAGAAGCTTTAAAAAAAGCAGAAGATGCTTATAAAAAGCAAAAAGCAGATCAAGAAAAACTAAAGCAAGGTCGAGAGGCTAAAGCAAAAGAAGTAAATGATGCTTTTAAAAAGGCTAATGCACTTTTAGATGAATTTCTCAAAGAATATGGTTCATTTCACACAAGCGTACATAAAGATGATAGCTTATTTGATTTATTTAAAATCATATTCTAATGTGTTGTAGTAAATCTTATTTATGTGCCGTTATCTAGGTAAGTATCTTCTAAAGATATCACAATTAAGTAAACAACACACGGGTGAATAATTTTTTATTCACCTATATCGGAAACCTGTATAAGACAGCGTTGTTTTTCCTCCTGCAAATGACAAGTGCAAATCTTGTGTTTCCGACCAACCCGTAAGGGTAATTTATATTAAAAGGAGTTATCTATGACCACAAACGATTTTCTATTTCTGCAAGATGCTTTAGTTGGTAAAGCGAATAATTTACTTAGAGAAATTATGACACTTGTAAAACAAAATGCGCCGCAGCAACCAGAACAGAATGTAGAAGAAAAACAACAAACAGAAGAAACAAAAAAGGAGTAGTTAATGAGTTATTTATCACAAATTCAAGGAATTAGTAAAGCAAAACACAATTCAACAACAATCATTCTAGGGAAGCCAGGGAGCGGTAAAACAACACTAGCTGGTACATTCCCTAAACCAATGCTTTTGATAACCGTTGGTAAAGACGGTGGTGCGGAAGTATTAAAGAGTTATAGCGACACAGATGTACAAACAATTAATATTGATAATGATGCTCTTACAGCAACAGGATCTATGTCGGTTTATAACAAACTTATGGGTATCTTTGATGAATTGCTAAAAGACGATAACTTTAAAACAATTGTCGTAGACCCATATACATCGATCCAAGAAGGATTGATTAACTATATGTCTGGACAAAAAGGTAAACAACTTTCACAACAAGAATATGGTATAGTTGGACAACTTATGTTGGCTATGCGTGATAAGATTGATGCTATTGCAGACGGTAGTAGAGAAGTAGTGCTTATTTGCCATATTAAAGAAAATGAACAAACAGATAGTATTACAGGTGAGAAGACAAAAGAACTTGTACCAAAGATGACTTTGAACAATGGTAAAATATTATTGGAACACGCTTCTGCAGTTTTGTACACTTGCAATAAGACTGTACAAGATGAAACAGGCAACGGGGTGGTTAAGTTCTTAACCTATGTAGGAGCACACCCAAACATTGACACAAAATTTAGAACAGCAAAAGGTAAGGCTCTCACGGTTGGTAAATATTATGAGAACTTTAATTATGACACTATGCGTAAATTGTACAATGGCGATGTTCTAATCGATGAACAAAAAGAGATTAAGGTTATTGAACCAACAGATAACCCATTTGAAGAAAAAACAAACAATGAAGAAAAGGATTGGTAATTATGGAAACAACAAACGAAATTATTAAATATGAACAAAGACAACGAATTTTAGAAAAAATGGGCAGAATAACAAATGCAGTATCTGACTTTGGTGCTAGAGTGGCATACGACAACAAAGCATATGAAATGGTTAAAGAATTGTATTGTATGTCGCTTGGGTATCTCTGCGATGCAATTATTGAATTAGAT
>AUXO018472514.1_pt1 | contig 18231 bp, 19 predicted proteins | sample 768731 | NCBI WGS metagenome assembly AUXO01 (sample SAMN02715735, study PRJNA202380) | gut metagenome | biome: sheep rumen | host: Ovis aries | place: New Zealand: Palmerston North
TCGAACCCTGGACCCATTGATTAAGAGTCAATTGCTCTACCAACTGAGCTAAGGACGCATAATCTTTATTTTTGCGAGTGCAAAGGTAATGGCTTTTTCTGGCTTTACCAAATATTTAAATCAAAAAGTTCATATTTTCAGTAGTATTTAACATTTGTTTACTAAATAATGTCTATCAAATCACTTGGCATCTTGCGTTTCAGTACGTCAACATTGAAGTCAAGACCTGCAATCAGACCATATTCCCGCAATATGCTTTCATATGTTTTGCGTGCCAATTCAGGATGGTTGTTCTCCTCTGACAGGTGGCAAAGCCAGATCTGCTTAAGTGCAGGTGATGCATATTCTGCAACTAATTGTGCGCTTTCCTTGTTGGATAAGTGGCCTTTGTCTCCTTTGATTCGTCCTTTCAGGTAAGCGGGATACGGTCCCATCATCAGCATGTCCTCGTCATAGTTGGCTTCAAGTACAAGATAATTTGCTTCGCCTATTTGCTGTCGTATGCTTTCGGTGGCATGCCCGGCATCAGTAATGATACAGAATACAATATCATCAGCTTCTATCCGGTATCCGACACAATCGCTACTGTCATGTGGTACGTCAAACGGGGTTATGCACATGTCACCTAATTTGACTGTATGTGTCTTGTGTATTATCTGTTGGTGTGTGGATGGAAGCTTAGAGGTCAGGCAGTAATTACGGTTAATGCCTATATGTACAGCCTCCGTTGCATATATTTGTATGTCGTAGTCGTTTGCCAGGTGACCTACAGCCTTGATGTGGTCAGCATGGTCGTGAGTAATAAATACGGCATTTAAATCTTCTATACGAATATCTTTTTCCTTCAGCATCCGTTTCAGATGCTTTATGCCTATCCCGGCATCAATCAGGATTTGGGTATCTTCCGTAGCTAAATAATAGCAATTCCCGCTACTCCCGCTGCCTAAAGACATAAATTTCATCATAATTGTGCCGAGGATATATATAGGTACAAATTAATCGATAGCAGTGCGTGAATAGTATATCTGCAAGCGAATCGGATTTTCATTCTTGATGCCATTGCCTTTGACCAGACGGGCACTGGAAACACTGAGGTCGTGGTTGACACTCGTTGTCTTGCCGGAACTGGTATCTGTAGTAGACTCTACAGGAACCAGACAGAATTTGTTCCAATTCGCATTCCGCTCCAACATATTCCATTTTTTCCACATATAGTGTATACTCAAACTGCCGCTTTTGCAATAGTCAGTCTCTGCAGACATTTCACTTAGACTGCTGATGCTGGCAGTCTCTGTTGACATCGGTATTGACTCAATAGGAAACATGTCACCATGCCATGAAGTCCGCCAGTTTCTCACTTCTTCCTGAAAGACTTTCTGGTTGTCGCTGTTTTTCAGCCATTCTTCAACTTGAGTTTCCAATTGTCCGATTGTCAGATTGTCTGACAGTATGCCTTTCTGTTGCAGAACCTGTCCCATATGCCAACGGTTAATGGCACGGTCACGTTCGCTGCGGCATGTACTAAACAATTGGCTTATGTTGGAGAATGAATAGCAGTTGTAGGTTTTGTCAAACGTAGTGACATAGCTGGTCTCATTATTGGGAACGTGGTTCTCCCTGAAGAATCTATATAGATGGTCTTTGCGTACCATAAGTATTTTCTGTGTAATCGGAAGATTTGTTCCTGTTTGATCGCGATTATATCGAGGGATAACGAACCGTGCGTTGTTGACACTGTCATTTTCGTGCTTCCCGAAATATATCTCGTCAATAGGGAACTCCACTTCTGTACATATACCAGCAGGAGTCTTTAGCCATGTTGTATCCTCCATATTGATCATTTCTGTAATATTGGAGTGATTGAAACGACATGTTTGAATCACCTCGTTTGTGCCGGCAAACACTGTGTTTGATACGACGTTTTTCACGCGTGCCTCATTGCTGTTCCATGTATTGACGTTAAAACACAGGTATAATTTGTGGACAAACAGCGAAACGAGGCAGCCTTTGCCATTGGTGACTTTGATTATGTATCCAGGGAAGACGTTATGAATAAAATGATATGAGTCGTCAAAGTTCTTGTTCACATGCTGGTCTGCACTTTTTCCCTTGTTGTCTTCAAGGTATTTCCAGTAGGCATCCATTATTGCATTGCCCTGTTCGTTTGGTATGGGAATACGTAGACTGCTGTAGGTGTCGGTCTGGTTGTCCGGATTGCTGCCATGGGCACGATCCCATGCCGTGAGAACGTGAGTCGTCAAGGGTGTCTCCCTATATTCCGGATCAATATATTTCGTTAAGTCAGTATCTGCATAGTATATGCTGTCTTCGCTCAGGGGCTTAGTCTTGTCTACGGGGTATACTGACACTTTCAGAGGAGTGCTGGCATCGCCGATGTATTCGTCGAAGTTAAGTTGCAGCAGCACGCTGTCGCAGACGGGATTGCCGAATATGTCACGTGACGTGATCGAATCTTTTTTAGGGAAATACTCGACGCCTTCCACAATGCCGAACTGCACAGCAACGTCTGCGGTAACCAAACCATGTGTCTCGGGATCAAAGATACTGCCAAGATATGACTTCTGGCTTTTGGCAATAACACTGTCCAAACGCATGCTTTTTGTTACAACTCCCCAAATCGTCGCAGTGCTTGTTTCAATATTCTCGTTGGGAGGGTAGAAACCAATGTTGCCGGTATCTTCCGTACATGCCGTAACAAGACATAGGAGTACGAATGCAATTGAATAATATTTCTTCATCTGAAACAGTCAAATTTCTTTGTCAGAAGATGAAATCGTCATCTTCCTCTTCTTTCTTGGGGCGTTTCCTTACGGCTTCGTCCCACAAATTGTCATATATCTCTGTCGGATTCTTTGCAAGATCCTCCTTGTCTATGACCACAACAGGCTTACCCATTTCCTTGGCCATACGCAGGAAACGCTCGTTCTCGCTTGTTAGTACGATACCATCGGCCATAAACATGCCAATGCGGTTCATATCATCCAAAGTTTCCAGTTTGCCCAATGGAGCAAGTGCTTCCAGACATGCCTCTCTATAAGCGACTATGTTTTTTAAGTTACGAGGCATGGGTTGGTCAAGAGCCGGTGTGGTGCAGGGGGTAAATATGATTTGACTTTCACGGAAACATGGTTCGTCGTAATAGGCCATTTTAAGCAGGTAGGGTGCCAAAGCTCCCATCCATCCAGTACAATGCACAATTTCAGGCGTCCAGCGCAGTTTCTTCATCGTCTCAATGGTTCCACGGCAAAAGAACATACTGCGTTCAACATTGTCACGATAGAATTTTCCGTCCTTGTCGCGTAAAATAAGTTTCCCGCGCATGAAATCGTCATTGTCGATGAAATACACCTGCATATGTGCGGCAGGAATGCTGGCAACTTTGATAATCAACTGGTGATCAGAGCCGTCAATGATAAGGTTTGCTCCAGATAGGCGTATTACTTCATGCAGCATGTTGCGGCGTTCGTTTATGGATCCCCATTTAGGGGTGAATGTACGCGCTTCGCGACCTGTCTCCTGAACGGCAGGAATAAGATTGCGAAACATGGTAGACAGCTCGCCTTCGGATACATATGGCTCAAGTTCCTGAGCAATGTAGAGTATTTTTTTTGCCTTTTCCATTTAGTGTAAATAGCACTTCTCAATGACAAAGTTACACATTTTTTTCGACATTATTACACCGTGCCGTATTCTATTAACAGAATTTTTATATAAAAGTATGTTTTTGCACAAAAAAGTTTCATCGTTTGTGTATAATTGTGTTTCTTTGCATAAAATTACAGTATTTGGATATATAGAATAATGCAAATAGTTAATACAATATCCCAACTTCAGAATATACTTTTGCAGTCAAAAAACGAGGGGAAGAAGGTCGGGCTCGTTCCCACTATGGGAGCTTTGCACGACGGGCATGCTTCGCTCGTCAGGCGCAGTGTAACGGACAATGACGTGACCGTAGTAAGTATCTTTTTAAACCCGACGCAGTTCAATGACCCTAAGGACTTGGAACGTTATCCGCGCACCTTGGATTGTGACTGCAAGATTCTTGCACAATGCGGGGCACAGATAGCTTTTGCCCCAGGCGTGGCAGAGATGTACCCGACTCCGGATACACGTTCGTTCAGCTATCCGCCTACCGATACGGTCATGGAAGGAGCAAGACGACCAGGGCACTTCAATGGCGTATGTCAGATTGTAAGCAAACTCTTCCAGATAGTAAATCCGGACAGGGCATATTTCGGTGAGAAGGATTTCCAGCAGATTGCAGTTATCCGCCGTATGGTCGCAGACCTTGGGTTCTCTGTTGACATAGTTCCTTGTCCTGTCGTTCGCGAAGAAAGCGGTTTGGCAATGAGTAGCCGCAATACACTCCTTTCTGCAGACGAAAAGGCCATAGCTCCAAACATCTTTCGCATATTAAAGGAGAGCAAGACGCTGGGGATGTCACTCAAGGATACAGAGAGTTGGGTCGTCAGTCAGATAAATGCAATTGACGGTCTGGACGTAGAATACTACAGTATAGTAGACGGCAAGACACTGGCAGAATTGCAGGAGTGGACTGATTCCGACGACATTGTAGGGTGTATCACCGTCTACTGCGGCAAGACACCGATACGTTTAATAGATCACATCAGATACAAATGACAGTTGAAGTTCTGAAAAGCAAGCTGCACAATGTGCAAGTCACAGAGGCTAATCTCAATTATATAGGTAGCATCACTATTGATGAGGATCTTATGGATGCAGCCAATATTATAGCAGGTGAGAGGGTTTATATTGTCAACAACAACAACGGTGAGCGTTTAGACACCTACGTAATAAAGGGCGAGCGCGGCAGCCGTTGTATATGTCTGAACGGTGCTGCCGCCCGTAAGGTTCAGGTAGGTGACACCGTTATTATAATGTCCTACGCACAAATGGACTTTGAAGAAGCAAAAGAATTCACCCCCGTTGTCGTATTCCCTGAAAACAATCAAATAAAATAGACAATTATGAAAATTTCACGCATTGAGCATTTGGGTATTGCCGTACAGAGTATCGCAGACGTACTTCCTTATTATACAGACGTACTGGGTCTGGAGTTATATAAGGAAGAAGTAGTAGAGGACCAGAAAGTAAAGACAGCTTTCCTCAGAGTCGGAGAGGTTAAGATAGAGCTTCTTGAGCCGACGAGTCCAGACAGCACTATACAGAAGTTCCTGGATAATGGCGGTCGTGGTGTACATCATGTTGCATTCAAGGTGGAAGACGGGGTGGCAAATGCCTTGTCAGAGTGTGACCAGCATGGCATTCGCCTTATTGACAAGGCTCCGCGAGGAGGTGCAGACGGTTTGAAGATTGCCTTCCTGCATCCGAAGAGTACATATGGAATACTGACAGAGCTTTGCGAGGAATAAAGTCGGCACAGTCTAATTATTCCATCAATAAAAAGATTTACAGACAGAATATGCATCCTGAAGGTATTTTCATAGCTTTCAGGATGCATATTCCGTAAATATATTCCTGATATACAAAATCCAAAGGATATATGAAGGAAGTCAATGCAGTTATTTTTGATTTAGGTGGAGTATTGCTTAATCTGGACTTGTCTCATAGCAAGACTAAGATGGACGTTTTGGGATTGCCGGACGGATTGGCATATGGCAATATATTTGAGCAATATCAGTTGGGAAATATCAGCACGGACAGATTCTTCTCATATCTTCAGTCCCTGTGCGACAAAGGGACGGAAAGACAGGAAATCATAGATGCATGGAATTCGTGTCTTTCGGACATGCCCGAATACAAATTGCAATACGTTCTGCAACTGCGTAAGCGGGGAATAAAGACATATTTGCTGAGCAATACGAACGAGGCACACTGGAATCACATCAGGACAAATATATTCCCACGTCCTGCAGAAGACTATTTTGATGCCATATACCTGTCGCAGGAACTTCACCTGGCAAAGCCGGACAAGGCTATATACGAGGCCGTCCTGTCGCATATAGGCCTGCAGGCAGACGAATGCCTTTTCCTGGATGATACAGAGGAAAACATAGAAGCGGCATCAAGTTTGGGTATAAGGACATACAGGACTCCGGTCAGATACGACTGGCGCAATGATGTCTCAGGCATCATCTGTTGTTAAGGATAATCAGGGCCGCAATGGTTCCTGGAATCCATCCGCAACAGGTGAGCAAAGTCGTGATGACGACAGATCCACATCCCTGGTCAATAACGGCCAAAGGTGGAAATATAATACATAGTAATACTCGCAGGCAACCCATTCCTATAAACTGTGTCTAATGTTTTTTCTTACCAAATGATTTCTTTAGCTCGTCAAATGTTGCAAAGCGTCTGACGGTAGGGTGATCCGTAGCAGCCTTGCCCGTGACAAGTATTATGGGCAATATCCCGGCTTGTACGTTTGCATTGGGGTCTATGGCAATACAATCGTAGCCATAATAGTATTTGACGAAGCATGTCCGGACGACATAGTCCGGGCTGAGAATGTCCTTGTTGATAGGGTGGTTGATGTCGCAACCGATATCTTGGACAGAACGTAGCTGATATCCTAGTCCCAGTTTCCTCCTGACATCCTCCATCTCTTCCTGATTGTCTGTAAGCAATACCATAACGTGTGCGTTTGTCTTGCTTTCCTTGATCTTCATCATGTCGAACCCTTCACCCCATACTCCAGACACATTGCCCATCGTTACAAATGCATACGGGTCTATACTCTTTATCATGCGGAAGACAAGGAGGCGCTCCCTGCGGCTTACCACACATATTATGACGCGTCGCTCACTGTGGGTATAGACCCCCTCACCGTTAAGTATCGTCACCCCCATGCCGTTACGTATTAGCGTATCGGCTATCTGATTAGGGTTGCGCGAATATATTTTGAACTCGACGGACTGGTTGTTACGTCCCAGCCAATAGTCAATCGTACCCGTTGCCAATACTAGCAGCACGTATCCGAAGACGACTCGTTGTATGTCGTGGAATACCAGGTAGCAGCTGGATATGATGATTATGTCGACAATCATAATCACCTTGCCGATAGACATGTTACGGTATTTGTTGACTATCGCGGCAATTATGTCTGTTCCTCCCGTGCTGCCACCTGCAAGAAAGCACAATGCAAGGCCACTGCCGGTGCCTATGGCCGCAATTATACATGCCATGAACAACTCGTCTCCAAACAATAGTGGCTTGTCAACGATTTCATAGATACGCTGTGCAGCCCAAATGGCAAACGTAAGCGAGAATGTGGCATAGATGGTCTTGATGCAGAAACGCCAGCCAAGTTCAATAACGGCCGCTCCCAGAAGAGCAATGTTGATGATGAGATAGGTGTTCTGCACCTCAAAGCCGGTGGCGTAGAACACCAGTGTGCCGATACCAGCCACGCCGCCAGACGTCAGCTTGTACGGCAAGATACAGAATGCAAGTGTTATTGCATATAGGCATACACCAAGTGTAATTGTGAGGTAATCAAGAATGACGGCAGTATATTTACTCTTCATTACGATGAGTTGTTTGGTGTTTATAATTCAGGCTATAGGCGGAAGAATCTGCTGAATGCCCTGATGCAATATTCATGATCCTTCATGGAACCTGTCTCACGGATGCTGTGCATGGCAAGAATAGGATTTCCTACGTCTACTCCGTGTACTGGTATAGAGCTTGTCAGGATATTGCCCAAAGTGCTTCCGCCTGCTACGTCGCTATGGTTTACGAAACGCTGGCATGGCACGCCTGCACTGCGGCAAATCTGTTGAAAGACAGATGCTGTCCTGGCATCACTGGCATATTTCTGGGCGGCATTGAATTTGACTACAGGTCCGCCACCCAGTTGCGGATGCGTCGTAGGATCATACTTCTCGCCATAGTTGGGATGATAGGCGTGAGCATTGTCCGCACTGATCATGAAACTGTTCTCTATAGACCTGAACGTCTCCTCGACGGCATATCCGCTTGCAACCATAATACGCTGTAGCATGAAGAGCAGGAAGGGACTTCCGGCGCCTTGCCTGGTCATAGAGCCGGTCTCCTCGTTGTCGAATATTGCCAGTATACAGGAATGTGCAGGGGTTATCTCTGCCGTATCTATAATGGCAGACAGTCCTGCATGTACCATACTCATGTCGTCCAGCCGACCTGCTGAGATGAATTCCTGATTGAGTCCAAACGTACAGACCGGTGTGGTGTCGTAGAGATACAGGTCGAAATCAAGGATGTCTCTTGTGTCAACTTTTAGTTCGCCGGCAATGAGATTTACCAGTATCTGGTCTTTCTCCAGCTCGTCGGATATAATACCCATGACAGGCAGCATGTCCTTCTGCTTGGAAAGTTTTACTCCATCGTTGGCCTGCCTGTTGAAGTGTATTGCCAGATTGGGAATCTGCAACAGGGGACGGCGTATGTGGAGAAGCCTTGTCTCAGGCTGCATGGGATTATCGCTGGCAATGATTACCCTGCCTGCAATACTTAGCGGCCGGTCGAACCATGTCTGCATCAATGCTCCGCCATAGATTTCCGTATTCAATCTGATTATCCCCCCCTCGCTCTCCATCACGGCATTGGGCTTGATGCGGAAAGTAGGTGAGTCGCAATGTGCACAGATCATGTGGAAACCGTCCTGTAAGGGCAGTTCTCCAACGTGCATTGCATAGATGCTCGAATCGTTTTTCGTAAAATAGACCTTGTCTCCACGCTTCAGCGCAGGAATCTTCTTGCAGGCATCCAGACGACGGAATCCTGCATCATCCAATATCCGGGCAACCGTGCTGACTGCCAGGTAGCTGACAGGAGAGGCGTTCAGGAAATCAATCAGGTTCATGTTGCAAACTCCAGTACTGGTTAATACTATTCCTCTACGAACTTACGTTTCTTGACTTCGACAAATTTGACCTTGCCATCTTCCTGGTCTTTCTGTTCTTGAATCTTCTGTTCGAACATGTCCATGGCATTGTCAAAGATTGCCTTTACGCGGTCTACCGTCTTACGGCGGAAACGTGCAGAGCCCCAGGCGAGCTTACCTTTCTTGTTCAGGCAATGAGCATCGTCAATCCACTCCTCGGCACGCAGTATCTCGCCTCCCTCGCCGGTAGGCTGCATCTCGTCCCAGTTCTCGCGGTAGTAGTATGAAACCTGTGTAATCCACATATTGACACGCTGGTCGCTAACCGTCACGTTAACCTGATAGCGGAAGCGGGTCTTGTCCAGATACAGGAACTTCTTCTTGAAGATCATCCATTCCTCAACGCGGGCACTTATGGTATCCTCGCCATTCACTCCCATCTGCATCCTGGTGAAGGCGTCTTTCAGTCCGTTTGCCACCAATACGTCCTTGACGTAGTAAAGCATGTTCTCGCGGATCTGAGTGTCATTTTGTGTCGGTATGCGGAAACTCTTGCGAAAGACCACTATACCGTTCTCCATCGGAACGGCACCTTTCAGGTAAGGAGTGTCGTCACGTTTACCCTTGGCACATATACACACGGGGATTGCAAGTAGCAGAACCAGAAAAAGATTTTTCATAGACATATAGAATGTTTTTAGTTTACAGACACAAATTTACTAATAATATCCGATATCCGTAGCGACTGGCTTGTAATATTAGTTGACTGAACAGCATATTATGTGCCTATTCATACCTGATTGCCTCGATTGGGTCCATTCTGGCTGCCTTGCGGGCAGGGATATAGCCAAACAACAGACCTATAAAAGCGCAGACACCGAAACTCAGGATTACCGCCCACAGCGGCACGCTGCACGGCAGGCCTATTGCCGAGGCTGTCCAACTGGCCAGATAGCCCAGTCCCACGCCAATGATACCTCCGCTAAGACTGATCATTATGCTCTCTATCAGGAACTGGCGGCTAATGTCGCGGCCACGTGCCCCGACGCTCATTCGCAAGCCAATCTCACGGGTACGCTCGGTAACGCTAACCAGCATGATGTTCATGATACCGATGCCTGCTACCAACAGCGAGAATGCAGCTGCCACTACCAGAATCAGCGTAATCGTGTCCATCGTTGACGACATAGTCTCCATAATCTCCTGTTGAGAACGCACACTGAAGTCATCCTCCTGTCCTTCCTTGATCTTGTGGTTCTCACGCAATATGGCCGTAACCTGCTCTATGGCTTCGTCACTGAGTTCCTCGCTGATGGCACTCATCTGAATACTGGAGAAATATGTCTGAGCCGACAGGCGTTTCATAACCGTCGTGTAGGGTGCGATCATCACGTTGTCCTGATCCATGCCCCAGGAATTATATCCCTTGGATTTCAGCACCCCCACGATGCGGAACGGTATGCTCTTGAAGCGGACGGTCTTGCCGATGCAGTCATAGTTCTTGTCACCGAACAGTTCCTCGACCACTGTCTTGCCCACGACGCACACCTTTGCGCTCTTCTTTACGTCCTCGTCGGTGAAACACTCCCCGTCCTCAATCTTCCACAGCTTGATCTCCATATACTCAGGACTCTCGCCGTACATGCTGGAAGTGGTGTTGTTCGATCCGTAGATGACTTGTCCGGAAGATGTGACTTCTGGACTGACATGGGTTATAAGATGTGCCTTCTCCCTGATACTGACATAGTCGTCCATTTTCAGCGTCTGCTGCGTACTGGGATCTTGACGTACACCGCCGCGCATGTCGCTTCCCGGACGTATCGTAAGCAGGTTGGTGCCCATCTTGCTCAACTCGCTGCGCACGTTCTCCTTCGAGCCCTGGCCAATTGCCATCATAACAATTACGGCTGCAACGCCGATTATGATGCCCAGCGTGCTAAGTAGCGTGCGGCTCTTATTGCTCAGGATTGCAGTTATCGCAACCCGTAGTAGATTGGTAAAGCTCATTATTCGTCTTGTGGTTTGGGCAGTGCAGCCAAAGCCTCGGCTGCACTGAGAATATTGTCGTTGAGAACATCTTCGCGAATCTTGCCGTCGCGTAACATTATGTTTCGGCTGCTGTATTGTGCAATCTCGGGGTTGTGAGTGACAAAGATGATGGTACGTCCCTGTGCATGCAGCTTCTGGAACAGTACCAGCATCTCGAAACTGGTACGAGTGTCCAGGTTACCTGTAGCCTCGTCCGCCAGGAGGACTGCCGGATTGTTAACCAGGGCACGTGCAATTGCAACACGTTGCATCTGACCGCCGGACATCTGGTTGCTCTTGTGCATCAGCCGGTCTCCCAGTCCCACGGCTTCCAGAGCCTCGATTGCGGCACGACGACGTTCTTTGGCGCTATAGTTCCTGTTGTACATCAGCGGCAGTTCCACATTCTCCACGGCCGTCGTCTTGGCCAGCAAGTTGTAGTTCTGAAAGACGAATCCGATCTTGCGGTTACGCAGGATGGCCCGTTGCGACCTTTTCATATCTTTAACCGGCACACCGTCCAGGTAGTATTCTCCGCTGGTCGGCGTGTCCAGGCATCCCAGTTGGTTCAGCAGAGTTGACTTGCCTGAGCCCGAGGTGCCCATGATGGTCACGAATTCTCCCTCGTATATCTTGAATGAGACGCCTCGCAGTGCATGGACCGTCTCGCTGCCCACGATGAAGTTGCGCTTAACGTTCCGTAGTTCTATGACACACTTGCGACCTTGGGCGTCAAAGTTTGGTTCCTGTTTGAATTCAGACATTACTTATCTTCCTTTTTTTCCTTGTTCTTGTCCCTTCTCCTCGGCATGAACGGGTTGCTGTCCTGTGTCGTTGCCTCCGGTTCGTCGGATGTGCAGGCTACCACAATCTTTGTGCCTGGCGTCAGTCCGCTCTTGATCTCGGTCAGGATGCCGTTGCTTGTTCCTGTTGTTACCTCAACTGACTCGTAGACGTTGCCTTTCCTGACCCATACCTTGCTCCCGGAACCTGCCTTTTCCCGTATCTCCTCACCTTCGTTGAGGGTTTCCTCGTTGGGCGTGAAGCGCAGGGCCTTGTTCGGTATTGCAACGGCATTCTTCAGTTCCATCGTGAATATAGTAGCGTTGGCTGTCAGTCCGGGCTTCAGTTTCATGTCGTCGTTAGGTGCCGTAATCACCACTTGATAAGTTACCACGTTGCTCGTAGTAGTTGCCTGCTGGCGTACCTGAGACACTGTTCCCCTGAACGTGTCGTCAGGAAAGGCATCTACGGTAAATGTGACGCGTTGTCCCTCGCGTACCTCGCCTATGTCAGCCTCGTCAACGTCGGCAATGACACGCATCTGTGTCAAGTCCTGGGCAATCTTGAACAGGGTAGGGGTGTTGAAGCTTGCTGCCACCGTCTGTCCCTCCTCGACTTCCTTGCTCAGCACGACACCGTTGATAGGACTGGTAATCGTCGCATATCCCAGGTTGGTCTGTGCTTTCTTTACGTTTTCGCGCCGTTGGTTTACTGTCTGGACGGCCTGGTCGTAGGACAGTTTGGCCTTGTCGTAGTCGTTGGTGCTGATCAATCCCTGCTGATACAGGTTGCTGAAACGCTGGAAGTTAAGCTTCTGGTATGCCAGGTCGCTCTCTGCGCTGCGCAGGGTGGCCTGGGCTGACTCCAGTTCGCTAATCAGATTGGTACGGTCCAATTCAGCGATAACCTGGCCAGCCTTGACCTCGCTGTTGTAGTCCACGTAAAGCTTGCTCACGATACCGCTGACCTGAGTACCTACGTCGACACTGGTGACAGGCTCGATAGTACCTGTGGCCGTGACGCTGGTAACTATATCTCCCTTAATTACTTCCTCCTCTTCACAGGTGAACTGCGTTTTCTTCTTGCATCCACTCAAGGCCATTACGGCAACAGCCATAAAAAACAGGGTCTTTCTCATATCTCGTAACTTAAAAATTGGCTTATTGTTTTTCCTTCTTGTCTTACAAATCCATTTTCTCTCCCATGTAGAACTTAAGCAACTGCATGTTTAGCAGTGTGGTATATTTGCTCTGAAGCTTGTCCTGTGCTGCCTGCAATACAAGGCTGCGGCTCTGTAATACGTCCACCACGTTCTTGAGGCCGTTGCGGAATTGCTGGTCGGTAAGCTTGTAGCTTTCTTGCTGGCTCTTGTTCTTGGCTTCTGCCGCTACGAATTTCTGCTGTCCGTTGCTTGCGTTCAGCCAGTATTGCTCGATTGTGCTAGAGAGTGCGTTCTTCTTGTCCTCAAGGTTCAGTTCTGCCGTCTGTTTCTGAAGCAGGGCCTTCTCCTTGGCCGTGCGTGTCTTGCGGGCATCCCAGATTGGTACGCTGACGCTGACTCCTGCACCAAGACCCAGGTTGTTCTTGAACTGCTCGCCGTAGGTAAACGTACTGTTTGAGTTGTGGGCATCGCTGACACTTGCGTTTACGCTGACCGTGGGGTAGTAGCCGCGTCGGGCTATGTCGTATTGCAACTCTGCATTCTCGATGCCCTTCTGTGCGCTCTCAATCTCAGGCCTTGTAGTTAGGGCATGGGCATAGACCTCGCCTGCCGCCGGAATCAGTTCCAAGGGTCTCTCGTCACCGGGGATGTCGCCAGTCACGTCGAAGTTGCTGTTGATATCCAACTGCAGCAGGTTCTTCAACTGACGCTTGAAGTTGCTAACCTGGGTTTCGCTGTTTACTATGTCGTACTTGGCGTTCTGCAACTGTGCCTCCAATTGGATGACGTCGGCCTTTGCCATCTGTCCCTGCTTGTGCATCTGTATGCCGCGATTGTGCTGGGCTTCCGCGACTTTCAGCAGTTCTTCGTTGACTTTCACTGCTTCACGGGTGTACATGATCTGTACGTACAACTGGACAATCTGTTCCTGTATGGTCAGCTCGCTTGTTTCTGTGGTAAGCCTGCTGATCTCGTTCTGCAGTTTCTGCTGTTCCACGTTCTTGTGGTTCACGCCGCCGTTCCATACTGTCCAGTTCATGTTGATGCCATAAGAGCCGTTGTATGTCACCTTGTTGCTTGAAACGACCACTTCGCCTCCCTCGCTTCGTGCCGTGCCTCCCTCCATGGGACGGTATGTCATGTTGTGCGCCGTGCTGAAACTGACCGACGGCCACAGGGCTGCCTGGTTCTGTTTTATGGTAGCCTTGCCTGTCTCCTCTGCGACACGGTTCTTGTTGATGGCGACATTGTTCTGCAGGGCATACTTGATGCATTCGTCCAATGTCCATGCTTGCGCCCTCAGCATCATGCACGATGCCAAAGCAAGGCTGCAAAGTATTATTCTTTTCATTTCCTGGATAAATTGATGATATTTGTAGCAGTTATAGATAATATTTTTCCCGCACAAAAATACAACAAAATCTTAATAATCATCGTGTTCGGCATACAGGAGCCGGAGTTTTTTTGATTTTTTAATTATATTTCCCGTCAGAATAACACGAGATTGCCGATATTGGTGTATATTTGTCATTCGTAATCTAAATCAAAAAGAAATATGTTCTGTGGAATAGTCGAAGCAACAGCGCGTGTCCTGCGCATAGAAAAGAAACTGGACAATATTCACCTGACTCTTTCGTGCCCTTTCGTAGACGACTTGAAGATTGACCAAAGTGTGTCTCACAACGGGGTCTGCCTGACAGTGGTAGGGATACATGACGATGCGTATACCGTCACTGCCATGCGTGAGACTCTCGAACGCAGCAACCTCGGCTTGCTCGGAGTAGGTGACGAGGTGAACGTAGAGCGTTCCATGATGATGAACGGTCGTCTGGACGGTCATATCGTGCAGGGACACGTAGATCAGACGGCGGAGTGTATTGCCATCGAGGACCAGGAGGGCAGCCATATGTATACGTTCCGCTACAAGGCCACGCCGGAGATGGTGTCGCGCGGATATTTCTGCGTGGATAAAGGCTCAGTTACGATAAACGGTGTAAGCCTGACTGTCTGCAGGCCGACATCGGACACGTTTCAGGTGTGTATAATCCCGTATACATACGAGCATACGAACTTTCATACGTTCCAAGTGGGAACAATCGTAAACATTGAGTTCGACATCATCGGCAAATATATAGCCAGAATGAAGGAACTGGGGGCCTGAGGCACGGCTTGATGCGTTTGTGGGGGTAGAATGTGAATTATTGTTAATAAAATTCGTGGACAAACATCGGTATAGCTCTTGCTGTACCGATGTTCTCAGTATGTCACGCATATTCCTGCAAAATGTGAGGAATGTGAAGTCGGTGGGAATTTTTGGTAGACGAGGGATGGGGATATTGACGGATTTGTGTATCTTTGCGTGCAGAATGTTTCATCTAAGACTCTATTTCCTTGACTGCTAATCGTGCCATATTGTCGGAACTGTGCCAGGAGCCGGAATTGCTGACAGGGTATCTGGACGGTATGAGCAATGCGGGACGACGCGTTGCTCAGGCCTGCCTGGAGAATGAGGTGTTGCCTGAGTTGGAGACTGAGAGGTTTGATGCCTTGTTCGTGGCATTGTTCCGCGCAGACAATCGCGCGTGGCTGGGATGCTTGTTAAAGGTCCTGGTACAGCGTATTGCCGCCGGCAGGTCGGGGCTGGGTGATTGCGTAGGCCTGATTGCAGGAGAGATGACGGACGTGGACAGGCGTAAGGCTCTGTTGGCCTTGCTGCCCGTGGCTGATGCTCCGGAGGATGTGAGACTGTTGCTTGTAAGGTGTGGGCTTGCCGATGCCGGAGAATGGATACAATATCTGCTGCAGGTCAATTCGCGTTCTGCCTATTTTGTCTTGCTTGGTGCGTTGCGCTATGTGGAGCATGACAGAGCTCTTCTGTCGCGTACATGTAGCTATCTGATGCGGAAGGGTGATTCGTTGAGCTTTAACGTAGCGAGTATCATCCGTCTAAGTTATGACATAAAAGAGGTGCGAGGTACTTTCTCGTTGCACCTCGCACCTTATCAGTTGGCTCGCGTGGAGCAGAATTACTCTGCTTTCTGCGACGTGGTAAGAATTTAGCTTATTTCTTGCTTCCGCGCCAGAAGGCTTCTTCGGCTGCTTTCTTGCGCAGGTATTCCTGATATGCGGCATTGGCTGCGCTGTTGGCTGCTGCTGCCTTGTTGGCTGCTTCTATCTGCGCCTGTGCGGTGGCTATGCGATTCTTCAAGTCCTTGGCGCGCGGGGCTATTGTGATATCGGCAGCCGCAGCCTTGTCGCAATAGGCGAGTGCACCGCCGAAGTTCTTGGCGCGTACCATGTTGTTGGCCATCTGGTAGTAGGCATGACCGGCGCACTCGTTGTTGTAGCCGATAGCCTTTTCGGTGTATTCCTCGCTCTTGCTGTATGCTCCGCTGGATGCCATGGCACGGGCGATGTTGATGCAGATCTTGCTGCGTGCATTGTCGTCGGCTGCAAGTTCTATCGCCTTGTTGTAGTAGTTGAGGGCAGAACTGGCGTTGCCGTCCTTCATTGCTTTCTGGGCAAGACCGATTGAGGATATGAAGGTCGGCTTCAGGTTGTATGCGGCCTTTGCGTACTGGAAGTATATGGGCTCGGTGTCGCAGTCGTTCTGTGCCATGAGGTTCAGTGACGAGTTGAGCTTGTCGATGTTGTTCTTGTAGGTATCGAACTTGTTGGTGTAGATCTGGATGATTTGTGCCTTGTCGGCAGCTCCGCTGGCGGCGAATGTCTGCTCGATGAATGCAAGCGGTGCGCTGTACATGGCAACGTACTTGTGTGCCGTAGTGCTGTCGCCGGCCTGTGCTGCCTCGGTAGCAAGCGCAAGCATCTTCTCGCATGCGTCCTTGCTGTCAAGGTAGTCCTGAAGGTATTGCTCGCGCTTGCCTGCAGGGTCGGCCTTGTATATCATGTCGCTGTTGTAGATAAAGTTCTGCAGGAAGGATCCGCTGACTTCACGACCGCCGTTCTCGTTGATGGTCTTGATTGCCTGTTCGAAGTATTTGTAGCTCTTCTGCGGGGTCCACTGTTCGCTGGCAATGGTTGGTGCAATATAGTTGTAGAACTCGGCCTTGACTGCCATGACATCGCCGACGCTGCTTTTCAGTCTCTCGCGGCGCTCCATGCTGTTGAGGCTGTCGAGACGGCTCAGACGAAGATCGAACATCTTCATCATGTCGCGGAAATAGATTTCTTTCTGCGCCTGGTCTGTCTCTTTCAGGTTCAGGTTGTAGAACATGAGCGGACTCTGCTTGTATATGCCAGTATTGGCAAACGGTGCATGCTTCATGAGCCATTTCCAGGAGATGTATGATTCCTTGTAGTCCTGGTTCTGCAGTCCCATCTGGAACATGCTGATGTGGCCGCGTCCTACGGTTACGCTGTCCTCGCCTGCCGTCGCGGCGATACGCTCGTCGGGGGTCGTCCCCTCGAACTGTGCCATTGCTGCAGCGCTGACTGCGGCTGCCATGGCGAATGTAAATAGTCTATTTCTCATGATTTTCTTCTTTTAGGTGGTTTAGTATTGTCATTGTATTTACTTGGTGTTCTCTATCTCTCCGTCTTTTGCCTCGGCCCATATTTCCTGCAGCTCGGTTACGTTTACTGCCTTGATAAGGTTGGTGCTGTCGTCTGTAACGGTGATACAGAAGTGGTCTGTGTAGTTGCGGATGCTGCCTTGGATGATTCCGTCCTGGCCGGTATCCTCGTTACTTCTGTTAATATACAATGTATCTCCCTCGTCTGTGACGAACTCAAGTACACTCATACCAGTGTCCTCGCCCAGGTGGCCCCAGATACTGTTGGCTGGCATGGTAATCACGAGCAGTGTGTCTACATCGGCATGCGGTGCCGAAACGGTTTCGGCGCTGTCTGTCGGAATATCGCTCTTCTCTGTCTTTTCGTGGCATGCCGTCATGGAAAAGGCAACTGCGGCGGCTGTGAATATATATGCTATCTTTTTCATTTCATTGCAAAGGTAGTGCTTTTTTTCTATACATTAAGGCGGTTTTTCCTTAAAATAACAAAAAAATCCCTCGGGCTGCAGAGGGAAATCCCTTTGTTTTCGTTAAATTTGCAAGGTAAAACGGAGTGTAGATATGCAAGAACTGATAACTGACGGTTTGCTGCTCGCCCTCGGCACCGCCATAGTGTTGTGGGGCGCAGACCGATTTACTGACTCCGCCAGTGCCCTCGCACGCAAGTGGAAGGTCTCTGAGATGGTGATAGGACTTACCGTAGTAGCCATAGGCACCAGCCTGCCTGAGTTTGTCGTCAGCTTTTTCAGCGCAATACGTGGAATCGGTGACATGAGCATCGGCAACATAGTAGGGAGCAATGTGTTCAATACGCTGGTCATCATCGGTGCGTCTGCCATGATGCTTCCCATGGC
>AUXO013529305.1_pt1 | contig 18226 bp, 17 predicted proteins | sample 768731 | NCBI WGS metagenome assembly AUXO01 (sample SAMN02715735, study PRJNA202380) | gut metagenome | biome: sheep rumen | host: Ovis aries | place: New Zealand: Palmerston North
ATCGCCTGGATGACGGCAGTTTTCAAGTCACCTTGATAGAAATGCGAAATCAGATGAGCAACGACCTCTGTATCGGTATCTGACTTAAACTTCACTCCGTTCTGTTGCAATTTAGCCTTTAAGGAAGCGTAGTTTTCGATAATGCCGTTATGAACTACAGCAATCTTTCCATCGGCACTAACATGCGGGTGCGCATTGTTTTCAGTAGGTGCGCCATGAGTCGCCCAACGCGTGTGCCCTATCCCGAGAGAACTTTGATCATCAACAAGGTCTTTTAACTTTTCTTCAAGGGCAACAATTTTCCCAGCAGCCTTGACTGTCTGCAAGGAATTATTCGAAACAAATGAAACTCCCGCGCTATCATAACCACGGTATTCAAGTTTTTTTAAGCCATCCAACAAAATCGGAAGAACTTGTTTAGATCCAATATATCCAACTATTCCGCACATAAGTAAGCTCAAGAATTAGAGTTCATATCCGTTCGGATTATTCTTTTGCCAATTCCAACTATCCCGACACATATCTTCAATGCCATATTGGGCCTTCCACCCGAGCTCCTTATTGGCTTTAGACGGATCACAATAACAAGTAGCAATATCTCCTGGTCTGCGAGATTTGATTACATAGGGAACTTTAACGTCATTAACCCTCTCAAAAGCTTTTACAACATCAAGAACCGAGTACCCATGTCCAGTCCCAATATTATAAATAGCAAGGCCACACGTCTTTTCGATTGCACCAAGCGCAGCAACATGTGCACTTGCCAAATCCACAACATGGATAAAGTCACGAACCCCGGTGCCATCATGAGTCGGATAGTCGTTTCCAAAGACACCCAGCTCCTTACGGAGACCTACAGCTGTCTGAGTAATATAAGGCATCAAATTATTCGGAATCCCCTTGGGATTCTCTCCTATTTTTCCACTCTTGTGTGCACCAATTGGGTTGAAATAACGCAACAAGACAACATTCCAAGAGTTGTCAGAACGATACAAATCCATCAGCACTTCTTCAAGCATTGATTTTGTTTGCCCATAAGGATTAGTGCAATGACCTTTAGGGCAATCTTCTGTTATCGGAATCTGGGCTGGGTTGCCATAAACCGTTGCTGAAGAAGAGAAAATAATATTTTTGCAGCCATGGTTACGCATAACGTTCAACAACACAAACGTAGCATTCATATTGTTTTCGTAATATTCCAAAGGCATTTGAATAGATTCGCCAACAGCCTTTAGCCCCGCAAAATGAATTACAGCATCTATTTTATTCTCGTCAAAGATTTTATTCATTGCTTCCGAATCTCTGACATCCGCCTCATAAAACGGGACCCTTCGCCCGATAATTTCACTCACACGTTTTAAAGATTCCGGACAAGAATTCACAAAGTTGTCAATGGCAACAACGGTGTGTCCCTTTTGATACAGTTCAATAATCGTATGTGACGCAATATAGCCGGCACCACCAGTCAATAAAACATTCATCATCTACTCCTTGTTTAAAGATTCCTATTATTAATTTGAAAACATTTTGGCCTTTTTCTTTGCAAAAACTAGAGCCTTTTTCATTAAATGACGTCCTCCATAAGACAATAAAGCGGCAACCCTTGCTTTTTTCCGCGCATTAGAATCGAAAAGGACTTTCAACCGGTTTGTTTTTACATAATTAACAAATTCCATTTTTCGATTGTCTTCATATTCATCCGGCATTTCTAGCAATATGTGCAAACAAAAACTAAACAGTCTGCATCGTGTTGCCTTTTCTATTTCTGCGGGAATTTCTTTATCTGAGGAAATATCATGCAATATTTTCAGCCCACTTTCAAATTTACGTGAATTAAAAACAACACCATCAAGGCTATCTTTACGTTGCAAATAGAAATAAGTCTCTTTATTGGTCACAGCAACTTTATTTGACTTCAGCATCAATCTATATGTAGTTGCGAGATCCTCGTAAATCAATCCATAAGGGAAACGAATGCCCGAAGCAAACAAGCTCCTATGGTAGATTTTTCCGCAGGCCATATTATCCATTTTTTCTTGATAGAACATCAAACGAAGAGCATCACACTTTTCGTAGTATTCGTAGTACTTTTTGTCAGTTTTAATTACAGGTTCTTCTCCTTCAAAAAACATACAAAGGCAAGAAACGCCAAGCATACATTTTTTTTCAGAGACAAGCGTATACAATGTATCCACATAGTCCGGAGCCACATAGTCATCACTATCTATAAACGTCAACCATTCACCAGTCGCAACATCAATAGCAGCATTTCTCGCATCAGAAAGGCCTCCGTTCTTTTTATGGATTACCTTGACCCGAGAATCATCTCGCGCATACTTATCGCACATCATTCCACTATTATCAGGGCTTCCGTCATCAACTAAGAAGATTTCAAGATTAGTATAAGTTTGCGACAACACACTATTGACACATTTGTCAAGGTATCTTTCAACTTTATAAACAGGAATGATTACAGAAATGAGAGGCGAATTCATGTTACTCCTTTTTTACTTTTTTAATTCTTTAATAAACAGCTTAACATTCATCGGAATAATATTTTTAATTCTTGAAACAATTGATTGCTTATACGGCAAATGTTTTCTAAAGTACTCTTCAACAGGCAATTCATTTATTTCGTCATAAACATGATCTCGAATAGATGCATTTCGCTGCGTGGGAGCATTAAGATTATGATTATTTTCGCAAGCATTTTCCAAATTGCTTTCTACAAAGTCAAAATCTTTACAAACATTATTCCAAGCCAGCATGCCATTTTCCGTATTCAGCAGAACGAGAGAAACGCCCTTAGTCGAGTAAAACTCTGGATGATATTTTTCAACACCCCAATAGTCGGCAATGGTTATATCACCGGGCCGTTTCTTTTGAGAGTAATGGCAAGAATAGCAACATTCTCTATATATATGCCCTTTTAAAAAATACATATAATACGGGTCGTCCGTACAATTGCCGTATTTAAACTTATTCTTATACTTATACTTATATCCAAGTCCCCACCCACCACGCTTATCACGAAAAGTAAATTCTGTAATATTAGCCCCATTATGTTTTTGCTTTAAAAGTTCAATATATTTAGAAAATAAAAGCTGCGAAGGGACACCATGGCAAATAATATCAACAAGAAGTAGATTCGGATTAGATTTTCCGATAAAAGAACGAAGTCCTGCAATTTGGCAAGGAGTTCCACTATAGAGAACCTTTCGTCCCTCATTCAACATTTGTTTTACTTCTGAAAAAGAATTCTCCGTATTACACTGAACATACTTAGAATTAAGCAAAGGCGACAATTCATTGATCGTTGCAGCCTTCATATGTCTTACATTCATATTTTCGTCGTATGCGGCACCAAATACAATCCAACCATTCTTAATCGCATTTGTCGCAAGTCCGGCAAAAGCTCCGCCAGAAGCCGACTTATACAAGATTTCGTCGTATTTCAGTCTAGCAGCCAAAGTTTGTTTTACATCAGAAATTAATTCTGTTGTTCGATTTTGAGGACATCTTTTGGCACAAAGTCCACAATTGACGCATCTATCCTGATCAATATAAGGAGTGAGAAAGCCCTCCTTATCATGAGCCATGCTTATACATTGGTGCGGACAAATTTGTTCACACATTCGGCATCCCGTGCATAATTCGGTAATTCGCTCCATTTTATTCCACCACTTCTTTTAATAGTTTCACAGCTTTATTTCGTTCTTGTTCAAGAACCGCATTCACTTTTTGAAAATCAATATCCGGCATATCTGCGTACATATCGACAGCATTTAAATCAGCAATATGCCGATTTTCTAAACACAACAAGTCCAACAAGCTCTTTATTCTTCCTCCATACTCTGGATAAAAACTTAAGAATTGCTTGTTTAGGTTAGAAGAAAAAGCAGAACAATGAAATGAATCAGTCAGTACAAAATCTGCATGGTCAATATATGAAATAAAAGCTTCCACTGGTGGCATCGGTAAACGAATATCAGCCGGCAAAAACATCTTATCCAGTCGATGACAAAAGCGAATTAATTTTAAGTCTTTACGTTTACAAAACTCAACTGCAAACCTATCAAAAGCCTTATTGCTATTCAGCTGATATAACAAACAGTATTTTTTATATTTTACAGGTTTTGAGTAGGTTCGCCAAAATTCAGCAGTCATTTGCAAAGTTGGATCTACCACTTGGTAAGCGTTGAGTCCCAAGTCCCTGCATATATTGATTCCAGAATTTTCTCGCACAGATATGAATGAGTATTTTGATAAAAGTTTCTTTGTGCGAGTCTTTTCATTTTCGTCGAGCGAAGCCTTTCCAAAACTCGCAGCATATGCGATTTTGGGCTTATTTTCAGGAGCAAAATCAAGAAACAGCGGCGGAAGAATTCCGTTGTTCCATCCAGAATTCCATGTTTGATCAGATCCTGTACAATAAATATCCGCATCAAGTGCTATTTTTTTGAAATCACCGGATTCACATACAACTTGAGGAATCGTATTTAAATTTTTTTTGATAAAATTGTGAAAAACCGAATTTTCTCTAATCCAAGAAGGAAGCCACACTATTGACTTGAGAAGTCCCTTTACACCCTGGATTTTCACATAATAAATGATTTTTGACAAAATCGTAAGAGACTCCTTACGCTTGTAATTATAAAACTTAACATCTAATCCAAAACTTCTAAAAAGCACTTGTGTTGCTAAAGCTTGCAACACAGAGCCGTAATTAGCAACATTCTGCAAAGTGATTATATGGATCTTTTTCATGCAATCTACCCATCTATTGCGGCAGAAATTTTTTCATTCAATTTACGCATAAGAGTTGCTTCGCTATAGTGCGTTTCTATGTAATTTTTTAGCTCCGGTTGAGAATAGCCATCTTTTATGGCCATAGAAATCCCACGACCAATTTCATCTACAGATTTAGGATTAACAAGAATTGCACGGCCATCGTAATACTCCTTTGGGGCACCAACATTCGTAAGCACAACTTCACAACCATATGCGGCCCCTTCAAGTGCAACCATCCCAACCCCCTCATACATAGAAGGTAAAGCAAGAACTTTTGCTCGTTTGTAATAATCTAACAATTCTGTTTCAGAAACTTCTCCCACGTATTCAACGTTCTTTGAGTCACAAATAAGATTGTCAAGCCAATCTCTTTCGGATTTTCCCATAAGGTGACCTGCAAGTTTTAGGTTGAAACCATATTTTTGGGCAGCTTCAATCATTCTTGGAACATTCTTATTGGCAGATCTCAGGCGACTAGCATGAAAACAAAAATTTTCTTTTTGAGGAAATCCTTCCAATGGAGGAATTCTATAATGGAGAGGAATTTTTACAATTTTCTCTTGCGGTATTTCAAGAGCATAATTTACCATGTGGCGTTCTTCTTCACTACGTACAAGCCAAAGACACGGGAACTTCCTTGCAAGCCACAGATCATGGAATCTGGAAGAAAGTCCAAGACGCTTTTTTGCGCCCCAATATTTGACAAAGAACTTGTAAATATAACCGGCCCATGGAGGGTCGATAATCGGAGCCATTACCAAATTTGAATTTTCCTTAGCTAAAGATTGCGCTAAAGTCGCAATACCAGGGGCATACCCAAAGATTACTATAGCATCAAAAGAAGACCATTCCGGGGTATCCCAGGAGCCTGCCATCGTAACGGTGTGGCCAATTTTCTCAAGGCCAGCTTTCCACATCTCCGCTTGGACCTTCACACCGCCTTTTGGCGAAATACATTGAAACGGAATTACAAAACAATAGTTCATGACAACTCCTTTAATACAAATATCTTAAAATTTTTATTTTTGAAGACAACTTTATAATAATATATGATGCGATAAGCGTCAACAACAACACTACAAAAAACTCACGAAAACCGAATTCGTAGGACATTCGCCCTGTATTTACCATAGTTCGCCATATAATCACGAGTACAAAATGGGTAAAGTAGATGATAATGGACATTTTCCGAAGCATCAAACAAAACTGAAATTTACTCGCCTCCTTTGGAAAAGAGCAAAAATACAGCAAAGAAAACTTGAAAAGCAAACCGACAATGAAATTGACATTTAAAATATCCCTTGAAATAAAGGCTATCACCAGTAGCAAAAGAGCCCCCCCCCAGCAAATCCTTTCGACACATTAAATCGCTTTTGGTCACAACAAAGGCGCACGATGTATCCGAGCTGAATCCACAAAATTGCATTAAATGGAGAAAACCAGATGTCAAATATCTTGTATTGATAATACACACCCAAATAATCAGGCATTCCAAAAAAAACTTTGTTCACATAAAAAGTCACCATAAAGCATAAAATTGTTGAGGTGATTTTTCCTAAATATTTATTGAGAACATAGCAGATAAACACTCCCTGAATGAGACTTATGATGAACCAAGAACCATGCGGAGCCCCTGTCACAAAAAATTTCAGTGGAAGTAAATACAACCATTCTCCAGGATACTTGTGATAAAAACCGATAAACCAAGATGGAAAAATTAAAATGGACCATGACACATACAGAATAAAAAGCCTTGCCACGAACCTCTTCAATATTTCAGCATCAGCTTTAAAATCAAAAGTGATTTTTCTAAAAAGCAATAAAGAAGAAATCATGAAAAATAGGGGTACACTCATTCCAACCAGTAGCTGCGTTAACTCGCCCAAGAAGGCGTTGCAATAAAGACAAGGCTTTGTGTGTATAGCAACTACGCCAACACAGCATAAAAACTTGAGCAGGTCAAGATAAGGGTAGTAAGATTTAGGAGAAGCCTGAAACATTGGGGATTCCTTTATCGTTGCATATACAAGTAGTAATATTTAGAGGGATGTTTTTGTTCATCCCACACATATTCTAGAAATTGGGGATTTTCATAGGGTGGAGTGCAAAAATTATACATTTTCATTCCTATTAAAACTACTATTGCTAAAAATGTAATAATGGCAATTGTATTTTTTTTCCCATAATGCACAATATCATCCAATGATATCGCTAAGAAAAAAGCAACAAACGGGATCAAAGCCAGACTAAATCTTCCCATAAGCTCTAGACCAGAAGCTATATACTTCAAAAACATCGCAGCGAGCATAAAATTGTATAAAACAATCATTTCTTTGTTGCGATTACATAATTTATAAGAATATCTAATCATGAAAAAAAGAGGTATAGATGTAACAAATTTCAAACCAACCGATTTATCGTTAAAATCATGATCACCATTAGAAGTTAACCACGAAGTAGCATCCATAGCATAAAGGGAAAAACGATCTACCCCCCGAAACAAATTAAAGACAAATGATAAATTCGCTAAAATGCTTTTGTCAAAGAAAAACATAAGAAAAATGCAAAGCGCTATTGACCATTTGGGTTGCATCAGTGGTCGCTTTATATGAATCAATCCATATAAAAGAGGTACAAGCAAACTCAATCCAACATGAGTCATAACACTACACAACATAAAAATGATTGACAGTTTCTTTTTCCCATCTAGATACATTCGAATAGAAATGAAAAGAAATGATAATCCCATAGAGAATCGTATTAAGTTTGTTGCAGAATAAGCACAGTAGAGAATAACTATAGGGATAATCAGATAAAGACTTCTTTGATAAGGTTTGAATAAAAAAAACATCGAAAAAATGAGCAAAAATGAGCACATGGTGATTAAGACAGGATATGGAGTGGATACCAAAGCAAAAGTTTTCCATATTAATTGAAAGATTGGCTCATGGCCCAAATTATAACCGTTTTTTATATTCTCATAAACGCTATAATAAATACACCAATCTATTTCACGACCATAACGGAGACCTTCTTCTAATGCAAAAAGAATTATTGGCAATAAAGAGGATTTCCAAAACCCCCATTTTTTTTTCATAAATACATAACAGAAAATAAATGTCAGGAATATTAATGAAAAATGAAGTATGATGTACCTGAACTCAACCATTTTAGATATAACTCCATATGACCTTTTTTAGATAATAATATTTGGCAATTATATGTTTTATCCCATGAGGTCTATAATAGCATATGGTTTCCCAAATAGGAATGTTTCTACCTAATTTTTTGATTAGATCTCTTTCTTTGTTTTGTCTTAAAGCCGATATAAAGGCTCGAAATGGTAAGCCATATATCATTGTTTTAACTTCTCTAAAACGAAATTTATTTAATGAAAATCCATCTTGAATTCTAAAAAAATTAGATTTAAGAATGTTCATTGCTTCTTTCTCCGCGTTATAATCGATGTATTTGCCGCGCGAGAGAGAGGTTTCACGCTTTTCTACATTATAGACATATTCGTTACGAGAACTAAGATGGATAGATTCAATATTTGTGATGTATTCAAAATAAAAAACATGATCTTCATGGAGGTTCATTTGTTCGTTAAAGCGAATGTTTCCTTCTTTCAATAGTTTTAAATTGTATAATTTTGCCCATGGAGTTCCGTATATCAGCACCTTGTTTAATACACTATATTTTTTCACGTCTCTCAAATTAATTGTAGAATCCTCAAAATGCATCCATATTTCGTAATTTTCGTCACCCCTGTATTTCGTACATCCTTGTATGTAAAAAGATTCCTTATCTAATTCTTTTTGACTAAACACTTTTAAAAAATCTTTTGTAACCCAATCATCACTATCTATAAAAGTAATCCATTCCCCTACAGCATTTTCAATGCCGACATTCCTTGCGTTGCTAACGCCACCATTTTTTTTGTGGATAACTTTTACTCTGCGATCTCTTGCTGCATAAGAATCGCAGATGTTTCCGCTTTCATCTGTAGATCCATCATCTATAAGTAAAAGCTCAAAATTCGGTTCTGTTTGCGACAAGATACTGACTATACATTTCGCAATACTTTTTTCCGAGTTATAAACAGGAACTATTATAGAATACTTACATGCCATATCAATTTCCGATTTCAGAAAACATTCAATCTTCTAAAGATTTCCTTAATAAACAATAACATTCATTCTTTGCCTTCTGCAATTTTTCTTCTACGGAATTCCAATTTATTTCCAACGCATGGAAACTCTGGTTTTCAAAATTTTCTATAATTCTGTCTTCTAATCCGAAACATTTCAACAAACTTTCTATACGAGCCGTTCCTCTTTTTTTGTTTGCAAACACAAAAAATGGGCGATGAAATAAGATTGAAAAAACTGTAGCATGAAAACTATCTGTTATAACAAAACTAGCTTCGCAAAAATTTTTTATCCATGATTCAACAGACGGTTGAATTCGTTGCATTATCGGAGCATTGTAATCTTCAAAACGAGAGTTTGCGCGCTTAACAACAAGGCCCATATTAGAGGCAATATCTGCTATTAAACGATTTGTTGATTCATTTTCATCTAAAATATATTGCATGACAACATTAGATTTGTATTCTGCATCAAGAACTGTATTGTCTAACAAGTTAAGGTAGTCTTTTGCGTCCAAAAGCATCGTTGGATCAAGAACATGAGCGGAATCACATTTAAAATGTTTTTTTACAAGATCAACACCAGACTCTTCTCTTACAGAAATGAAATTAAATGCGTTTAATAATAAGCCGCATTCTCTAGTTTGTTTAGAAGAATATTCCCACACATCTGAACCAAATGATGCTGCGTAAGCGATGCGTTTAACATTCCATCCTTTAGTGAAAGACAGAAACATTTTTTCTATTTTTCTATAATATTGAGGCCGCCAAATTTGATCGCTGCCAACAACAAAGGCATCGTAATCATTTTTATGTATTTGAGAAAACGAATTAACAACTCGTAATTTGATATATTTTCTAATAAAGTTAAAGGTATGTTGTGTAATTATGGGGAAAAATTTGTTATAGTAGTATTCTGCAAATATTTTTGTATTTTTATCCTTATAAAATTTACGAATAGTTCTTTTTATAATTTTTGGTAAAAAAAGGATTGGATTCATTTTTTTTGGATAATGGCGCTCCTCTATATGACATACCTCATGTCCCATTCGCTCTAAAACAATCTGCAAAGCATACGCCTGCAAAATGCCACCGTAGTTAGTGTGTAAAGGCAATGTCAAAATTCCAATTTTCATCCAAGCAACCTCGTTGTTAACAAATTGTAGTTCATAGCATGCAATAGTTGGCGTTTTTTCCTTTATAAATTTGCATCACACAAGTCCCAAATCTTCGAACAACCTTTTGGTAAATATTTTACGGCCGCGCTTGTTCAAGAAAAAGCTGTTAAAAAAAAGAGAAGACTCTTGGAACTCACGGTCATTTAAATAATCTAATATTCGAATGTTAAACTTATTGCAAGCAGGAGCCATCAAATTATAAAGGGCTTCTTTCGTAAATTCTTCAGAAAAGCATTTCTTGAGTATATTTGTTATTGGAGGAATGACGAAAACAAGTTGTAGGTCACGGTCTTTACAGAATTTGGCAATTTCAAGAATTATTTTCTTGTTAAACTCAATTGAATCTTTTACATTTGGATTAAGCGGAGTGATAAACGAATTTTTTCCAAATTCTTTTTTCCATCCGTTCATCCATCTTTCGGAGTCCTTTTCGAGATCGATGTCGCTCATTTTGTTTTTTAAAACATTGCTGGGAATTCGCTTCAAAAGGTCAAATTTTATGAAACTTTTTAAAATCATGAAGGGATGTTTAATGGCATGATAAATAGGGTAATCTATTTCCGATCTTAATTGAGAATAGACTTTTTCATCATAAAATGGATTGAGTATCGGATGTAAAATATAATGATATTTTCTAAAGTGACTGGCATCTCCATAATCGGACATCAAGGCTCTGCAATGGGAAAAAAAAAGTAAGACGTAGCCGTCCTTATTCAAGTACGAGTGATAGTTCTTAAGCACCCGAAAATCATCAATAATGGACTGTGGTGCCGTAGCCCAATTTGTGCATCGATTAATGGTAGCGAATTCTGAATCAACGGCCCATTTTGCAGGAGATGAACCTAGTACGGCGACGCGTGTGTTGAATTGTTGCCTTTTAAATTTGAGCATATCTTCATAAGAATCTCTATACCAGAATATTTTTTTTATAGGCTTGCTCGTTAAAGAAGCGATAAGATGTTTCTTTTTCAAAAAAGATTTGATTTTATGTAAGATTCTCATTTGATACTCCTTAAAAACCAGGGCAATAGATTGATTCCGGCAGGTATTGATAATTTTCATTTAGACTAGAAATCATTTCAACATCGGCCTCGTTCAAGGAAAAATCCAAATTGAAATTTTGTTGCAATCTATCTTTGGATCCTGATTTTGGAATCGGCAGCAAACCTCTTTCAATGTTCCATTTCAAAATAAGCTGTGCTAAAGAGCAATTGTACTTTGTACACAAAGCTTTTAATGTTTCATTTCGCTTTACGCGTTCAACTTTTAGACTCATTAAGGGCGAATAAACTTCAACCTGGATTCTGTTTGCTTTGCAGAATTCAATTTGTTCTATTCTAGTATTTAACGGACTGACTTCAATTTGATTGATTGCAGGAATAACGGACGAAGATTTCATAATCCGTTTAAGGTGTCGTTCCCTAAAGTTTGAAACCCCTATTGCTCTAATTTTCCCTTCTTTGTAAAGATCCTCTAACCCATGCCAGATTTCGGGTAGAAAATCAGGGTAAGGCCAATGAATCAGAACAACGTCCAGATAATCAGTGTTAAAGAGTTTTAAGGAGTTTTCGACTTGGACACGAACATCAGCCTTGACGTGACTTCCGTCATTAGACGATGTCTTATAAAAAAGTTTCCCATCGCCTATTCCACGCAAAAGTTTTTCTCCCACTTTTGTTTCCAGAAACAAATCCTCTCGCATTACACCCGTCTTATCATACACTCCTTTAAGAGCTTCTCCAAAAGATTCTTCGTTTCCATAGGAATGAGCGGTGTCAAAAAGACGGTAACCAACCTCTACTGCGGCGCACATCGCATTTTCAAGAGCCTCACCCTTCAATGGATATGTACCCATTCCTATAGCAGGTATTTTCATTCCGTTGTTTAGAATACGTTCAAACATGAATGATTTTCCTTATTCTCTGATTAATTTTTCTTTTTGTTTCTTTTTCCAAAACAAAAGCATAAGAAATAGCAAACAGTTCAACAGATGATACAACCGCCGTTATGATCAATCTTACAAACGATTCAGTAATTTGATTCTGTACAACAAATAATGTAGCAACAACAATCGAACTTACAAATAAACAGGGAAAGGCAATTTGTCCAAAATAACGAATTAGCGAAATAGGTAAAAAACGTTTCAAATTGATCAAATCTACAACAAGTACTATAACTGTGATAATGAAAGTGATCCAAAATACGCTAACCGGCCCAGCCCCCATTTTAAGCCCCACATAGGAAATGGGCAAAGTTGAAACCAAAATTGTTCCGCAAATAGCATTCGCCAATTTTATATTCCCTGTTGCATGCAGTGCTGCTATAAAAGGATTTCTCCAGACATTAACTAAAGAAACCAACAGAAAAATTTGACAAAATGGGACCGCGTAATCTGGAACATTTTTCAGCCACAGCTGTAGCACATAATGAGTTTCGCTTATCAAAGGGAGAACAAGAAACAGGGACATTATAAATCCAAACTTAGCCGATGGGTAAACAAGATCCATCATTTCCTTAATTTGTCCATTTGCATAGGACTTTATAATTTGCGGTCGAACAGCCATCATAAAATTATTGCTAAACTGTCCGACAGCTCCGTTTATCTGAACAGATATGGCTCTAGCAGCATTTACAGCAGGCCCAAAGAACATGTTCAAAAGGACGTTTAGTCCCTGCCCCTGCGCAACAGTAGAAAAATTCCCTATAAGATCCCATCCTGCATAAGAGAAAATTTTTTTCATTCGAGCAGAATCATGAGAAAAACGGAATTTGCATTCTGCAAAATTTTTCCTACAATAAACACGATACAAAATTGTAATAACAAACGTTTCTAAAAGAATAAAAAGGCCATATAAGAATAATCTGTCGGAAAAAAAGAAATATTTTAAAGAAAGAACCACTCCTAGTTTAAGCAACGTGTCTGCGATACCAATGTAGGCAAAAGCATTCATTCTCTCATGAGCTATGATACATGCATTATATGGAACCTGCGTTATTGTTAAAAATGTGGATGCAATCGAAAATTGAAAAATCCACATAGTTGCAACTTTGCTTTCATCAGGGATGATCATCTTTTCATTTAGCAAATAAAGGCCTATAGTTTCTGCCAACAAGACAATAATTAAACCAATAGCTAAATGGCAAAAAAAAGCCGCTGAAAAAGTCTTTGCTAATTCGTTAGGATCGTCCTTGCCCAAATCGAATGTTATAAAACGAGACGTTGCACCGCCAAGGCTTCCGTTCAAAAAAGAAAACAGAGCGACAACGCCCCCCACTACGTTATAAACACCATAATCATTTACTCCCAGAATATTCAGCAATATTCTTGAAGTGTAAAAGACCACCACCATATTGAATACCATACGGCCATAAAGCAATATGGTATTCTTGGCAATTCTCTTTTTATTGATGACTTCAGGCATTAGGCAATCCAGTCAACATTCTTCTGAACAGTTCTTGCGGGGTCTCCCATAACAACAGCATTCGGCTTGACATCGGTTGCGACCCACGCTCCGGCACCAATTATGGCACCGTCTCCAATGGTTACGCCCTTCATAATCATTGCTCCATGACCAATCCATACATGGTTGCCTATAACAACCGGAGCGGTAGTCTTAAAACCAGGTGCAAGAACATGGTGTCCGCCATCGTTATCGCGAATCACGACATCTCTAGAAATCAGGCAATCATTACCAATTGTGATTGAATCCATGCAGATAATCTGAACATTCCTGTTTATGGTAGCCCTGCCAATCTTAAGCGAAGCGTTTTTAAACACCTGGAAATCAGCTCCATAGTAAACTGTTGTTCCACCCGCTTCGAATGTACAATTCCTTTCGAGCAGCAAGGCGCTTTCCATTTTGCTTTTCCGGTTCCGTTTGTATCCGAATTTGAGGGAACCGTTTAGCTTGACTTTTGCCGTTTTATGGATATCGAGAGCATTGTTTACGTCAGATAAAAAGAATTGCCTTTTCTTTAAGGATGCAGATGTATTTTTACGTAAAAAGTTCAACCAGAGGGTCTGATAGATTGCCTTTGGCGAATGAGGGAAATTAGACCAAAGCAACAGGCACTTTCTTAGGACACCTTTGATTCGTAAAAGAAACTTCCTTTTCGGGAAAAACTTATTTGCAACCTTATCGAAAGGCTCCGTTTCCATCATCTGGAACATCGCCTTGCGGTTGATAGCTGGTTTGGAGTGATTATTTATGAGAGCCCTATTTTTTGTAACAGCGCTACTTAACGAATGTTCCTCAAGATCAACAAATTCTTTTACTTTTTCAAAAAAATCACGACCTTTTTCGGTATTTATAATCGCGACCGAGGTTCCTTTATTGTCGTCAAGCTTGTTCGGAATTTTTTCGATTCCCCAAAAATCGCCTATGGTAATATCGGCTGCTCTCGGAAATCCTTTATATTGGCATTCGAAACAACTTGGGCGCATAAAGGCATGCGCTCCAATGAATCCACGCGTAAAATCATCATCGATGCCATTAGCAAAATACGTTTGACCATTTTCAAACTCTATCTTGCAGGCAAGGCTTCTCCACCCATTTTCCTTACTCTTCGCCCTAAAGGTCTTAACCCTGCTACCGTATTTTTTTTCAAGGGTATTTAAATGTGCTTGGAACGCCTTTGGTGAGTTGATTCCCGCACAAATTACTTCCACTAAAATAAGCTTGTCAAGATTTTTCTTGAAATAAAGCTTGAGGGCAGCCATTTGGCACGGGGTACCGCATACCACCACAGTTTTTTCTTCCGCAAGCAGATTCTTGATTTGCGAAAACATCTTGGTGGAATCTGCTTGAAAATACTTGGAAGTCCTGATCTTTTCCAAATCGTCCGGATTTGCAGACACAAGGTATTCAGCAAGAAAATCTTCCGTGAAAACGACTCCACCGAAAGCACCATTTTCCGCATAGGCCGCTTCGGCAAGCGCACTCACCAAACCACCAGAAGTACTTGCAATACGCACAGATTCTTGTTTATGCTGAGCAGCATAGGTAACCGGCTTGGGTAACGCACCTTTCTTAGCAGCATCGGCATTTAAGACCGGACACACAGAATCGCAGAGGCCACAATTAACACATTGCGATTTGTTGACAGTTGGATAACAAAAACCTTCGCTATCAACGTTGAACAAAATAGCCTTTTTTGCGCAGGCGTTCACACAAGCGGCACAGCCAACACATTTTGATTTATCAAGAATCTCGATCATGCAATTTTGCTCTCGATACTAGCAGCCATCTCACCGACATTAGCCCATGAAGTCATTTCTTCGGAGTCGAACTTGATTTCGAATTCATGTTCGATACTGACAATCAGCTGAATATTTGTCAAGGAATCCCATTCTTCAATATCGTCAGCCGAAGTGGATTCAGACACTGTTATTTCTTCGTTGTCGAATACATCGCGGAATACGTCCTGGATTTTCGAAATGATTTCTTCTCTTGACATGGTTTAGTTTCCCTTCTTGATAAATGTTTCTAACGGATTGAATGTCTGAACATCCAATTGATATAAATTTCCGTTTCCAGATTCAACGGATTCAAACCCCAAATCCGTATAATGATTTTTCACTAATGCATTTTTAGGAGTTGGAATATATTCTCCAATTAAATTTCTTGCGCCGACAGACTTCGCATAGTCGACAATTGTGTTTAGGACGAAATTTTCCATTCCACGCTTAAGAACTCTGCAACTCATGAACCAGTTTTCAATGAATAGGTTCTCACCGTCTTTCTTCTGCAGGACAACGACAGAAACCAGACCGTTATCCCCAAACTTATCTTGTAACGAGAAAGAGATACAATGATGTCCATCCAAACCTTGAGCAAAGCCTCTGATATCATCTTCCGTATAGCGTACAGTCCGTAAGTTGAACTGGTTTGAACGCTGGGACAACTGGGCAATGCGGGGAATGTTGAAATCAGTCGGTGTAGCAACTTCAGAAACCATCTCCAGATTCTTCAAGAAATCGCTTTCAGAAGCAAAACTGTTTTTTAACTCGACACGCTTCGATTCTTCCTGATACTGTCTTGTCCTCTTGGAATCGGCAGCCGAGTACGAGTTTGTTTCAAACAGGTTGAGGGAATAGAGATATTCCAGGTACTCCGCAGGATCCTTGGGCAATTCGGGGACGGTCAGTTCTGGAATCTGTTCGCGGACGACATTCCTTTCGTAGGGGTTGTCGTCCAGGAACACCATGGAATCCATACCGATATTTAAGACCTGTTGGATATACCGAATGTTTTCGACCTTGCTGTTCCAGTTAGCAACAAAAATGGCAATATCATCGAGTCGGAGAACCATTTCCGGGTGCTTTTCAAACGGCTCTTTGGCAACACTTTCTGTATTCTTGCTGCAAACAGCTAGGATAATACCGCGCTGTTGCAACTTCTTAATCCATTGCTGAAATTCGCTGAATGCTTTACCAATTCCCAAGCCATGACCTAGACGGATTTTCTCCAGTCCGTCATCTCCAATGACTCCGCCCCACAAGGTATTGTCCAAGTCAAGGACCAGACACTTCTTGAATTTTCCATAAATAGAAAGAATAATGTCCATCACCCTTAAAGCTACAATCGGCAAGGAATCAAGAGACAGCAGGACTTCCGTTGTCATATAGATAGATGCCGGATACATAAAATTGCGGCCATACTTATTCTGAACAGAAGACAAGTCGCAAATATGGAAATGAGAATCCGCGCAGGCGATTTCCATAAGTCCGACGTTCAATTTACGCAACTGGAATAAGAACGAATCCTGTACGGCGTTGGCATAATTTCCGAAAACGCAATCATCAATTTCGGCGTAGTTCATGTAGATGATGTGCGCATTGAGACTTGAGGACAGCGATTTTGCGAATTCGAATCTTTCTGCAAAAAGTGCTTCGCGTTTTTCAGGGTTGGCAAGAGAATAAGCTTCAAGTAACTTGTGGGATGACTGATAGACAACTACATAATCGGCAGCAAATTCATGAAGTTCCGAATTCGGATTCTGGACCTGCATTTCAACCTGGTTATAGTCAGCCTCAAAGAATTCTAAAGAAAATCCTCGTTCTATGGCCATACCCCTTATCGCAGTTGTCAGAAATTGCGTTGCCGAATCCCCTATAAGGGCAACCTTTATTTTGGGCAACGAATTTACGTTTTTCTTTAGATTTTTCTTTAATTCTTGAAAAGTTTTCATTTTTAAACACATTCCTTTGGGGGGTTAACCTTTTGGTCCTATGCAAATGTCAGTATTTTTTCATATGCAAAAATAATCACATTGCATAAGTAACTCGCTATCCGCTTGTTGTATTTTTGTATATTACGACAAGTATAATGTTGTACATTATGCCACTGATTTTTCCATGCTATATTTTCGGATAATTGAGTGTTTCTGTCCCCCACGATCTTAATATTGGGTTTTAATTTCCTACAGCGTTGTTTTTTTACATATGGCAAGAAGACTGTATGTGCCGTAAGCAATTTATCGCATTCATCAGGGACATTCCCGAAGAAAAAATGCAGAGATTCCTTGACAAAAATTTGGCCAAAGACAATTCCTTGATTGCATATACCAACGGAATTGACGATATGACTGACATTTTCTTTATAAAGCAGAATTCCTTCTTGCAAGGACAAAACACCCAAAGTTTTAGAGTCGTCTACAAACATTTCTGTCAGAGAGAATTCTCGTCTGCCAAAATTTCTGAATCGATCAATACAATCCCCAAGAATATCCGCCGTTGGAAGCGCAAAACCGTCTAGATTCAGTAAAGCCATCGTCCCCAGCATATTCCCCTACACCACACTAGGAGTTTCTAGAGCATTCGCGAAACATTTCGTTTCGCTTTTGATGTCAAATTTTTTGCTGACGATCCCGAAAGCGTTTTCGATAAATTGATCCTTCTTTTGCGGATTCCGTTTCAACTCCAACACTTTTTGTACGATGAATTCAGCATTGTCAATGTCAACAACAAAGCCATTCACGCCGTCTTCAATCATGTCGTCTACAGCATCTATCCGCGTGCAAACAACAGGTTTCTTAGCTGCGAAATATTCAGGAACAACAAGCGGCAGGCCTTCCCAACGGGAACAAAGGACGGCAACATCAAACA
>AUXO017637163.1_pt1 | contig 18226 bp, 13 predicted proteins | sample 768731 | NCBI WGS metagenome assembly AUXO01 (sample SAMN02715735, study PRJNA202380) | gut metagenome | biome: sheep rumen | host: Ovis aries | place: New Zealand: Palmerston North
TTTAATATACTAACAATAAATATACTTAAAAGTCAATCATTGAAAAAAAGAAAAAAACGATATAAATCGCTTATTTTCTTTTTTTTAGAAGATTAGAAACTATGACCTCCGCCACCACCGGAAGAACCGCCACCGCCGGAGCCACCAGAAGAACCACTGCCTCCTCCACTACTTGAAGGAGGATTATACCTTTTACTGGTTCCAATCTTCGTAGCTTCTATATCACCCATTTTAAAATCATTTTTAGAATAGCTTAATAATTGTTTTGCAGATACTTTAGGTATCCTTGTTTTATTTAACATAAATAAGAAAGTTCCAAAAAAACCTAATGTAATAGATATTAAAGCATTAGTAATATGTCTCATAGGTTCCATTATTTTTTTACCTTCTAGTAAATCATACATTTCTTTATAAGCTTCCAAAGCACACTCATAATATAAAGTTGCAGTTGCCTTTTGATATATATTATCAGTTATTAAATAAGCTTTATTACTAGTAATCACCTCATAATTAGCTCCATCAGAAAAAATATATATTTCTCGCAAATCCATATCTATTAAGAAGACTGTACCACTTTGTGAACCAAACAATGAATGATAATAACTGCTTGCATAACCTGAAGTTGTATAACCAGGGTTATCAGTAATTGATTTAAATATAATATGACCATACTTAGTTAAAGGTTTCATCTTTTCAGCTAAATCTTTCTCCTGATTACTACTAAGTAAATTAGCATCATCTTCTATAACCACTTTATATCCGCTATCGTCATTACTATACAAATAACTTTGATCTATTTCTTGCGTTACACTATTATTGTCTTCTATATTTTCTATATCATCTTCATCTATTGCAAATACTATTAAAGGGAATAATAATAGAAATAGTATAATTCCTATATGTTTTTTCACTTATCATCGCCTCCTCTTTCTTCTAATTGAGGAAGTTTACTAGATACTAATAAATTTCTTTCTACAACAATATCATAAAAAGACCAAATTGCTAGTATAAAATTAACAATAGCTACACCATAATAATAAGCATCATTTACCGGCTTAAAAAATATCACTATTATACCTATTATAATTCCAAAAACTTGTTTATATAAATATTTTTTTATTTTTTCTTTAAAAGGAATCTTTGCTTTTTTTTGCTCGGCTTTAGATATGTTATTTACAGCATTATATCCCATATCATCATAATGTTTTTCAACCAAGCTTATTTTATCTAATTGTGAACTAGATATAAAATAACTAATAATTAAAAAGATTATTGAAAATATAACAATACCAATTGGTAATAATATCAATCCATGATTAATAATCATAAATATAATAGCAGCAATAATTAATGATCCCAAAATATATTTTTTAAAATCAAATGGAAGATCCATAGCAACTTTTCCCGTTTGTCCATTTACAACAGCATAATGAATATAATTTTTATTCTTATCCCTAATAGCTAAAAAATAAACTGGAAACATCCCTATCTTTCTTTCTGAAATAGTCGGATTAATTTTTGGTGTACTACATCCATATTTTGCAAATTCTTTATTTTTAGCCATTCTTTTTGTAGTATCATCTTTAACAATTTTTGTTACTAAACTATCATAAATATTATTTCTTACATCTTTAACATCCGCATAATAACCAATTAAATAATTCTTATTATACTCTTCAGCCTGAGTAAAATCATAAGGTATACTCTCTGTATACTTATCAAATAATTTAGAAACTAAGTCATATGAAATTCCTTGATAATCAGTATCTACATTTGTAGAGAGCGAATAATCATCATAATAATCATAATTACCTCTAGAATGAGTATATTTATGTCCTATATTCTTAGAATTTTGATGATAAGAAACTTTATATACACAATAAGGCATATAAATACCTCTAAATTTCTCAACAACTATATCATCCTTCATATACCTAGGAGCAAAAACAGCTTTATTAATTTTCTTTTTATAAGCTTCTATACATTGCTCTTTCGTTATTTTAAAAGGAATAATATAATCCGGATTATTAATTTCTGTCATTTTGCCTTCTAACATAGCTTGTGACCCACAATAACTACAAAAAGTAATTGCCGTTTCATCAAAGGTTAATAATTCCGCCCCACATTGACTACATCTATATGCCGTCGCTTTAGTAGTACTATCTATCTGTTTTTCTGTTTTTTTAGCTTCTTTAGCTTCAACATTTAACTCTTTAGGATTAAACTTAGAAGAACAATATTCACATTTAACCACCTTATCTCCAGGACTATAGTTTAATTCTCCACCACAATTTGGACACTTAATCATATTATCACCTCTATTATATAGTATAACATAATTTAAATAATTCTATATATGTACAGTTTTCTATTAATCAAGATCTATAACATCTAAATCATTAGGAACAATGACATTATTACTAAAATACTGCTTGGCTTCTTTTGTATATAATTTTTTCTTATCCTTATGAGAATCTTCCGTATGATATATTATTAAATTCTTAAGATTTTCTACTATCTGAATACTTCCACAAGTATCTACTAGTAAAGTTTCTCCATCATTTTCTAATAAAAAACAAGTATTATATATTTTTGTTACTGATCCATGTCCAGTTCCTAGCATCATTATTCTTTCCATTATTCAATCATCTCTATCAATACATTTCCAATTCTTGCATACTACTCATAATTATAGCATCTTCTTATTAGTTATGATTATACCATAAACAAAAAAAGACTACTGAATTTTTTCAGTAATCTTAAACAACTCTATTTCAATAACTCTTCTAACTTTTTCTTCTCTTCTTCTAATTTCTTTCTATCCATTTCAACTATATTAGCTGGAGCTTTATTAACATAGTTTTCGTTAGAAAGTAGTTTTTCTCTTCTTTCAATAGAAGCTTTAAGAAGTTTTATTTCTGCTTCTTTAAGCTTTTTATCAGCTTCAGTTTCTACTTTTTCAAAGAATATTCTAGCTTGAACATTAGAAGAAAATACTTTATAAGCTTTAATACCTAAAGGTTCTTTTACAATATTATTTTCTAACTTTAACATTTTAACAATTAATTCGTTATCATCTTCAGTATCAAATAATACTTTCATTTCTTTAGTAATATTATTTTCAGCTTTAACATTTCTAAACTTTTTAATAAAATCAACAGCATCATCCATAGCTTTTTCTTCAGTTTCAAATATATATTTTTTAGTATATTTAGGATATTCTGTTATCATTATAGATTCAGCTTCTTTAACAGGAAGTATACCATAAATTTCTTCTGTTACATATGGCATAAATGGATGTAGCATCTTCAAAATACCCGTTAATACATAACATAAAGTACTTTGTGTTGCTTTATCATCTAAAGAATACTTAGCCATTTCTATATAATAATCACAAAAATAATTCCAAGAAAAATCATATATAGCAGCACCAGCATTATTAAATTCAAATTTATCCATAAATTTTTTTACTACATGTAATGTTTTTTCAAATTTAGTCAAAATCCATTTATCTTCATTTTTTAAATTTTCAAGTTTTATTTCCTTTAAATCTCCAATATTCATTAAAGCAAAACGTGAAGCGTTCCATATTTTATTAATATAATTCCATGTAGACTTAATTTTATCTTCATCAAAACGCATATCTGTTCCAGGAGCAACATCAGTAGCTAAATAATATCTTAGAGCATCAGCACCATACTCTTTTACCATATCAAAAGGATCAATACCATTACCTAAACTCTTACTAAACTTTCTTCCTTGTTTATCTCTAATTAATCCATGAATTAAACAATGTTCAAAAGGCCTTTTCCCAAGCAGTTTTTCACCTTGAAAAGTCATTCTATTAACCCAAAAAGGAATAATATCATAACCTGTAACTAAACAATTATTTGGATAATATCTTTTTAATAAATCAGTATTATCTGGCCATCCTAATGTAGCAAAAGGCCATAAAGCGCTTGAAAACCAAGTATCTAATACATCTTCATCTTGTACCCAGCCTTTTCCTTTAGGTGCTTCCATACCTACATATACTTCATCACCTTTGTACCATGCTGGAATTCTATGTCCCCACCAAAGTTGTCTAGAAATACACCAATCATATGTTATTTCCATCCAATGATTCATAGTCTTTTCATAACGTGAAGGAACAAAATTTACTTTCTCATTTTTCTTTTTTTGAGTTTCTAAAACATGATCAGCAAGAGGTCTCATCTTAACAAACCATTGTTTTTTTACCATAGGTTCAACCATTACACCTGTTCTCTCAGAATGTCCAACCTCATGTACTAATGGTTCTACTTCAAGTAATAAGCCTTCTTTTTCAAGATCTTTTAATACTTCTTCACGACATTCTTCCCTAGTCATACCTTGATATTTTTTAGGTACATTTTCATTCATAGTAGCATCATCATTCATAATAACTATTCTCTCTAAATTATGACGATTTCCTACTTCAAAATCGTTAGGATCATGTGCTGGTGTAATTTTAACACAACCAGTACCTTTTTCCATATCTGCATGTTCGTCAGTTATTACCGGAATTGGTTTATTAACTATTGGTAAAATAACATTTTTCCCAACAAACTTTTTATATCTTTTGTCTTTTTCATTTACTGCAACAGCTGTATCACCAAATAATGTTTCAGGCCTAGTAGTTGCAACATCTAAATATTCTTCACTATCTTCTAACTTATATTTCAAATGATAGAAAGCACTCTTTTCTTCCGCATAAACAACCTCTTCATTTGAAAGAGCCGTCTGAGCAGCTGGATCCCAGTTAATAATCTTTTCTCCACGATATATTAATCCTTCTTTATAATAATCAACAAATACTTTTTTTACGGCTTTTTGTAAACCTTCATCCAAAGTAAACCTTTCTTTACTATAATCAAGTGCAATACCTAATTTAGCCCATTGTTGTCTTATTATATCACCATGTTCATGAGTCCAATCCCAACAAGCATCCAAGAATTTTTCTCTACCATATTCATATTTATCTATACCTTTATCTTTTAATCTTTTTACTACCTTAGCCTCAGTTGCTATAGCAGCATGATCCATACCAGGAAGCCATAAAACATCATAGCCTTCCATCTTCTTATATCTAATAATAATATCTTGTATTGTTACATCCCATGCATGACCTAAATGTAATACTCCTGTAACATTTGGTGGAGGTAATACTATTGTATAAGGTTTCTTATCCCCTTTTTCATCACACTTAAAATAGTCATTTTTCAACCATGTTTCATATTTTCCTTTTTCAACTAATTCATGATCATATTTTTTCTCTAACTCTCTCATAACCCTTATCCTTTCTTTTATAACAAAAAAAATAGTTATATCTAAGGACTACTACTGTAGCGGTACCACCTTAGTTCATAACTATTGTTATACACTCTATTTACTTAACGCGTAATAACGACATACTCCAAAAGCAACCTTCTTATTTCTTCATTACTTATTCTCACCAACCATAAGCTCTCTTTAAAATCCAAAATAATACTCCTCTTTTTTCAACATATTTAAGTGTATTATAAACTCTAATTTAAAGAAAATCAATAATCAATTTTTTGACAATCTTTTTTAACAAATCCTTTTGAAATACCAATAATTCTTCTCTCTTCCTCAGTGAAGTTATTCAAGTCAATCGGAATACATTTCATAATATCGATCCCATAATAATTTATAATTTTATAAAAAGGAAAACTAATTTCTTCTTTGTTTATATCAAAAACATAATTTTTTTTTAATTTTTCAAGAAAATCAGCTATTGAAATAATGACTTTTGGTCCATCTGGAAATAACCGAACCAAAATAACCTCCCCATTACTACAAAAAGAGTGCTTAAAAAAAGGCTCATTCGAAATTTGAGGTATACCATATTTATTCGAATAATCCTTATATATTGTCAAACGTTCCAACAATTGAGGAGCCAAACTACTAAGTAATCTATCAAAACAAGAATAAAAAGCAAAAGGTTTATTATAAGGAATCCTTTCTATAGAAAGTGTATCATCATCATTTAATTTAACTTCTGCATGATACACTGACGAAGAGCCGTCCATAACATCAATAAAAACTGTATAATGATTATTATAATAAGTCATATTAATGTCTACAGAGTATTTTTCGTTATAAAACAACCTAGAAAATTCTTTTTTTATAATATCAAATTTAAAAGCATTAAACAATTGCCCAAAATTCTCATTCACCATATCAATAAAATCAGAAACATTTAAAGAATTATCTCCGCTCACTTGATTTGCAGAAATAAAATCCTGCACTTCCTTTTCAAAACTACGAAATAGATTAGAATCATTTGAAGGAACAACCTTCAAATAAGAATTGTCAAAAGGCAATATTCTGCTCATATTATTCCACCCAAGAAGTATTTTAAGACGTCTAAACAATAAAGTCAATAAAATATACTATTTAACTTTTTGCTATTTAATAGTATAATTAATAGAGAATAAGAAAGTGGACGTGGTACTATGGTATTTAAAGAATACGACTATGATAACCAACCTATAGTTGAAATCGTAAATGAAATAATGGCTGATGCCGTAAAAAATAGAGCATCTGATATACATTTCGATCCTACACCCGACAAACTAAAAGTAAGGTTTCGTATAGATGGTGATTTAGTAGATTATGCTTATGTACCAAATGCTTTCAAAAAGAACATGACTACTCGTATCAAAATAATATCAGGAATGAACATTACTGAGTCTCGTCTTCCACAAGACGGTGCAATAAAAACTGAATTAGAAGGAAAGCCCCTAGATATGCGTGTCAGCGCCCTTCCAATAGTTGATGGTGAAAAAGTGGTTATTCGTATCTTAGATTACTCTACCTCCTTACAAGGTATAGATAATATTGGTTTTTCTGATGTAAACTTAGAAAAAGTTAAAAGAATGTTAGAAGTTCCAAACGGAATAATTCTTACAACCGGAGCTACAGGTTCTGGTAAATCAACCACTACCTATGCAATGTTACAACGTTTAAATACTCCAGAATTAAATGTTATTACTGTTGAAGATCCCGTTGAAATGAAAATAGAAGGATTAAACCAAGTTCAAGTTATGGCTGAAATAGGACTTACATTTGCTGCCGCTTTACGTTCAATCTTACGTCAAGACCCAGATGTTATTATGATTGGAGAGATTCGTGATAACGAAACAGCACGTATCGCCGTTCGTTCAGCAATTACAGGTCACTTAGTTGTTTCAACCATTCACACCAACAACACACTAAATACAATTGAACGTTTAACAGATATGGATATTGAAAGATATTTATTAGGTACTGCATTAGTTGGACTAATATCTCAAAGACTTGCCAAAAAACTTTGTCCAAAATGCCGTGGTTCAAGACCTGCAACTGAATATGAAAAATTAGTTATTAAAAAAGCAATAAATTTAGATATTGATAATCTATATACACCTGTTGGATGTGATGATTGCCTAGGTGGATATAGAGGTCGTGTCCCAATTCATGAAGTATGTGAAATAGATCAAGATATCAAAGACGCAATAACTAATAGTACCCCTAAAGAACAATTAAGAAAATTAGTATACGGAAATAACAAAACAATATCATTGCTTCAAGATGGCTTGAAAAAAGTCGTAAATGGTTTAACATCATTTGAAGAAATATTAAGAGTAATAGATATTGAAACAGACTTTGGTGATGGCGATGAAGAATTAAGAATGGCATTATTAGGAAAATTACCAACCAAAAAGCAAGAATCAGAAGAAGATAATACTAGTCAAGAAAATAACAATAATCAAAATGAAGAAATCACACAACCATCTAGTGATATTAAAGAGCCAGAAAAAACTACCGAACCAGAGATAAAATCCCAACCTAAAATAGATCCAAATAATCCTGATTTTGAAATACCAACAGAAGACAAACTAAGCTTTAATCAATCAGATGTTAACTTTGGAGAAGAAATGAGTTATGACGACTTTGGTGATGATTATCTAGATGACGACTATTAAAAAAGAACTATGTTCAATAAAAACATAGTTCTTTTTTTTACCAAAATATCTAATTAATAAAAAACAACCTAAACTAACAATACAAAAACAATTACTACAATAAAAACTATACATTTTCTTATCGTAACATATACCTCTTAATTATAACTATAAACCAAAAACAAATAAATTTAAAAAATCTTTAATTGGTTCCATATAAATAAAAACTAGTAATAAAGCTAAAATAAGAAATGGTCCAAAAGGGACTTCTCTATCTTTTTTTGAAAAAGAAGTAAATATTGCATAAGGAAAAGCTAAAAACGATCCTAAAACAATAGATACAAAAGATAATCTAACTCCAAAAACAAAACCAAAGAATGTAACTAATTTTACATCACCACCACCAAGTGATTCTCTTTTAAAAACTTTATCTCCTATAAGTTTTACAAGTAACATAAAAATAAACATTATTAAGCCACTATAAATACTTCTAGTAAAAGTATTAAAACCAAAGAAATATAGTTTTAAAATTAATATTAGTATACTTCCAATTATTAATGGCTCATCAAGAATTATCATATACATAAAATCACTAACAAAAACTAGTACTAATATGCAAGATATAATTAAGAAAGCAATCATTTCATAACTAAAACCATATAACGCATAAGATAAACTAAATAAAAAACCATTTAATATTTCTATAAAAGGATAAGCAATAGACAACTTTGTCTTACATTTACTACATCTTCCCAATTGAAAAACAAATGAAAAAACAGGAATCAATTCATACCATTCAAGTATATGTCCGCACTCGTCACAATGACTTCTCGGTTTAATAATAGATTCGCCTTTAGGTAATCTGCTACCAACAACCATAAAGAAAGATCCCATTACTAAACCTAAAACAAATAACAAAATCATAATATAAATATCAAGAATCATAACTACACCTACATTGAAATATTTTCATATAAATCAAACATTGGCATAATAACAGCAACCAAAATACCACCTACTACAACAGCAATAAATCCAATCATAGCTGGTTCTATAAAAGCTTTCATACTATTAATCATAGATTTATGTAATCCAGCATAATACTCAGATACTTTTTGCATCATATTAGCCAAATCTCCAGTTGATTCACCTGTTTGAATCATAAAGTAAGCAATCTCCGGTACGGCCCATTGATCTTTAAAAGAGTCACTTATTTTATCACCACGAGCTATATTCCTAATAGTATTAAACATTATTTCCTTATAAATCTCATTAGATGTTACTTTACTTAAAATATCTATACTTTCAGTAATATAAACATTATTTTTTAGCAAAGATGCGAAAGTTTTAGTAAACAAAGTAATCTCATTATATATAATTATTTGACCAAATAATGGTAAATGCATTACCCCCATTTGCATAACCCTTCTAACAGGTTGAACATTTTTATATACTACAACAATAGATACAATTACTAAAATAATAACAGCTAAAATTAATAATAAATAATTTTGTAAGAATCCTGATAAATCTATCAAGAATTGAGTAGTGCTAGATAGAGTAACACCTGCAGACTCATAAATGTCAACAAACTTAGGAACTATATAACTTAAAATAAATACAACTATTCCAATAGCAAAAACCATAACCAAAATAGGATACGTCATTGAACTTTTCATTTGTTGTTTAGTATCATTAACTTCAGTATAATAAGCAGCCATCTCATCTAAAGTTTGCTCTAAATCACCAGTAGCTTCAGCAGCTTTCAACATGTTTATTAATAAAGAAGGGAAAACATTCCCTTGCTTCTCTAAAGTTTTTGAGAAAGCTGTACCCATAGATAGTTCATAACAAATAGCTTTAAATATTTGTGTTTTACTATTTTCCTTACCATGACTCATTTGATCAGCAAGTATTCTAACTGCATCAGCTAGAGGAATACCCGCTTTTAAATAAGTACTTAACTGAGTTAACCAGAAAATCAAATCTTTAGTACTCATTTTAATACCTGTAATCTTACTTTGACCATAAACAAAGTTTAAATAATCACTGGTTTCAATAGCATAAACTTCCATACCTTCATTTAACAAGAATGCATTAACATCTAACTTAGAAACGCCATTAAACTTACCAGTAACTATTTTTCCTTCAGGATTCATACAAGTATATTGGAATACAACAGGAGTCTCATACTTTTTCCCAGATTCAGCAGCCAACTGGCTTGATAAAGCTTGCTTCATTTCAATATATTTAGGATTATTTCTAATCGCTTGTTTTCTTAATTCAATTCTTTGAGCAATTTTAGCTTTAGAAGATTTTTGTTGCTCAGTTTCTTCTCCAGAATCAATCATATTATTAGCATTAAACATGTTAGTTCCATTTTTAAAGAAAGAAACTATTCCTAATACTATAAACTGGAACAAATAAACAACAAAACTAGTTGCTCCAGCATCTTTTTTCTTAGTATTAATAACTTGAGGTTGAACTGGTTGAGGACTCGCAACTTGCGAAACATTTTGATCAACCTGAGCGTTCTGAACTTCTTGAACAACTTGAGGTTGTTGAACTGACTGAACATTACTCACAGCCGAATTTACAAGTTGTGTGCCTTGAGCCATAACCGTAGGATTCGTATTGTCAACAACAGTATTTACAACAGTACCAGTAACTTGGTCTTGTAGTTGAGATTGATCCATAAGTCGCCTCCTCCATACTACTCTATACTAGAAATTATATCACATTTACAAAAGAAATACACTAAAAAAACTATTAATTAATAATAGTTTCAATTTCTTTTATTTTTTCCTGATATTTTTTATAATCTAATCTATTTTCAGGAATCCTCTTACAAATGCTTTTATAACTATCAAGTAAATAATTTCCATAATCATTATCAAGGAATCCGTACTTAAGTTCTAAAACTGAATTAACATTCTCACTTTTTAGAAAAAGCATACTAATATACCATTTACCTTTATCTTTAATATACTTTTCTTCTTTTAAATAATAACCAATTTGATTCATATATCTTCTTAACTCTTCATGATTATTATTTGACTGAAGAATAATCTTATCAATATATTTTAATTTTTCTTTATCTTCCAAAATACTAATAATAGTACTAGTACCCATTCCCGATATAACAATAGTATTTATTCCTTCCATAGGAACTTTATTTAAACCATCACTAAGATAACATTCAATATTTAAATTATACTTTTTTATATTACTAATTGCACTATTCAAAGCATTATTATTAATATCACTACAAATAACACTTTTACAAAGATTGTTCTCTTTTAAGTAGATACTTAAATAACCATGATCACATCCAACATCTACTAAAGAATCTTCGTTACTTACAAAAGATATTAAAGATCTTAATCTCTTACTTAGTCTATTCACCCAAAAAATCCTTTAACTTTTTAGCTCTACTAGGATGTCTTAATTTTCTTAAAGCTTTAGCTTCAATCTGTCTTATTCTTTCTCTAGTAACATTAAATCTCTTTCCAACTTCTTCTAAAGTATGACTAGTTCCATCTATCAATCCAAAACGTAATTCCAAAACTTCTCTTTCTCTTTCCTGTAAAGTCATTAAAACATTACCAATTTCTTCTTTTAATATTTCATTAGTTGCATATTCTTCTGGACTCATACTTCTTTCATCTTTAATAAAATCTCCAAGATGTGAATCGTCTTCTTCCCCAATTGGTGTCTCTAAAGATACTGGATCTTGACTGATTTTCATAACTTCTCTAACTTTTTCAACAGATATACCCATTTTTTCAGCCAATTCTTCTTCACTTGGTTCTCTATTAAGCTCTAAAGTCATTTGTCTTTGAATTCTTGCCATTTTATTTATAGTCTCTACCATATGCACTGGAACACGAATAGTTCTCGCTTGATCTGCTAAAGCTCTTGTTATCGCTTGTCTTATCCACCAAGTAGCATAAGTAGAAAATTTGTATCCTTTACCATAATCAAATTTTTCAACAGCTTTCATCAAGCCAATATTACCTTCTTGTATAAGATCTAAAAATAATAATCCTCTACCAACATATCTTTTAGCAATTGAAACTACAAGACGTAAGTTTGATTCAGCTAATGTATTTTTAGCATCTTCATCACCATTAGCTATTCTTACTGACAAATCCATTTCTTCTTCGCTACTAAGTAAAGAAATACGTCCTATTTCTTTTAAATACATCCTAACAGGATCGTTAATATTAACATCCTTAGTTATTTCTTCGTCACTTAATACAAGATTTTCTTCACCACCAGAATTTTGTTGTCCACCTTCTGTATCATCTTCTGAAGAAACAACTTCAATTCCATTTTCTACTAACGCATTATAAAGTTCATCTAACGAATCATTATCCACTTCAAGACCTTTTAATTGTTCAGCTAATTCTTCAAAAGTAATTTTATTGCCATTCTTCTTACCTTTTTCAATCAATTCTTTTTTTCTATCTTCAAAAGTTTTTATCTCTACCATTTTATACACATCCTTATCTTATTCTTTTAATTTGCTTTTTTTAGTTCAGCTATTTTGTCCAATATTTTTATTTTTTTATTAGCATCTGTTTCATTTTTTAATTCTATCTTAAGTTTTTTTATTTCATTTTTTATCATTAATTTATCTACCCTATTTAAATAACCATCCATAATTTCAATACTTACATCATCATCTATTCCATCACTAACTATTTGCATAACATTATCCCTAATAGTCTCCTTATCACTAACATAAGTTATAAAATCCGGCGGATTAATATCATTATTCTTTTGATAATAATATATTATTTCATTGGCAATCTCCCTATGCATAGCATCATCAAAGAAACCAAGTTTTTTTTGATACTCATCTATATATTCCCCCCCATTTAACATAAAATATATTATTTTATCAGAACTTAACATATAAGCATCTTTTTTTAATTTATTAACCTTTTTAACCGCTTTAATATCTTGACTATTAACTTTTTTTAAACCTTTAACTTTTTCCTTTAGCACTTCTAAAGATAAGTTATATTCTTCACTTATTTTTTTTAAAGTTAATTCAATCAAAATATCATCTTTTGAATTAGCAACTTCTTCTAATACTTGATTAACATACATTGCTAAATCATTAGTATTGCTTAAATCCCTATTTTTTTTCAAATAATTAACTTTAAAGTCAAAATAAGTCATCGGATTCACTAAGTTATTCTTAAAAGCTTCTATACCATTTGCCAACACATATTCATCTGGATCTTTTTGACCACTAAGTCTTATAACATATACCTCAAGGCCTTCTTTTATCATCGCCTCACCATTACTTAGTGTCGCATTTTCTCCTGCTGAATCATTATCTAAACAAAGTATCACTTTAGAATGTAACTTTTTTAATAAACCAATTTGCTCTTTAGTTAATGCTGTTCCTTGTAACGCTACTACGTTTTTTACACCCCCAACAAATAGCCTAATAGCGTCCATAAAACCTTCAACTACTATAACACTTTTCTCTAATTTTACAAAATCTCGAGCACGGTGATAATTATACAACGTTTCTCCCTTTTTGAAAAGTTTTGACTCACGCGAATTAACATATTTTGAGGTATCTTTCTCTCCACGGTAAATTCTAGCACTAAAACCTACAATATTACCATCTTTATCCCATAGCGGGAAAGTTATTCTTCTTGTAAACATATCATAATAACGATCATCACTTTGATTAATAATTCCAACATCTAGTAGTTTACCAACGTTATATTTTTTCTTAAGCAATAAATTATATAGAGTATTACTATTATCTAAGCTTAATCCAATACCAAATTCTTTAATAAACTCCTCAGATATTCCCCTCTTATTTAAATAATCTAATGCTGTCGTTCCAAATTCAGTTTTTAAGTTGTTTTGATAAAACTTTTCCGCCAAATTCATTATTTCAAATTCTTCTTTATTAGAAACGACTTTATTATTCTTTATCAAACTCTTATCAATGCTAATACCACACTTTTCAGCAACTATCATAACTGCATCTAAAAAACTAACATCTTCATATTTTTCAACAAATGTAAACACGTTACCGGTATTACCACAAGCAAAACATTTATAGATTTGCTTTTCTTCAGAAACACTCATACTCGGAGAATGATCATCATGGAAAGGACAAACACATAAATAATTACGTCCTCTTTGGGTTAATGGTAAATAACTACCAATAATATCAACTATATTGGCTTTACTACGTATATTATTGATTTCTTCATTGGTAATTACTGCCATAAAAAATCACCCTCTAACTATATATATTAGCACCTACCCTTTTATTTCCTCTTTTTTTTGCAAAAAAAATGCCAAAAAAACATTTTTTTTGACATTTTTTATAATAAAATAGCAAATCTTGCATATTTTCTAATATAATCTAAAACATTATTTACTATCATCTTTACCCACTTATTATTCTTAAATACAAATATAATTCCTGTATCTGGCGGAGTAATATTATTAACTTGAATGTTCTCCTCAAAACAAACTATCTCTTCATCTTCTTCTGTTTGAACATCATTTTCTATCTCTTCACCATTTTGTAATTCATCTATTGTTTTCTTTTTAGGTACAATATCTTCTTCAGTTATTTTTTCACCATTATTATCTTCCTTTTTTGTTTCCTCTTCATCACTCGCCTCTTTTTTATCATATAAATCATAATTTAATTCTTTACCATCATCTAAAACAAAAACTTTGAAACTATCAACATATTTAAAGCCCTCTAAACCTTGTGTTTGTACTATATCATAAGTTCCATATCCAAGTTTAAATGTCACAACACCCATATTATCCGTTTCATAACTATTTAAATAATTATTCTTACTATCATATATATCAAAAACCGCCCCATTTTCAAGTTTACATTTATCAAAATCACAATACTTTTTTGATAATCTAACATCATTACTTTTTATATAATTAAATAAATTAACTACTGGGTGAAGATTAAATTCGTTAATACTAACACTATAGATATTATTATCTTCTATATACCCTGTCCCAGCACTTAATTGCTTTACTTCGTATTCACCAATTTCTAATTCTTCTGTTTTATACTTATACTCATCATTAGCACATATTTTTTGTAATAGATTACCATCTTTAAATATTCCATAACACGTATTTGAAAAATCAGCATCTACAGAATAAGTGTCTTTATCTTTATTAATATTTAATGTAATATCTCCTTTAATTACTTCTATATTAACAGTAAATGTTTTTTCTTTTAATTTACTAGGCAAATACAAATCTTGAGAATCATCACTATCATATATTATTTCCTCTCCATCATAATAATTATTAGCATTCTCTCTTATTGTTAAATATCCATTCTTCTTAATATTATTTATTTTTAATACATTATCTTGCAAAGCATAATCTAAATTACTATCTATTACATCATAATAATAGCCAAGATTTAACTCTAAGCTATTATTATATACTACTTGATAACTTTCATTTAAATTTAAGCTCATCTTATTATTATCAACATCATTAAGTAATGCATTTATCTTATCTTGATATTTTTCTTCATCTTTTTCACCATTTAACGTAGAAGTAAAAAATATATCAGCATCTGGATCAACTGTCTTCCATATAAGTACTTGAGTAATAGCGTACCATTCATTAGTACGTCTATTTTTAGGCTGATACCCAAAACCATAATAAGCTATTTTTCTAATTCTATCCATTTGTTCTTTAGATAAACTATATTCACCACTATCATATATTTTTCTATAAGAAGTACCGCTATTAAAAAACTTAAATGGTTCCAAACAATAAACTAACTTATTACCATTATCTCTATCTCTTAAAGTTTGCATAGTTAAATAATATGTTTTATTATCCTTTATCTTTTTTACATAGGTCGTAAAATAATCTCCTTCATAAAAATCTTCTGCTTTAACATTATTAAATATAATCATAGAAGAAAAAAATAAAACTAAGATATAAATTTTTTTAAACATAAAACCTCCTCAATCTATATCTGTTTATATTTATCCCTTCACTATATATTTTAGCGATTATTTTCATATTTCCTTCTTTTATCATCAAAAAACAGATATAACATTTAGTTATATCTGTGTTGCTCACTATATCATTCTATTATCCAAGGATTAGATTCACTACCATTTCCACCCAATATTACACTAGATGATGACAATGTAATTACCGGTCTTAATCCAAAAGACGTACCAACGTGTTCATCATTTCTTGAACCATCACCATCTATAATAACATTACCTGGATTTCGATGAATACAAAAAGCAAATGGAGACATAGTCCACCAAACACTTCCTGTTTCCAATAAAGAATTACTATTTAAAATATTTATTTCCGCAGCCGTTAGAAGAGCAACAGGATACTTTAATTTAGCTTTATTATTATATAAAGAATACTGATCTGTAACATTAGTACACTCAAGATTAGTAACAGCAGAACTATTATTAAATAGCATGGCACTATTATAATTACTAGTATTTGGATCCCATCCAGAATAATCTATTATAGTTCTATCGCCGCAATAGACTGGACTCTCAAGTTTACTTGTATAACTTAATAATTTTTCTCTATACCAATTATCAACTATCATTTTTGCATTTGAATCAAACCTATTAACATTATCATCATATAACATTGTATTAAGTGCATCACTAACACTTTCCCCGTTACTTAAAATAATAAAAGTAGCATCAGTTGCATTTGTATAAAAAATATAAGCAATAGATGAGCATTTCCCTGTCATATCAAAACAAGAATAATGAGTATTATATAATGTTTGAAATTCATTTTCCCAATCATCAACTGTTTTTATTTCCCCAGCTAATTCATAAAGCCCAGTATTTTCATCATAAGTAAAACTATTACCAAACTTATATTCTGTTGTTCCTGGATTAACAGTCATTACTTCATATTCTTTATTAAACATATAACCAGATAAAGCAGGAGTTGTATCATCAACATTAAATGGTACTGACCCTATTTGAGTATAATTCATATCCGTCATTTCATAACCAATAACAAAAGCCTTCGTATTTGATCTATAACCATTAACACTATATAAAGTGCTACAAGTAGCATTACCATCAGCACAAGTATACTTACCTATTATATCCCCATAAGTCGAATCACTCCATGTAGAAGTAAAAGTATCTACCAAACTAAAAGTATTAGAGCTTTCATCATAGGTGTAACCGCTTCCATAAAGTCCTTCCCAGTTAAGATCACTAAGATACCCATTAGCCCCTCGTATACTTGAAGTATTAGAACGATCCGACTCACATTTACCATCTACTGCATCACCATTATATATAACTTTAAGTCCACCATTTTCCGTAGAACGAATTACTTGCCAACACATTCCAGCAAACAAAATATTTCTTTTATCAGTACATTTATCAAAATAAACACGACTAGCTGCTGAAGTCACCTCAACCTGATCTGTAACATTTCCTTCATACTTAACTATACAACTATTATCAAGTGCAAGATTTTCAAGCAAATTAGAAACAATATTATTTTCCCCATCACCTAAATCAAATTCCATTTCAAAAGATAAATCTAATGGTAAACTACTACCCAATGCTTCAACTCTTACAATGATCCTTTTACTACTATTTGGAGGTATTAAATCTCCACTAGTAACATTATCACCATTCAAATATTTAATCGAAGATTGAACATTATTTCCATAATTACTAACACCATTTATATTAGCTAAAGATACTTTCCCCATCAAAGAACCAGAATTAACAACATCTACACTAAATTCATAATAATCTCCGACATTATTAAGCGTCACAGAATAATTAATAATGGTTTGATTAGAATTAATAGCAGCAGGAACAGAAGCTGTGCTAGATCCATCAGAAACTTTCAAGTTTTCAAAATGAATATTCCAAGTATTAGCAACTAACTCTGTATGTCCATTTATAGCTAAGGAAGAAGATAGATAAGAATAACCAACACCAATAAATAATAATAAAAATAAAATAGTTAAATATAAAAATCTTCTTTTAGAATTAATGCTATTTATCTTACGTTTATTATTCATCTTTTACTCTCCTCTCTATACTATTACATCTATTGTAGACATTATATCATTATTTTTTTTATTAAAAAATAGTTAATTAAAAAAAGAACTAAAAGTTCTTTCCATTCCATCCCCAATTACTTGTTTCAAAATAACTAACATATATTTTATC
>AUXO014992861.1_pt1 | contig 18204 bp, 17 predicted proteins | sample 768731 | NCBI WGS metagenome assembly AUXO01 (sample SAMN02715735, study PRJNA202380) | gut metagenome | biome: sheep rumen | host: Ovis aries | place: New Zealand: Palmerston North
CCCTTTTTTCACTTTTCAATTTATTTTTTTCACTTTGATATCTTTCGGCAAGTCTTATCATAGCATTCCTTATAGTCATGCCACTACTTACATATAAAAGAACTTTCGTTATAATTTGTGTATAATCAATCTCAAGCCTTCGTATTCTTTTTTTCTCTGCATCTCTTTCTTTTTCTTTATCTTTTGCTTCAAGTAAGATAGCGACAAGGATTCCACAAAACGGCATAAGTAAAAAGCTTAAGTTTTTCTTTTCTTTATATCTAATCCTAAAGTTATTGACAACCTTTGGAAGTTTTATAGTATCATTAGATATACTATCTTTATCTTTCTCTTCAAACTCTTTTTTAAATGCAACCCTAAATGCCTCAAGCGTAGATAACGGTTTACTTTCTATTCTTACAGGCAGCATATACTTTTCTGACTTATATGGCGTCTCTTTATCTTTTATTTCAGTAGACAACTGGACATTTATGTAGCCGGTACAGAATTCATCTACTTTAAAATTTTCATTTTTAACATTTCCACTACCATCTATTACATTTTGATATTTTACATAATAGCTAAAGTCATCTATGTCACTATCAGTAGCAGCTTTATCTTTTTTATTCTCAAGCTTTGCTCCATACTTTTCGTACAATTCATCTATTATTTTGGGTTCAAATGTAAAGCTAGCTTTTATTCCATCACCGATATCGCTAGAAAAATTTAGTTTACTATTTATTCTTTCAAGACTTTCATTTTCACCCAAAATCCCTATAATAAGCTCATCCATTTTTTCTGAAAATTTCTTATCTGCTTCTTCCTTCTCGTACCTTCTTGAAGATACAGAGACACTAAACTCCATATCTTTATCAAGGTTTTCTGCACTAAGATGTAAATTATATGGAGTTTTTTGTGTCCCGTACGAACTTCTCGCTATCTCATATGGACTTTCATAAATGCTATTCTTATTTGTCAGAAATGAAATGACCGATAATATTAGCCCTGCCACAATACAGTAGATTGACCTCTTTTTTATTTTCTTTACTCTTGCTTTAAGAAGTAAAACATTTTTCAATAAAATCTTTTTGATGTTCATATTTTTACACTTCAATCTGTAAGATTTTTTTTGAAATTCTTATCGCTACAAAGTAAATAAATAGTGCAAAAGTCATAAGAAACCTTCCTTCAAAAGTCGTATATAATGGTCTCAAAAATGACCCCGACGAGATGTTCATATATATAATGATAAGAAAAGGTAGCAAATTCATAAGCTTCTGTTCAAATCTTTTTGAAGCTGTTATTGTATCTATCTCTATTTTTACATTGATTTTGTCATCTATAACACTTATAGTATTGCCGATAATTTTACTCACATTTCCACCATGCATCTTTGCAATGGTGAAAACTTCAGAAAAATCTACAATATCATCTATATGCGTTTTTTCAGCAAACTTTCTAAATACAATATCTATAGGTTTGTTAAGCTTTAGTTGCGATACTATAACTTTGAGCTCTTTTACCATCATAGAATCTTTACCATGAAGCATCATAAGTTCTTTTATTGATAAAGCAAACGCATTTTCTACAGAATATGATGCTTCCAAAAAAGATTTTAATATCCGCAAAAAATCTTTAAATTCGAGTAGTAATTTATCTTTTCTTTTCTTCACATATTCATCTTTCATAAAAAATGGTGACACTATAGCAATCGGAATACTTATAAAAAGCATCATAATACTATTATAAAAAGCAATTGATATAAGACATGCATAAAGACTTGCATTTGCTCCACCTTTTACAAGATCTTCAATAGTTATATAATAGATGTCATAATCAGAGATTAAGTTTTCTGGTATCTTTAAGCGAGTTACATTTAACGAGATTTTTTCCATTATATTCGTAAAGTTTATTCGTTGTGTAACTGTCTCCTTTAAGTTCTGTAAGCTCTGTAATTTCATATACTACCCTTTTTTTATTTTTTAGTTTTACAAGGTGAACCAATATATCTATACTACTCGCAATCTGCTGGCGTATGGCAAGTAATGGTAGATTCTCTGCCATCAAGACCATAGTTTCAAGTCTCGAAAGCATATCATAAGAACTATTTGCATGGCCTGTCGATAGTGATCCATCGTGACCGGTGTTCATTGCCTGTAGCATATCGAGAGCTTCTTTACCACGCACTTCTCCTACAACTATCCTATCTGGATTCATACGAAGAGCCGCTCGTATAAGCATCTGCATATTGATCTCGCCTTCGCCTTCTACATTTTTATCCCTTGTCTCAAGCGACACAAGATTTTTCACATGCGATATATTAAGCTCTGCGCTATCTTCTATTGTTATAACTCTATCATCATCTGGTATAAATTCTGAAAGTGCATTTAAAAATGTTGTCTTCCCAGAGCCTGTCCCACCTGATATAAATATGTTATATCCAGCTTTTACAAGTTCTTTTAAGAAATCTGCTGTCTCTTTATCTATAGAGCCATAATCTATAAGTTTTCGCATTGTTATTCTCTCTGGAAACTTTCGTATAGTCACAGTGGCACCTTTTATGGCAATAGGTGGAAGGACTATATGAACTCTTGATCCATCAGCAAGTCTTGCATCTACTATAGGATTAGAGACATTAACTATACGATTGATTTTGCCTACTATCTGCTGGATTATGTTGTCAAGTTGCTCTTTTGACTCAAATGTTTTGTCCCATCTTTGATATTTACCATTTTTATCAATAAATATCTCATCATAGGCATTAATCATGATTTCACCAACACTTTTATCATCAAGTAGTTCTGTCAAAATATCATAGTTTTTAAGACTATCGTAGATACTTTTTCTAAGTTTTATTTTATCAATAAGCTTAAAAGGTCTATCATTTTGTTCTATCATATCTATCTTATTGTCTATTTCCACAAGTATTTCTTTTTCATCAAGCCCAACACTATCGGAAAGCTCATCTATCAACTGCTTCTTTATATCATTTTTAAAAAGTATATTATCCATTTTTGTCTCCAAATACTGATTTAGCAAAAGAAAGTAAATACGCTCTATCGACTTTTTCTGTTCTCAGCATAATAAGTTTTTTAGAACTCATTTTACATTCATTCTTTAAATACATCCTTACTTTATCTACAGTTTCAAAGAAGTTTTCTTCTGGGAAAACTACAAAACTTGAGTCGTTAATAATATATTGTGATTTCACATATGAAAAATCGGCATTTACAAATACATAATCGAAGCCCAAATCTAAAGTTTCATTTATGATTACATTTAAATCAGCACTTGATATCACGTTGAAGTCTTCAGGATATGTTACCGACTTTATCATTTTAAGCCCTCTATCTTCAACAATCTCATTTCTTATCACATCTTTATCCATTTTTCCTTCTTTATAATTAAATATTATGCCCGATAATCCTCTTTTTTCTTTATAGTTATCAAACTCATCTATATCCACAATCAAAACACTTCTCTTCTTTTGAAGATATTTCGCAATTTTTTTTACTATTTCAGTCTTACCCTTCATGCCTCCAAATCCATAAAATGTCACAAGTTTTGATTTATCTGCAAAGTGTTTTTCATCTTCAATCACATTTCTTTCTATATTTTCATCTACTATCTCTAAAATATTTTTTATATTTTGAAATTTATATATAGATAAATGATTATCGGTTTTTTGTATCTCTTTTCTTTCTTCATCAAGCACGAAAACTTTACCATTATACGTATCATCAATCTTTTCAGCCAATGAATCTGAAAGTATTAAATTTTTACTATTTTCTTTTTTTATATATTCTTTTAGAGAATCAAGATTGGGCAAGAATAAAAAAAGATATTTGTCGCCATACATTCGATTGGCTTTACTACAAAATCTTTTACTATAGTCCAAGTCTTCATTCAATACAAGTATACTTTCTTTCATATCAACACCTTCTGACCATTTAATAAAAATGCTATGTATCCAAGACACGCTGTAAATGCCAATGGATTTCTTTTCACACCACATACCAAGGGATACAAACTTATTAATAAAGTTATTGTCAATGTAGTGATCATATTATCTAACCCAATCGCAACTATAAGCACCGCAAAAAGTTTAAAATCACCCGCACTACATGAAACTATACGCTTAAGTAAAAAATAGCTGCCAGCTACTATAACTATGCCTATTATGCTTGAATCAATATCTTGCGGAGTGGTACATCCTATAAGATGAAACAAGATACATGTTCCAAGCCATCCACATAAAACTACATTTGGGATTTTGAAAGTCACAAAGTCAATATAGCCAAGTAATATAAGTGTGCTTAAGTTAATTAACCCTAACATCCTACTCCTTTCTCCATATACGGAAGAGTTGTTCGTATCTTCGGATACAAGCATTTGTATCAAAATAACATAATATTTTTTATATTTCATAGTCACATTTTCGACTATAATCGCATTTATGACTATATTTTGCCAAATTAGCTCTTATACTCAATAAAAAAAGTTTTTAACAACTTACTAATTAGTATCCAGATTATAATTATAATCAACATTTTTTTGCAAAAAAAATAGAGTTGTTCCCAACTCTATTTATCTTATGTATGCGACAATCTTACTATCAATAAACCTTATCGCCGTTTTTTACTTTTTCTAATGGTGCAAGTAGGACTACTCCTTGTTCTGATTCCGTACCAAGTATTCTCACTTCACTTGTCACATCACCTACATGAATAGGTGTAAGATTTGTGCAACACACCACTTGCCTACCAACCAAGTCTTCTGGCTTATAGAGAACAGTTATCTGAGCAGATGATTTTTTAATACCAAGATCTCCAAAATCAATCTTAAGAGCATAAGCTGGCTTTCTTGCTTTTTTATTGATTTTACATTCTATGACAGTCCCTGCTCGTACTTCTACTTTGTCAAAATCTTCTATGCTTATCATGATACCACCAATTTATTTTGCAAGTTTTAGTATCTCTTTACATGCTTGACATGCCGCACATACGCATGTGTCTTCACCAGCTGCCTTTCTTTCCTCCGCATCCTTAAGCACAGCATCTCTCTTATCTCCATAGATTTGCTTACCCATATCTGATTTTAAAAATGTGATGCAACCATCTATACCCGTCTTGCAAGCTTCTGCATTTCCAAGAAGAGCATCTAACTTCTCCTTTTCATTGGGATTGCCTATATTGTCAAGCCACTCTCCTGCAATTTCTCTAAGTTCTGCATCACAACTTGGTGCTGCTATTAATTCCTTTACTTTTTGAATAAGTTTTCCTTTATCCATATCTTCCCTCCCTAAAATTTTATACCTTTATACTTTTTTATTCTATAACTTATATTGTACTAATTATACTCTGAAAGTTCAATACCTTGGCACATTTTTGTACTTGCTATACTTATCACATATTCTAAAAACTTAATGCTACATATATTGTATTCTTTTCCCTCATATGACTCTGTAATCATTATACTATCATCTTTTTCACTTACACCATTTATAATCTTTTTTAGTACATTTTGTATCTTTATATTACTTGGTTCTATATATACATCTGTACCGCTTGCTTTAAATAAAGCTTCTTTGATTGTCCATAAATATGTAAATCTCTCTTCAATATTCTCTTTATTAAGCAAGATTGCAAGTAAGTTATTGTTGATATCTCGAGCCACATCTTCTTTAACGCTATATCCCTTGATAAAACTTCTCTCTTCTTCCGTAAATGCATGGTCTATGATACTTAAATTCCTTTTTTCAATTCGCTCTATATCTATGCCAATTTCATCATCTGATTCTACATACACTATATAATCGCCCGAATGACTTACATTAAAAAACTTTTTACCTTTTACATAAGGCTTACCAAGTTTATTATAATATATATCATCTTCACTGCAATTAAGGCTTTTTGCAACCAATAGTTTACTAAGTATAGTCTGAATTTTTACTTTTTCTGACTTATATCCAAGTGCAAGGTTAAATGCTTTTGGAATAATACTCTTCGCTTCTATATATAGCTTATCTTTTTTCTTCTCTTCTATATCTATTTTTACATATTTTACTTTCAACATATATTTTCTTATGTCTCTATCTTCTCATATGCTAGTCTATCGTAACTATCTTCTTTGATGTTTATAACCCCACAGTATTTGAACCCAAGTTTTGTTACAAGATTTTGCATTACTTTATTATCTTCATGTGTATCTATCCTTATATGTTTACACTTTTCATAAGCCCAGTTAATGCAAAATGCTCCTATTCCTTTTTCAGAACCATCACCAGCTATTCGATGCACTACACCATATGGCGTATCACTTATCCAACTACCCTTTTTAATAACCTTATATGTAGGCTCTATATCTTTACCATACATATAACAAAAAGTTCCTATCACTTCTTTTTTATCATTAAGACATACATAACTAGTTCCTTCTTCTATATCCTTTTTAATTAGATCAATTGGAGGCCAGTTTCTTGCCCCCCATTGATTTGGATTACCATGCTCTGCCATAAACTTTCTTGCAAAACTATAGATATCCATTATACGATCTAAATCTTCTATTTTTGATTTCCTAATTTCCATATTGACAGTCAGATCCTATTTTAATAGCATTCCTTTATAATCAAAGAAATAATTTGAATACGAATTATCTGCATTCTTTATAGAGAAGACTCCACTTGTTAATTTATTTTTACTGCCATCACTTCCATATGCATAGTACTCCCAATCATTTGTAATTGGATGATATACCCACTCACCATTTGCTGCTACAAATGCTCCATTTTGTGGTAAAATCAATGCACCATCTTGTCCAAATGTATATAGTACACCTTTTATATTTCTCTCACCTTGGATCATCGCACCTACATTTGATCCTTTTTCTTCAAAGTAATAAATTCTATCATTTAAATTATGAAGTCCTGTAAGCATATAGCCATTTTTATCAAACATATAATAATTACTACTTATACGATATATGCCATCCGTCAGATATACATTTGGAGCTATCTCATATTTATATGTGCCATTTTCTGTAGTGCTGGTGTCTCCGCTTTTCCAATTACCGATTGGCACTTCATTGTGGATATTATTACCAACAACAGTATTCGTAACAAGTTGTCCGCCTCCCATACCGTAAGTTGTTATAGATGCTCCACCTCCTCCGCCACCACCTGTTCCACCATTACCACCTCTACTTGGTGCAGGATCATAATAGGTAAATATAGCATTTAAAACTACATCTTTTTTATAATCCCAATTATAATCTGACAATCTTTTATAATTGACACTACCATCATTCCAACAACTAAATGTGTAATTTCCTCTACCATTTATTGTTATATTACTTTTTGCGGCATTAAAATCATCAACTGACAAAAATTCCATTGTGGAATCTTCTGGTGAAATCCTTCCTTTATCACTTGCTACTGAAAGCGTAAGTTTATATTCTTTATACTCATAATTTGCAACAATTTTTATATCAAAATTCCTAAGCTCTATCACATAAGTACTATTATTTGTATCTGATTCATCTACTATTTTTGGAGTATCCACTCCTTTTGCATTTAATCTCTTATCATTATTATCCGAAAGTGTCCATCCATAAAATGAACGTCCATCATAGGTAAGTGGTGCTGTAATTTTTATCTTTGTACCAGCTTCATACTCATCACCACTTCTCCCTTCAACATAGGTCTCTCCATTATAATAGTAGAACGTCCCAAGCGCATTAGTATCAAAGTCTACTCTATATTTTACTGGGGCACCAAAATTTGCTTTCTCAACATTTTCTTCCACATTGTCAATATGTTCTGTACCAGAAAACCCTGTAACTACTATCTCTTCATTTGTTTTCGAATCTGTAGCAACTACACGATTTTCATCATCAGTCAAGTTATCACTATCTTCATTATTTCCTTCATCTTCTACATCTGATGCTGTAGAAACTGTATCTTCGTCATCCAGTCCATTTTCATTCATGTCTATCTCACCTGTTTCTAAGACAACAGAACCTGTAGCGCTCGATACTGTTGCCACACTATAATTCAAATCTATTGAAGAATATGAAGCCTTAAACTCAGATGTTGTCATAAGAGAAGTATTAGTCAGTGATTTCTTTTCAAATGTAGTTTCATTTGCATATGAGAATGAATCTTCACCATATAGAACTTCTTGTCCATTCATATCTGCCAACTTAAATGTACTTGCCTTGTATCCACTTAATTCTTCTTTTTTATAGCATGATTTAACCTTTGCAACACTACTTTCACTAAATTTTATCTCATAGCACTCATCAGAATTTAGGTGAATATTACCAAGCGACTTTTCTTTTCTATAAAACTCTGCATCTACAACAAAATATTCTTTATATGTCACATTTCCTATACTCTTATTATTAGCTTTTACAACTGCTCTATAATTCACATCTGATGGTACTCTTAATTCCATTCCTTCAGGATTATATGCTTTCACAAGATCCGTATACTTATTTTCTATAATTTCTGAATATGTCGCATTAAGATTTTCATCTACAGTGTATTCACATATTTTATTATCGTTTTCATCATAAACTTCAATGACTGAATTAGTGAGATCTGTAAATGTCACCATCTTCATTCCTTCGTAATTAAATGTATCTGCTGGTGGCGTCTCAAAAAAACTATCTTCGCTTTGAAGCCATGGAATATAATATGAATCCATGTGTAAGGCTTTAAGTATTGCTGCATTTTGATATATAGTTCCTATTGCACTTTTTGATGGAAGATAACTTGTCCTATAATCAACATTTAATAAATCGAGTAAGAAATCTGTTATATCTCTATGTTTACTCATCAAGAAGTTATAATCGCTCTCTGAAAAAGCTCCGTTGAATAATGCTTGATATACTGGATACATCATGTCATATGCGCTCACATAATAACTTTCAGTGTAACTATCAGCATGCGCTGGATCATAAAATGGTATGAAATGATTTCTTGCCTGTGGTTCTTCACAATACACTAAATCCATTAGGCATGGTACTAAGGCAAGCATTGTCATCATATTATTATTTGCATTTTCTTGAATTTTTGCCATTATTTGTTCTGTGTTGCCACCACCACCTAAAAATGTCTTCACTAACCACATAAGTAAGTCCTGATATTTTTCATAATATCTTGTACGGCCTTTTATATTTCCATAGTCAATTCCAGAATATGATGCCTCAAAAACATCTTTTGCTAAAACATTATTTACAACCGTAGGAAAGAATTCGTATGATTGATAGTATTCTGCTTCATTGGATGTAGCTCTAAACTCTTCTTGTCCAAGTTGTTTAAAAACCATAAATTGAAATGTTGTAAAATCAACGAGCGTCAACTCATACATCTTTAAATCATTTATATCTACTTCTGCTGTCGGATCAAACTTCCTCAAGTACTCAAGCATCGCATTATACTTAACCATATATGATGCATTGTCTAATGTTATCTGATGTCTTAAAGTATCATCATGTACTTTGTCGCTCCTATAATATGGTACATAATGATCCACACCATATCTACCAAAGCCAAATGTTGAAGGTGCGACAAGAGAAAAAAGATCAGCTGGCGCTACCACATTATGAATGTTCGTATAGCTATCAAGCGAAGGTGTTGTATGATTTGATATTAAAGCTCCCTTTGGTGTACCAAGTGTATAACCATATACATCTTCTTTTCTTGAATTAAAACTTGTTGCATTGTCAGTTATCTTTCCTCCAAGCATATTGGCTACTGCTGCACCTCTACTATAACCTACGACCCATATCTTCACTGGTATATTTCCATAATCATCATGATGATCATTATAGAAAGTTTCAAAGTGATTATATATTATATCTCTTGATTCAGAAAAGCCTTGATGATCACCTGTGCCACCGATTTTAAAATTTGACACCCATTCACTTTCATAGTTGGCACTTCTTGGGACTATTGCCATCAGATTATATTCTTCTACATTACCAGATGTATTTTTAATATATATATGTTTATTGGCTATAACTGATCCCATTGTATTTTCTTCTGGTTTTTTTAAAAAATCAGCATTTGGCGTGATATTTTCAAATCCTATCTTTGATAAGACATCTTTTACATTGCCATACTTATCTTTTGGATCTTCAATATAATTACCAACTCCAGATACAGCAAGCTCTATGGACATAGTTGATAAATGCTCATTATACAAAGTTGAGCTCTCCTTAAAGTAATCATCCGAATAATAAAACTTTGATTTATCTTCAAAACCAGTAAATGTCAGATTGGCAAACTCTATCTCTCCTGAAACAAACCTATTATTTCCGTCTTTATTGCTTCCACCACTCCATCCAAAAAAAGCATTTTGTTCTATTTCAAAATCCCTTCTTCTTTCTACGCTATCTTCAAGATCTTTATAACGCTCTAAATCTTCTGCATATACATTATAATTTGATGTCGATAGCATCTGAATCTTTCCTGATAAAACTAATGTCAGGGCAATAACTATCGCTGTCACTTTTTTCCCACTTTCTCTTCTCATTTCCCCCTCCAAATTCCCATAATCAATATCTTATTTCTTTTTTACAATCTTTCATCATTCAATTCCAAGTCTATTATACAAATTGTTTATATCTTCGTCACTCATTCCATTTTTAGATAAATATCTTCCCATTATATTGACCCAATCAAGATCTTCTAAAGCTATGGTTCCATTGCCTGTATATGGATCACTATCCGCTATGAATCTAAGCATACTATCTATGTATGTGGCTTTTACTGCTTCATATTTTTCTTTATCTATATTTTTATTTATACCATAGTAATTATCATATGTAATCATGTAGTCAGCTATTATCTCATCATAATTTGCACCTGCAAGTCCTTCTATAACCATACACAAAAATCCCGTCCTGTCTTTTCCCTCTACACAATGTATGTAATATGGTCCTTCATTTTTTGATATATCTACTGCTGCTTTCACTATCTTTTCTGCAAATTTCTTAGATTTATAATTCATATCAAGCGACAACATGCTTACATCTTTTTCATCATAAAGTTTTTTGAAATATTCAGATTCAAAACCATCTTTTGCAAAATGCTTTTTTATTTCATTTTCATCATCCGACAAATCTACATCATACTTGATGCCAACTTTTTCCATTAGGTCATTTGCGTACTTCGCTCTTTTATGTTCATTGTTAATTGGCGATGCGCCTCTATATAGTATACCTTCTTTTATGTTTCCTACTTTTACATTTCTAAAGTTTGCAAAAACTTCATCACTCTTATAGTCCTCTCGGTTATCCGTATATTGTAGATTCAATAACTCCTGTGTAGATTTATATTTGCCTTTTTCTCTACGTGATATTTTTACCTTATCGCCCTTTTTTACTTTTGACACTTCCCACAAGCTATCACCATTACTTATGCATGCCTCAATATCACCATATCCATGATATCCGACGAGCATTGGATCTCCTGTCTTTGCGTAAAAACCATTATAATAAGGTATATCTCTCAATTCATAGCCGTTGGAAAATACTATGTCTACACTATCACCATAGGCAAAACCAAGTGCATCAAAATCTTCAATATTTATATCAATAAACACACCGCCAAACTTTTCATCCTTATACACTTCTATATCGGTAGTGCTTAACTCTTCTTTTTCTTCTTCCAAGTCTATGCTTTGCTCTATCTCAACTACCGCTTCCGTCGTTTCTATCTTTTCATTTTTACTATTTAAAGTCTCAGCACTACATCCTTGCAGTGCACATATACTTAATGCTAATAGTAAAATATATATCATTTCTCTTATCTTTCTCATAAATATATCATCCTCATATTAAATCTTTAAGTATCATTATCAGATCAAACTATTTTTATTAAATATACTTTAAATTATAACATATATTATGTTTTTTTTGTGTAAAAAAGCGTAAATCTTCACTTTTTCTTCATCACTTGTTATGTTTTTTTCAGGATGCTATAATATATTTATATTACACTAATCAAGGCGTATATCATGAAAAGAATATGGAAAGAAATAAACCTCAGTAATTTGCAATATAATTTAAACATGGTAAAGAATTTTGCTAAAAACAAAAGTATTATTTGTATGGTAAAAGATAATGCTTATGGGCATGATGCAAAAGAGGTTTCGCTCTTTTTAGAGAAAGACGAAAGAGTAGCAGCTTTTGCAGTTGCAAGTGCTGAAGAAGCTATGTCCCTTGTTAGTGCAGAGATTAAAAAAGATATAATTATCATTTCTCATATATGTGAGGAAGATTATGAGACAGCAATAAAAAATGATATTATCATCACCATATCTACAGTTGATCAAGCTCTTAAGATTAATGAAAAAGCAAAAAAACTCAATCAAATCGCAAGAGTTCAAATTGCAATCGATACAGGTATGAATAGAATTGGTTTTAAGCCAAGTGATGAAGCTGTAAAAGATATAATAAATATATCAAAACTTCCAAACATAAAAATACATGGTGTATATAGTCATTTCGCTGTTGCTGATAGTGATGTAGGTAGCACTGAAGATGACGAATATACCAATTTACAAGAAACATCATTTGATAAAGTTATAAATGCTTTGTCAAAAAATGGCATAAATAATATCGACACTTCAATATCCAATTCAGCAGGAATACTTTCAGGAAAAGGCCTTAAGTATACTTCTATCAGACCAGGAATAATACTATATGGCATCCTTCCAAGCGAAAGATTTAATAATGTAAAGCTGAAACCCGTGCTCGTACTAAAATCAAGAATTGTTCACTTACATAGAATCACCAAAGGAACATCCGTCTCATACGGAAGAACGTTTATATCAGATAAAGATATGTTGATAGCTACTATTTCTTGTGGGTATGGTGATGGATACCCACGAAGTGCATCCAACAGAACGCAAGTAATAGTAAATGACAGGCGATGCAGTATCATCGGCAGAATCTCAATGGATGCTATGATGGTTGATGTGAGTAATGTGGATTGCAAAATAAATGATGAAGTTATACTAATCGGCAAATCAGAAACTGAAGAAATAACGCTTAAAGAATTGTGTGATAGGACTGGAGAATTTACATATGAGATACTTACAAGAATCAACACTAGAGCAAAAAGCATTTTTAAATATAATTAAATGAGTTTCTTTATAAACTAAACCTTCATACCATATCGCTTCATAGATTGATTAATATAAGTAATTATGATAGAATCAAAGTAAAATTTAAATTGTTTTTGAAATATAAAATGATTATTAGAAATGAAAATGAAAATACATATTTTTTAGACTTTTTACGAGTATTATCATGCTTTGCTGTCGTTGTGCTACATGTAAATATTAACTATCTCAACGATTTATCTAATCTCTTACATAATAATATGATGAGAGCTATGGATGTGAATAGTCGAATTGTCACTTTTGCAGTTCCCATGTTTCTAACTATCACTGGCTATATATTCCTTGGACTAAAAAATGAATGCACATACAAAAGTTTACGCAAGTATCTTATTAAATTTATCGTCATCTGGTTTGTCGCCGGAACACTATTCAATATACTTGAATATATATTTTTGAATAAAACTTTTGACCTATCATTTATTAAGACAGCATTCATTGAAGCTTTGGCAGGAAATACTTGGGATCACCTATGGTATATAAAAACAATTTTCTTTATATATCTACTACTACCTATATTCAAACCTTTTTTTAGCAAAGATAGTAACAATTCTGATTTAATTATATTTATAGCTATTTTTGCTTTAGAAGTTCTTGTGCTTCCAAAGTATAATGCCAAATCACCAATCAAAGTACTTTCTCAATTTCCTATCGGAACAGATGTGCTTTATGTACTACTTGGTGGTCTTCTTTACAAATATAAATTCAATAATAATTTTAGTGCAAATCTTATCTCTGCCCTACTGCTCATACTTATAGTTATTCTAAATTATGTCTTTTTTGATAGCATCAATTTTCTATCACTAACTAATCGATATAGTCTGGCCAATTTTATAGTAGTCATACTATTATTTAATCTTTGCCGCAATATCATAAGTAAAGACTATAAGCTTATTAGTTTTTTAGCAAGGCACACTCTCTATATATACGTATTTCATGTTGCTATTCTTCATGTATTTACCAAAATGCTTCATTACTCATTTTTAATTGATAAAAATGTAATAATTAGTGAATATATTTTAGCTATAATCATTTTTTCATTAACTCTCATCGTAAGTATAATTATAAAATCTATTTCTTCTATCTTACGCCCACTCTTTTCTCACATAATATGATTTATTGTCAAATGGTAGTTTTTCTATAAGCTCTCTTTCAAAATCACTCAATTTACTAAATCTGTCTTTATCACTTCTCAAAAAGCCTATGTCTATAAGGTCATATTCTTCTTTATTTATTTTTGATTTTTTTACAGCTTCAAAATGAACTTTGCCTACTGCATTCACTTTTTTCTCGTAATCAACTTGCTCATTTTTTTTATTATCTATATCATAAAGTAAAACTATATTGTTATCTATTAGATACTCCCATAATATCTTTATAACTGATTCTTCTGCTACAGGAAATGAAAGTTCTTTCACAATCTTGCTTATCGGTTTTTTATTTTTAAACTTTGATACGAGTTCTCCTTTACAAGCAAAATCTTTGACGAAATGAGATAGGCTTTTATTAAAGTATTCTTCCATAATTAATCTGCACTCTTTATCAGAGAAAATAAAGTCGTGACAGCCACAACAACACAAGAAAATAGTCCTACATAATTCATTATAGCTGCATTAAATATAGCAAACATAATCATATTGACGACAAATACAGCCTTTAGTGTTTTTTCATTACTTTTAAATATAAATACTGAAACAGAATATATGAAATTGGCAACCACAGGAAGATACCCCAGTAAACCATTGCTATTAAAGACTACTCCAAGAACAACGCCAAGTAATATAAGTATCCATTCAATAAGTTTGCTTTTTATGTTCTTTATAGCTGCAAAGTTTCTGAGTATTGCTACAGCACTTTGAACTGTACTACTATATCCTTTAAGTACCAATGAAGACGCTGAATAAAAAAATTGGCTGATTATCTGCACAGCCAATATTTCGCTATGTTTCTTTCTCGTTCCACTAATGGAATCAGATATCATAGCGCATAAACTAAAAATATTTCCAATTATTATTGTTGTTGACATTACTATTTTTTCATTTCAAGATATGACAATTCTATAAAACCTAATTTTTTATAAGTACTTATAGCTTTAATATTGTCTTTTTCAACTTCTAGCCTAAATAAATATCCTTTGTACTTTTCTTCAATAAACTCAAAAAACGAACTGCCAATTCCTAATCCACGATATTTTTCTTTTATGTATAAATCTTCAATCCATATGCAATGCTTGCCAAATTCTGTAGAAAAGCTTTTTGCTATCATTCCATAACCAAGAATATTGTCCCCCTCACAAAAGACATAACCTTCTACAAATTGAGATTTTTTAATGCAATTATCAACATTTTCACTAAATATCTCTTCTGAACCATTAGTAATAAGTGCTGGTGATGCATAAAATTCTCTCATCATGTCAATGACTTGTGCTCTATCTTTTGCCTCTATCAACCTTATAATACTTTTCATAATCAAATCTTTACTTTGGCATATTGCTACTTTTTTCTAAATACCTTTTAGTATAAATTATACTTTTTATTGTAAGCATGACAAATTCTATTAGCATTTCTTATAAGAATATTCGTACCGACAAATGTACCAAGCACACAAATTAATGCTCCAAAAATTCTCCAAAGTACTACAGCTGTACCATTTTCTTCTATTACTAAACCATAGCGACTTGCATTTGCTGCTATTCTATTTGCAATCTTATACTCCCAATATATACTATAAAATCCACAAGTCAAAAATGAAAATATAATATAAGATGCAAGTCCCGGTGTCCTCTCTGAGTCATCTGCGCATGCTATATTTATTTCTTTTGCCAAATTATAAATAAAATAATATCCATATATCCCACAAGTAATTAAAGTAAGTAAAATATATGCAACTAAACTTCTATCTGTAGTAAGCTTTGTCATAGCAGAACCATTTTTATTATTTCCACCCAAATCATTTTTCATATCATCAATTGTAGAATCAACTTGCGTGTCAATCTTTTTTGAAAAATCATCAACTTTATCAGATACATTATTCATAGTCTTGCTGAAATTATTCTCTCTTAAATCAGCACCACAATTTGGGCAAAAGCTTGCGTTATCGTCAATTTGTTTTCCACAATTTTTACAATACATTTCTTTTTCCTCACTTATACAATTTTATTTATTATACCAAATAGCATTTTGTATATCAATCCATTTGTTATGTCTATCGTAACTATATCATCCGCACCATCAAATAATCTTATCAAATACACCACGATAAAAATAATTATAAATGGTACAAGCATTTTATCGCTTACCTTTTTATAGTATAAAAATATAATAATAGGTATAGTCCAAAATAGAGGATGAAAATAAAAAGCACTTTTTAAATCAAGTTTTAAAAGTGCTCGATATGCCCGAGTAAGGCCACAACCTGGGCATGATACACCAAAAAACAATCTAAATATACAGCCTATATCAACAAAGTAAAGGACTAGTCCAAGCAACACTATCCCCAGTACATACTTTAGTACCATATTTTTTTTATTTTTTACCATAACTCCTTAATTTATCATAGCTTTGGCACTTTATCTATAAGCCACTATAGATTATAACAAAAAAGATTTAAAAATAACATAACCCTTAAAAAGTATGTATTTTTTCATAATTTATGATATAATATTTACGATTTTGATATTTTAATTATCAATAATAATTATATAAGGAGGGTATATGGCTAGAAAATGGGTTTACAAATTTAAAGAAGGCAATGCCTCTATGAGAAATCTCTTAGGTGGCAAAGGCGCAAACCTTGCTGAGATGTCAAGACTTGGTCTTCCAGTTCCACAAGGTTTTACAATCACTACTGAAGCTTGTACACAGTATTACGAAGACAAAAGAATTATCAACAAAGAAATTATGGGACAGATTATGGACAATGTCCGTGATCTTGAAAAACTTACAAAGAAAAAATTTGGGGATAAAGATAATCCACTTTTAGTATCTGTTCGTTCTGGAGCAAGAGCATCTATGCCAGGAATGATGGATACTATTTTAAATTTAGGATTAAATGAAACAGTCACAGAAACTCTTGCAAGAAAATCTGGCAACCCTCGCTGGGCTTGGGATTGTTACAGAAGATTTATCCAGATGTTCTCTGATGTCGTTATGGAAGTTGGCAAGAAACATTTTGAAGAACTCATCGACAAGATGAAAGAGAAAAAACATGTAAAGCAAGATGTAGATCTTACTGCAGATGATTTAAAAGAACTTGTAAAACTTTTCAAAGCCGAATATAAAAAAGCAATCAAAAAAGATTTCCCTGATGATCCAAAAGTTCAGCTCAATGAAGCAATAAAAGCAGTATTTCGTTCTTGGGACAATCCAAGAGCAAATGTATATCGTCGTGACAATGATATACCTTATAGCTGGGGTACAGCAGTAAATGTACAGATGATGGCATTTGGAAATATGGGTAATACATCTGGAACTGGTGTCGCATTTACAAGAAATCCAGCTACTGGCGAAAAGAAACTTATGGGTGAGTTCCTTTTGAATGCACAAGGTGAAGATGTCGTTGCTGGTATAAGAACTCCACAACCTATCGCAGAACTTCAAAAAATCATGCCAGAAGTTTATAAAGAATTTACTAAAATCTGCAACATCCTCGAGAAGAATTATAGAGATATGCAAGATATGGAATTTACTATTGAAGATAGACATCTCTACATGCTTCAAACTCGTAATGGTAAGAGAACTGCAAAAGCCGCTCTTAAGATTGCTTGTGATCTTGTATCAGAAGGTATGAGAACTGAAAAAGAAGCTGTAGCAATGATTGACCCAAGAAATCTTGACACTCTTCTTCACCCTACATTTGAAGCAGCTGCTGTAAAGAAAAACCCTCCTATCGGTAAAGCTCTTGCAGCAAGTCCAGGAGCAGCTGCAGGACAAATAGTATTCACTGCAGAAGATGCAAAAGCATGGGCAGCTAAAGGAAAGAAAGTTGTACTTGTTCGTCTTGAGACAAGTCCAGAAGATATAGAAGGTATGAAAGC